>WNGE01005634.1_pt1 | contig 24620 bp, 26 predicted proteins | sample 5400651 | NCBI WGS metagenome assembly WNGE01 (sample SAMN13153370, study PRJNA577476) | soil metagenome | isolation source: 60 cm soil or saprolite under grassland replicate 2 | place: USA:California | collected 2016-06-15
CGTGAGCTGGGGAAGACACTGATAATGGTCACACATGACCAGAATGTTGCCAAGACAGCGAACAACATCATGCGAATAGAAGATGGAACCATCAAATCGTCCCTTACCCCGAGCCAGATCGCCTCGCAGGACACGTCAAGCTCGTACCTTGATCAGCTGCGCCACCGCATGTCAGAGCTTGAGAAACAAATGAAACAGTTGGACGATGATTTCAAGTCAGGAAAGGTTTCAGGGGACGATTACGCCGACCAACGGGTCCGGCTGCGACAGGTGAAAGCAGGCCTCCAGGACGAGCTGCAAAGGCAAGGAGTAATTGGCTAGCTCCGATCTTGGAAAAAGCATTTTATACGCAAAACCACCTATTTCTCTTGAGGACTCGTCAACAAAATGTGTAGCACGTGCGCGAAGCACAACCCGGGAAAGAAGAAAAAATCCAAGATGTGAACGAGCCGGCCTAGGACCGTAGGCCGCGATCCTTACTTTTTCTGTCTGGAGGTCGAATAGCCAGTGACGAGCTCAGTTCTCTCTGCATCAGACTCAGTCGCCAAGTTCAAGTTCAGACGAACCCTAGAGCAACTGGCACGGAAAGAAGGCCGGGGAACAGAACTCATCAGCCTATACGTTCCCCCGGACCGTAGAATACACGAAGTCCTCAGTCAGCTCCGAGAGGAAGCAGGCACAGCATCCAACATCAAATCACGCACAACCCGCCAAGCCGTCCAAGACTCCATAGAACGGGTCATGCAACGGTTGCGATTGTTCAAGGAACCGCCCCCCACGGGACTAGTAATCTTTGCAGGGATGATTCCTCAGAATGGTCTTGGGAGTGAACGGATGGAGATCTACGTGTTAACCCCGCCTGAGACAATTACAGTCGGGTTTTACAGGTGCGACGCCCGTTTCCACGTTGAACCCCTCCTAGCTCTCGTTGTCGAGAAGGATACCTATGGAATAATCGTGATCGATGGGACTGAAGCGGTTGTTGCAACCCTCAAAGGACGAAGGGTCGAGATTGTCAAGAGCTTCACCTCAGGAATTCACCTCAGGAATACCCGGAAAGAGCCGCGCTGGTGGACAATCGGCTAGACGCTTCGAACGTATCCGCGAACAGGTCGCCAACGACTACTACAAACGCGTCGGTCAGCACTTCAACGAGATCATGCTTGCGATACCGGATCTCAAAGGAATCATCATCGGTGGACCGGGACCTACAAAATATGTCTGGTCTGAGGGAGACTACTTGCAGTATACACTGAAGAACAAGGTGCTCTCTGTCGTCGATACAAGCTATACGAGCGAGGCAGGCGTCGAAGAGGTCGTTGAGAAGAGCAGCGAAATCCTGAAAGGAGTCCGATACAAGGAAGAGAAGCAGATGGTCCAGAAATTCCTCTACGAACTAGGCCACGAAACCGGCAAAGGAGTCTTCGGAGAGCTACAGGTCCAGAAATATCTCGAAAAAGGCGTCGTCGATACCCTGCTCATCTCAGAGAAGCTAGAGGGTCAGCGACTCGTCCTCAAATGCAAAAACTGTGGCGCTATAGAGGAATTTCGCGGAACAAGATATGAGGCTCACTCAGTCAAGAGCGAGCTTCCCACGCGACCATGCAAAAAGTGCGGCAAACCAAACCTCGAAATCGTCGAGGACAGCGACATCATCGACAGCTTCCTAGACTATGCAGAGAAAGGCGGAAGCAAAGTCGAGGTTGTCTCAGAGGAGACTGAAGAGGGACGAATGTTACGCGACGCGTTCGGAAAGGTCGTCGCAGTCCTACGCTACCCGGCTAACTAGTTCGAGCAACTGTCCATGGCGCGGACTAAAGCGATATTCTTCGACCTCGGAGAGACACTCGTAACACAAAACATCGAAGACAACCTAGTCACGATAAAGGCCTTGGGGAAGATCAGCAAGATCCTACCATACCGCAAGTCTCCCGCCGAACTCTTCTCGATTTACAAGCAAGGCTACAAGGTAAACGAGGCCTTTCGCACGAAGCACCATGTCGAGATTCCAATACAGGCGTGGATAGTACAACTCCTAAGGCAGGCGCTTGGCTATGAACCTGAGAAGGCTTTGGTCGAGGAAGCGATCAAGATCATCGTCTCCGCCAGGGCCGAAAATGCGGTTGTTTTCCCCGATTCGAAACCTCTCTTGGAGAAACTTTCGAAACGAAGGATCAAGCTTGGAATAATATCGAACGTATCATCTCACGATGTTGCAGTGGAGATCCTTCGCAAGGTTGGGCTGCTAGAATATTTCGACAGAGTCGTTACATCGGCTTTTGTTGGGATCCGTAAGCCTGACCCTGGAATCTTTCTCTACGCGCTGATGCAGTTCAAGCTGCAGCCAAGACAAGCTGTCATTGTTGGTGATTCAGAGAGACATGATGTCTGGGGAGGCAGGATTACCGGTATGAAGACGGTTCTGGTCTCGAAGAGACCCGTGGCCGACAGCATCGCCGATTATCGATTTGCGAGTCTCACCGAGGCATCGCCGACATTGGAGTCTCTATAGGAAGCTTGCAAGGAACATTCCGGCGACCCCGAGTAGCAAAGAGAACGGGAGACCGGGAAACATCTCATACTTTGAGAGCGCTTTGAATCCAAGGAAGGTTCCGGCGAGTATCCCGATCGCCGCGCCAAAGAATGAGAGAACTCCCCCAAAGTATACGAGTGCTGTTGTCGCGACGAGTGAATAGAAGACCATGTCTCCCATCCCTATTGTCAAATCCCCATATGTGAAGACCGCACCAGGAAGGTCGCCCTCTTCAATTGTCTTCGCGAGCGCTCCGACAGGCCCACGGAACACGGCAACAATGTCGTATATCACTAGGGCGCCAATGAGGACGAGCGCAGTCACAGGTCCGATCGAGTAGCCTAAGAAGACCCCCGTCAGCGCACCGATGAGTGTCACCCCGATTAGCTGATACTTCTTTGCTCTACCGAATATTGTCAGGCCAATCGCCGCGGCGGTTCCGAGCGAAACGCCTAGGAGGATAATGGTGGCTATGGGATCTGATGGAGAGTTTGGAATCAGGAAGAAGATCGAGGACGCGTACCAAAACGCCGCTGCGAACGACACTATCAGAACTGCAGCTCTAATGAGCGAGCGGATGAAGTTCATCCTGCCTCTCCTTATCATGAGAAGCATAGCAGTAGCGCTTGCTCCAAGAGCAATTACGAAGATAACCGCATTGAGACCTGCCGAGCTCAGATTTTCGCCCTGGAAAGGCGTAACTTGGGCCTGAGGAACTATCTGGTTTGAGATCGGATATCCAAGAATGCCCGTTACAGCGAGGCTGAGAATTACCGGAACTAGGTGGCGTGGGCGCGGCTTGAAAGCCCTGCGTTCTTCCTCTGCCATGGAGCGCTAAATCTCGATAACGTCCCCGGTCTTCGGAGCCTTCGCGTCCAGTCCCTGTTCCTTGAAGGCCCATTCGGCAAGCTTCCTGCAGTTTCCTTCCGCGCCGTGCACGATGAACACTTTCGTCTTCTTATCCAGATCCGAAAGCGTCAATTCTAGTTCTCGTCTGCCCCCATGGGATGAGAAATCGAACCTCTCTACTCTCGCATCCACAGGTCGGGCTTTGCCGTGGATAACGAACTTCTTCCGCTCTAAAAGAATCCTACCGGGGCTACCGGGTACCTGGAAGCTGACCATGAACACCGCATTCTGTTTCTTCGCAGCAACATTCTCCATGTAGAAAACGGACGCGCCGCCCTTCAACATCCCCGCAGGCGATATTATCACACCCGCAGTCTTAGCAGCCCTCCTTCGATCATTCCATCCGTCCACCCAGTGAGCCATCTTGCTAGCCCGCTCGAAAACTGAAGAGTCCCTTAGCGATGAGGGATACTTCAGCAGCATCTCCATTGCATCGAGGGCCATTCCATCGACAAAAACCGGATGCTCGAAATGGTAAGCTGAGAGAACCGAGAGTAGCTCCTGAGATCGGCCGACGCCGAAAGCCGGGACGAGAACCGTTCCGCCTCCCTCCACAACCTCGGTTACTTTTTCGACAAACTCCTTTTCCAGTCCATCGCGTACCGGGTGGTCTTCCGTGGCGTAGGTCCCTTCGATAATGATAGCGTCCAAGTCCTTGTAGTTGCTAGGGTCTGCACCGTCGACGAGCCTTGTGGGTTGACGGTTGAAGTCGCCGGTGTACAGTAACCGTTTTCCTTCGGAAGTGATTATTGCCTGAGCGCTGCCCGGTATGTGGCCGGCATTAACAAGAGTTAGAGACGCGTCTCCGACATCGATCGACTGGTGATACTGAAGTTCGCGCTGATGCTTCAGCATCGTCTGGAGATCCATGAACTCGTACGGCGCGTAGTATCCGCTGAGTTTGAGGAAGTCTTTGATTATCAAACTGGTAAGCGTGAAAGTCGGTTGTACTCCGTAGAGTGGGACGCCGCCTTGAATGTAGAATATTGGAGCAGACCCAACGTGATCCAGATGCGCGTGCGTAAGCACGATCGCCTCCACCTCTTTGGGTGGGATGTGCATCGGAAATCCGACGTGATGGTTTACCATTACGCCATAGTCGAGGAGGAGGTACTTGCTGCCGACGCTTACTGCGAACGCGGACCTGCCTACTTCTTGGCAGGCGCCTAAGAACCTTATCTTCATCCGTTCACCGTAACAGTATAAAATGGATTATCGTGAGAAATTCTTGTTCACTCTACGAATGGACTGGTTTGAAAGACTACAATAAAAGCCCTACAACCCCGTCTCCGGAGAGATTTTTAGGCACGGTTAACCTAGACAAATCCGCTTCGTTCAGTGGGTGTTAGTGTGCCAGTTCAGCTCCTCGTCGATGCGAAGAATCTCAAAGGCTCCACGCTAGTCACGGGGTTCCATGGCGTGGGACAGACAGGTTACATTGCAACATCCTACATGATACACGCGCTGAAAGCAGAGCGAGTGGGCTTTGTCCAAGTCGCAAACCCACCTCCGTGGGTCGGGACAGCCGACGGAGGCCTGGTCACACCTTTCGAAGTATACCGAAGAGGCAAGACAGTCCTTGTCAAGCTGGAATTCTCTCCCCACAGATCGGAAGAGGCAGAGTTTGCAAAGGTCCTTGCAAACTGGGCTGTAAAGGGCAAGTTCAAAGATGCGATTCTGATCGGGGGTCTAGACTCATCTTTCAGGAATAACAACGACGATTTCTGCGTCGTTCCGACCGGTGCTTACATTGATCGAGCCAAAGTGTTCAAGGCACCGATCCTTGAGCCGGGCCTTCTAGTCTATGGGCCACTTGCAGTGATGTTGAGCGAGTTTGAGATTCATGACTTCCCCGCGATTGCGGTTCTTCCATATGCGGAGCCGGCGCGGGCGGACCCTGCAGCTGCCGCGCTAGCTATCCGAAAGATCTCGAAAGCATACAATTTCAAGGTCAACCTCAAAGAGCTATTGAAGGATGCGAAACTTATCGAGAGAGAGTATGATCACAAATCGAAACTCACGAAATCGCATGAGAGACTCTACGCCTAGCGCAACCGCCGAATGATCGAATCTACAATAAGGTCCGGCTTCGACCCTTTGGCCTGGATTCCAATAACTTTCAACTGCCGAGTTGCCCCTGAGAGTTCCTTTCGAAGTGCCCCGCCGTATTCTCCCTCGGAAACTAGGAAAACCTGCTTCGGGGACAATCGTTTGACCCAGGCGGCCACCTGACACGCTCTCTCCTCGTACATTGTCGGTTCGTGACTATCGAAGCTCTCGGTCTGCGCTAGAGGAAAGGTCTCATCAAGTTCCACCGGCACCGGCCCGAATGGGATTGTGTAGAAGCAGATGGACACGTTTGGCCTGTTTGCGAGTTTACTGACCATGGGCAGGTTTCGTGGGTCCTCGTGATAGGGTCTCCTCCAGCGGCCAGGCAAGAGAACAACGGCCTTGCCCCGTTCCATCGGGATGCGCGACTTCCTCTCATTGTAACGAACCATCTCGGGACGATCATCACTTGCCTTGCCGAAATGGGAGATCCCGCGAGGCTTCACTGTCGGCGTGAACCGTTCCAGAAAGGGAGAATGTTGAACGATCTTTGCAAGGAATTTTTTGAAGGCTGGGTTTGCATAGGTCCGATGTTCGAGGAGATCCCACAGGTGGCCCCTTCTGATCGCTTCTCGAATCCTGCGTAGCTCAGAGAAGCAGGCGAGAAGGTTGTGTTTTGACAAGAGTTGCTCCTTTTCGGGTAGATCAAGACGTCGCATCTCTCCCGGAGTAGTTCTGTCACAGATCCTACACATGCAGGAGAACTCTTCGATCTCAGCCAGTTCCTGGGTTCCGTCGGAGGTGAGGTACCTGCCTCTCCGGGCGTAGAGCGCGTATGCAGCCGAATCGAACATGTCGCAGCCCAGAGCGACTATGAATGGGAACATGGAAGGATGACCTGCGCCGAACAGGTGCAAGGGTCGGGAATGGGGGAGACCCTGCTTGGCAGCGACTATCATGTCCACTAGAACATCGAAACGCTGCGCCTCCATCAATTCGGTAGGGCTACCGAGCGCATAGATCGAGAACGGTCGCTTTCCCATCTCCACCGCGGACCGAGCGACTTCTTTGATGTGGATTCCTCCCTGGACCGGACCTACCCAAAGGATATCCTTCCGTTTGATTCGCTTGAGAGCTTCATCTGCTCTGCGAACCGTCTCGTCAACAGTCCATCCAGCCCGTCTTGCATCGCTGTGGAAGCCAGTTGGAAGATCAAGAATCACGCCAATGTCAGTGTCGATCTTCTCTTGGTAAGAAACGATCTCCGCGGGCTTCACGCCTACATGTCCATACTCGAGAATCTGGTACGCCCCAGAATCTGTGGCCACTGTCCCCTTGAAATCCAGGGTCTCATGAATATCCTTCGGCGGCTGACCCGGTCTACCCCTCTTCAAAAGATAGGCGTTGGTCATTATCGCTCCAATGCCGGCCTCGCGATAGAATTTTGGATCAATGATCGGAAGGTTCGGGTCCACGACCGGAAACATGTGAGGTGTCTGAAAGCTACCGCTCTTAGTAGTGAGTGTTCCGATTCTGCCGAGAAGATCTTTGCCCTGTACCTGAAACGACAAAACGGGATTTAGGCCTTGACGCCTTTTTCCCTCATGAACTCGTCAAAGACCCGCTGAACCCGCTCCGCAGCTGGACCCGTGCCTTCGATAATACCCCTCTCGTTTACCCGGATTCTGTCCATCACAACGATCACTCCCGCATCGTCCATCACACGTACCATTCTTGGAAAGACCCGTTCAAGCCTCTCACCGAGGCTCTGAAGATCGAACGGCTTTTCAAAACTAGAAATCTGGAGAATGGTGTCGCCGTTCAGGAACACCTTGTGGATATCGCCAGCGTCCGACTTTGCGTTAGTGAGGCAGACGCTGAGGGTTTCGGTGTCAACGCCGGTCAGAGTGCCGATGAAAGTCTTGCCCTGCGCGGTCAAGACGCTGACGTGCTTTTGGAGAAGGTTCGAGAGTTCCTCCATGAATTTCCGGCCGGCAGTCGAAGACAGTTATCCAGCACCCTCGAAACGTGCTGACCCGGAGACCGCTATATCACCTTTGGTTCAGACAAGGTTGTTCTCGGCATCTTCAGCCCTGCAACGATAGTCCTTGCTTCCCTAGCGTCTTTCGCAGAGGCGAGCACGGGCAGATCAAGAATCTCAAACCGTCGTGAGCACTGAGAACAAGTCTTGCCCTTGTTTCTGGAATCAGCAATCTGATAGGTCTGGCAACGCGGGCACTTGATAATCCAGAACCTCTCTTTCTCAGTCATAACGATCTCTCCAATTCTAGCGGATCGTAACGAGCAAGCCAGTTTACTACTCCTGACCGGCCAGTTCTCCCTCTTGACAAAGCTCGCAGTGCCTCCTTGTAGACTGACGCGGCCGACCTTCGCGTAGTATCGATCTCATACACTTTCCGGGGTCCCAGTAGCAAATGGGACTCGTGGAGGCACACGTCCAATATCTCTGCTTCCGTGTTTTCCCATGCCTTCCGTTTGGTCCACCCCCTCGCGCGCAGTCGCTTATAGAGGACAACTGGGTCAAGGCGAAGAACTAGGGCCATTTTCACTGCGGCTTTGGGGAGAAATCTTCCAATCAAGTGGGTTGATAGAACGATTCTCTCTGGTGATCGCGACAACGCTGCCAGTCGCCTTCGAAGCTGTCCCTCATCTACAACGTAGGTTTTCCTAGCTCGGTCAAAGTGTGTGTAGAGCCTTTCTTTCCTTACCAGTTTGCCCAGTTCAACCATGTTGAAGCCTGACCTTCTCGATAGGCTCTTGGCCAGCACAGTTTTTCCAACTCCAGGTGTACCCGTTATGAGTATGATGCTGGCCAAGTTTGTGGTCTAGTGCTCCGGCCGGGACATTCAGGCTCTTTAGAGCCTTTTGAACCCGGGTCGCCGGATCGAGAGTCCGGCATACTTTCGGCCAAACTTGTGGACCGGGCTATACTACCGGAGCAAAGGCTCCCAGAAAATAAGTTTCAGTTAAGGGTTCGCCTTTTCCAGAAGACTTAGAATCGCTCATGTTGTTTCTCGCGCTAGGATCGCGGCCCGCAACCGCGTAGAACTAGCGTTGCGGTTCTGTTAGGGGGTTGCGAACTTCGCAAACTCTTGACGTTTGGAATGGTCTTCAAGTTTGTCGTATAGTTCCGAACCCGTCAAGTTCTCTCATAGTGTTAGCGCATCCCAGAAGGTATTCTCCGACCCCTGCAAGGAGTCTAAGTTGAAGGTTGCTGTTTTTCCGAACCTTATACCATACTGAAACTTTGTTCATTCTCTCTAAATCCATTCCGCAGCTTATTTTGATCTTTCCTGATTTATCCAGGACTAGCCTTCAGATGGGACCGGGCTAGAGCTTTCTTCTAGGCTTGCTGGACAGGTAGAAATCCCATTTCAATGCGGGGCGTCCGGATCACTTCGACCATGTTACCTTGAATGAAGCTAGCCCAGTGCTTGGAGCATTAGCATAGCCCGCGCAGTAGTCGAAGCTTCCTGGCTCAGTAAGGTCAAAGGGCTGGCCCGAAACTAGGACTGATCCATCGTCGCAGTCGGTAGTTCCGATATTATGATTCACGATTTTCAGACCTGTATATCCTGTCGGCAAGGTGAAGAAGGGTCGGAACCGATCAGATTTCCCGACAGTAAGCGCAGGAATATCACCGCAAGTGAACAATATTACTCCAGAACCGCTGGGGATGACGGTGGCCTGACTGGCTCGAAGGGTCAAGCAGTTAGGTACCAGTTTGGGGTTCTTCCCATGGGATGTGGAAAGAGTTGCCGTAGCCCCGACCGGAATTGCGATCATGAAGACTAGTACCCCAATGATGACCTGGGCCGTCTTGTTTCTTCTTCCGTGAGCAGACAAGGTTACAAAGGGCGGGTCTTGGGGTCCTCTTAGACCGCAGCGTTACCAATTGTGTGATATACAAGTAACGCCCTCTCAGGAACTATTCGTGGCCTTTCTCCTTGCAAGTTTCGATGAGGGGTTCGTAAAAATTCGACGTGCAGCTTTCTCAATCGCTCGGTTGCGGTGCAACCTTCGGGGCGTCTCGGCTTTGGACAGGTCGAAGGGATGTTCTATGTTCACTTGACCGTTGGTGAAGGCTGGAGTGCTGACTCACCAGTACTCCTCCTGGACCGCACGTTACTGGCATTGGAGGGCAGCCTCCAACTGGAGATTGTGAGATTGGAGAGTTCCCGCCACTGCTCGGAGACCTTGGCGGGAGGTCCTTGTCCTAGATTCCGTCTTATCCAGTCTGGTATGATGATGGCCCTGATAAGTTGTTCAATCTCGATGCCCTTCGCTTCAGCCTCAGCTTTGAGTGTTTCGGAGCAATGGTCCGCAAGGGAAAAGATGAAATTGGCCCAATATCTATTCTGCTCCTAGAATCTCTTCGGGGCTTTTGGGCCTCGAAATCGACCCTAGAAAGTCAACCGTCCTTTTGTTCTTTCCGAATCATTCTCTTTGGCACGGTCAACTAGGACCATGGCCTTGTAGTCTCCCAATTCTGTGGAGAGTTTCGACAAAGTTGTCCAACTGTCGCATGATATCGGCCTCCCAACTAGGACGAGTCTCCCCTGTCAACCTCACGAAGGCCTCTCAGCGCAATTTTTCCTTTGTCATCTTTCTTGTCACTCATTGGGACTCGATAGATAATCGTCCTAAGAAAGGGGAAGGTCGAGTCACCTTGGAATATCGTCTATGCCCAAGTTACGGTGAAGCTAACGACTCCAGTTACCGGAGCCGATGTTCCAGTTGCACAATAATTGTAGTCTCCGGTTGGAATGGCGACAGCGGTGCTTTGCGCTAGAGCTATTCCTGATGAAGCTGTACAAGGTGCACCAGGGGCAATGAGACTAAGGGTGTCAGGCATACCACCTGCACCGATTGCCGGCGCCTCTGTCGGAATCTTGGTGATAGGACCGTTTGTCACTGATATTGCGGCTGTTCCAGATGAACAACTGTAGACTAAGGCAAAGGCTGACCCTGCTGTTACTGTAGCTGGCGTAGCGGTCAACGCTGTCGTAGTAGATACACCACAGTTTGCCACTAAGTTTGCGGCGACTGCTCCAGGCGGCACTGATGGGAAGTACTGCGTGAAGGTTACGAAAGCAACGACGCCCCCGACTGCGGCAACGGCGATTAACCCCAATATGATTGTTCGTGTTCGACTCAATCTCAACTTCGATTTTGGTTTCTCTTCCAATTCTCACCCTCCTCTGAAGTCCGCCAAGGAGCATTAGATTGAGTCCACCGTAAGATGAGGAGGAAGCTTCCTAATTTTCCATCGCGATTTTTCATGAAGTAAAGTGTTATGGCACGCAGGCATTTACTATTGGATTACCTACAACCAAGCCGCTAATAGAGCCACCACACGAGTCGCTGATGCTACCCGAATTGGTGATCACAGCGCTGTTAGTGATTGCGGCAGAGTTGGTTATGCTGCCGCTGTTGGTAATAGGGCCACTGTTGGTGATGGGGCCACTGTTCGTAATAGTACCAGAGCTGGTCAAGATACCAGAATTGGTGATAAGACCGGTTCCGGTGTTAACAATGATACCTGTAGCACTCTGAGTAATAGGGCCGCTGCTTACAAGGGCGCCAGAGTTGGTAATGCTACCGCTGTTGATGATGTTGAGACTGTTGGTAACAGTGCCCCCTAGCTCATTGGTCAGAATGCCAGAGGTTGGTAATGTGATGGTACCAGAGGTAGTGATTATACCTGCGTTCTTGTTGATTATAGTGCCGCTGTCTGTAATGACACCGGTCGGACCGTTGGTAAGTGTGCCGCTATTTGCAATGGTACCAGCGTTGGTTACAGGTCCGCTGTTGGTGATTGTACCCAAGTTTGTTATTGTACCAGTAAGTGTGTTTGTGATAAGGCCGCTGCTAGTAATTGTACCCGTAAGGCCGTTTGTAACAGGGCCGTTATTGGTTATAGTACCAGATGATGTGATCGTACCAGTGTTGTCAAATGTATTTGTTGTTGTCAGAATGCCAGTTGGACCAATTGTAATGGTGCCAGAGTTGGCTACAGGTCCGCTGTTGGTGATGGTGCCCAAGTCAGTGATAAGACCCGTATTACTAAGAGTAACATTAGAGGCGATAACTAGCGTATTGCCAGAGATAATTGTCAGAGTAGAGACGGTGCATGTTGAGCTAGCATCAGTCCAAGTTCCGCCTAATGCATGACATGATGTTTGACCGGATAATGTAATAACTACGCCAGATAGTGGAGGGGGTATGATGGCAACTACGCTGACAATTCTAGTTACTTGAGCTGCCTGATTTCCTGCAGGGTCGACTGCATTGTAGGTTACTATGTATGAGCCTACCACACTTGTGTTAACTGCACTTGAATTTATTATTGCGACTAATCCGACATTGTCTGGATCAGCTACAGTAGCACCCAGCTCGGTATAGACACCTCCGACTTGTATGACTTGAGGATTAGCACCTAGCAGAGTAATTACTGGTGGTGTAGTGTCGACCGGTGGTGTGATACCTTTTGGAGCTGTAATTGCATCAAAAGGTCCTGTAGTAACTGCTCCATTTGACAAGATTCTTCCATCCAAACTTACCTTTGTACCTACTGTAATAGCTGCATTACTCAGGACATTTCCTGCGAAAACACTGTTTGCTCCAAGTGTTGTTGCACCTACTGGTACCCAGGATACATTGTCGGCTTTTGCATTTCCGGCGAGTTTTACAATTGAGCCGGCTACGGTATTGAGTGCACCGCCCAATCGGAAGATGTAAACTCCATCACCGCTAAGAGTCGTTACTGTGTTTATAGAAACAGCACCTGCAATACAATAGACTCCAGGTGTTAGTGGTTGGGGAAGACTGTCGAGGACAGTTGCCGCAGTAAGTGTTGTTGTACAAGCTCCAGATTGTGCTGGATCGTTTAAGAAGGCGATGAGCTTGGCTTGAATTGCTTCTGCTGAAATATAAGTAAGACTAGTAGACGTGAAAGTTGTACCAGTAACTGTCGGAGGATTTGCAGGTGGTACAGTGTATCCAAGATCTCCATTAAGAACGGTTCCTGCACCGGTGTTGGTGTAGGTATTAGCGAGAATAGCAAAATTGTTGACTCCCGTAAGGTTTGAGGCTCCCGCTGAAGTGAATGCTTGGGCGAAAAGTGCGTATGCAACTGAGCCCACTATGGTAGATGAAATCAGCAATAGAACGAGCGGTGTCTTGAGAGACCGTTGACTTAGAGCCCTCATGACTCGGAGTTTTCTTATTAGATTAAAATCAGTTACGCCCCTAGGGGAGTGTTTGCTAAAAGTGAAGAAGCCGTCGCGCAACAAAAAGGCAGGCCCATAGCCACGAGCAACTCAGCCCAGCTACCAAAACCTAAACGCAGTAGAATGGAAATTTACAACGATATTCTCAAAGGGATAGAGCAAGAATTGAGGAGTAGTGGTGAGGTAAAGCCTACGCGAGTACAACAACGGTGTAATCTCGCCTACGATAAATTTTCACGTTATCTCGGAGAAATGGCAGCCAAGGGACTGATTCTTCGAAAACCAATTTCAGTTACTGCAAAGGGTTTGGATTTTCTGCAAGACCACAGACGAATCAACAGATTTGTGCACGAAATTGGCATGAAGTACTTGGATTACAAGGAATCAAGTCTTTCTGAAAGAGAAGATTATGGACCAATAAAGTTCCTTGATGACCTACCGCCCAAGAGTCACTCGGTGCTTCTCTGTGACGATAAGAAATATGCGGAATTGGTAACGTCTTACTACATATCGAAGGGACTCGAAAGAGGAGAATCGTGTGTCTATCTCACGTTCGAGGACCCAACAAAAATCGAGCGAAGATTATCTAAAAGTGGAATAGATGTAGAATCCTTCAAGCAAAGAAACGTCCTACGTGTATACACGATCAAACGTTCTGATGTCAGTGAAGGCAACCCGTACGATAATCTCAAGAAGGTGATCCGAGGGTCTACCATCGGTCTGAGACCTCCATACCGCTTTTATCGCAATTTTGTGCCAATCGAGAAGTCGGTTAAAGGCATGAAGCTAGAGTTGAGCTACGAACAGTTACTTCATGATAACTTCAAGAGCCTTGATCTTTCGCTTATGTGCAGACATGATCTCAGTGAGATAGAAAAATCAGGGCGTACGGATTTTGTTGAGACACTCTTGAAGAATCACCACCAGGTAATTTATGCCTCGGAACCTGAAAAGGCAATTGCGTTTGACCCTTCGTTACTTGAGAGTGAGGAGTGACTATCTAAGAGATAGAAGACCCTAGTGACCGCGCGGGGTGAGGGATAGTTGAGCCGAGGAGTGGACTTTCGGCCTAACTACGCAATGATGGCTCTTGACAGCTGCGACGAGTTCCAGCCGTCAGCAATCCATTTCTTAGGACCGGCTTTTCAGTTGAGGATTGTCGTTTTCTCGAACCTTATTCCAGCCTTGAGACCTGGAGACGCTCTCGTCAAATCATCAACCTAGATATCGACGCAATAGAGAAACCTCAATGAACAACAAGAACACGAACACTATCGTCGCCACCAGTGCTTTCTTCGGCAGGTTTGTGAGAGGTTATCCGGTCGGCGGAGGACGTGGAGAGGGTAAGTAGGAGGAATGGAGTTGAAAATAACCATCATGATTCTCACCTGGTATAGCTTCTGACGAGCCAGACTGGTCAAGAAGACTCGGAGAAATCGATCGCAGCCTATCTAGGATGATAAGTCTTGGAGAGCAATTAAGAGCCTCCCATTCCCTAGATGCGCTCAGCAGTCTGCGGGCTTTTCTCTTCTCGGATAATTAATCTGGAGGCGGGCCGCCTTTGGGTGGAGGAGGCGGTTTCGCAGCTGCGATTACGTCGTCGATTCTCAATATCATGGATGCGACTTCCACTGCGGATCCGATCGCGTGTTCCTTGACCTTTACCGGCTCCAGTACTCCCTCTTTCCACATATCGGAGACTTGGCCAGTATGAACGTTGATTCCGCTCCAAAGCCCCTTGTTTTCGTGAGCTGCTCGTAAAGCTACAAGGATGTCGATTTGTTCGAGGCCTGCGTTGTCGGATAGGGTTCGCGGAATGGACTCTAGCGAATCTGCAAATGCTTCAACAGCTAGCTGTTCTCTTCCGCCTATCTTCGGCGCTAGATCGCGGATTCTTTTCGCCAACTCAATCTCAATTGCACCGCCACCTGCAACTATCTTGTTCTTCTTGACCACATCAATGATGACTGAGAGGGCGTCTTTGAGGGCTCTCTCCGCTTCGTCAACAAGCCTTTCCAGACCCGCTCTAATCAGGATGCTAACGGACTTTGGGTCCTTCGACTCTTCGATGAAGACCATCTTATCGTCGCCTACCTTTCGCTCTTCAACAAGACCCGCGAATCCGAGGTCCGCGCTGCGAATGTCTTCCAGGTTGGTGATTATTCGAGCACCCGTTGCTCTCGACAGTTTCTCGATGTCTGACTTTTTGATTCTTCTAGCAGCCAATATTCCATTCTTGGCCATGAATGATTGAGCTACTTCGTCGATCCCTTTCTGACAGAGGACAACGTTTGCGCCGGACTTTTTGATCTTCTCGACCATGTCCTTCATCAGCTTTGTCTCCTCGTCGAGGAAGGATTGCATCTGTTGCGGGTTGCTGATCTTGATCTCAGCACTAAACTCGGTCTTCTCAATCTCAAGCGGCGTGTCCAAGAGTGCGATCTTTGCTTTCTCAATCCTCTTTGGCATTCCCGGATGGACCACTTCCTTGTCCACAATGACACCCTTGATCAGCGCGGTGTCAAGGAGGCTCTTACCTTCCTTCTTCACCAGCTGAATATTCTCAATGTCGGCAGAGAAGGCATCACCCCTCTTCTCAATAACATGGTTAACTGCATCAACTGCAATATTCGCAAAGTGTTCCGTTGCCCCTCCAAGGGACTTTCCGCGCATCGCGGTCACCGCGATCTTCCGAAGCGTCTCAGTGTCTTTTAGATCTACGGGTTTTCCGAGCTCGTTCAGAATCTCACGCGCCTTCTCAGCGGCCTTTTTGAACCCAGCGTTAATCACTGTCGGATGCAACCCCTTGTCGAGTAAAAGCTCGGCGCGCTTCAGTAGCTCACCGGCGAGGACGACGACAGATGTGGTTCCGTCGCCCACCTCATCGTCTTGGGTCTTAGCTATCTCAACAAGCATCTTCGCGGCAGGATGCTGAACATCTAACTCGTCAAGTACGGTGGCTCCATCGCTTGTCACGGTAACATCGCCGAGACTATCGACAAGCATCTTGTCCATACCCCGTGGTCCAAGGGTTGTCTTGACGACCTCAGATACGATCCTTGCGGCACTAATATTGCTCCTCTGGGCGTCCTTCCCGCGGTTGCGGTTAGAGCCTTCTTTCAGAATCAATACTTGTTGGTTAGCGAGATACGACATTTACTCTTAGCACTCGGAAAGAGGGACCGGCGGAGTTGCGAATAAAAACCTTATCTCAAGTGTGGGCGAGTTTTAGGGCTATTCCTTCTGTATGCGCTTGACAGCGAGACGTATATCCTCTGATCTGACTGTTTTTCGCCCTGCGTGCGTTGCTAGTTCCAGAGCTTCCTTTCCCACCCGTATGGCAAACTCTTCAACCACTTTTCTCAGTTCTTCCGCCGCATCGTCCCCTATTCGCCCGGCCCCGCCCCGTTTTATAAGCCGATGCACGGCAGCGGTTGATATCTCGCTCTCTCCCAAGGATGGGACCGATTTCGGTTCCCAAACCAGACTATAAAAGAGTTAGTCGAACGGAATGGCGCTTTCGCGCCAATATTTAAAAGTCCAGCAGAGAGTCCGCGGACTTCTCGGATGTGCTAGCGTGGGAAAAGTTCGGATAGCCGCGGTCAAAAAAGTGTCGAGAGAACTCGTCGCCCGGTATCCGGACAAGTTCAGCAAGAATTATGAGGAGAACAAAGTCGCCCTAGCCGTACTTGTCGATGCAAGGACTAAACGACTTAGAAACAGGATCGTCGGCTACGTCACCCGGCTAAAGATAGTTGAAGCGAAACGTGCCGCCGCCCCAGGCGAAATTGGACCCGAAGGACCAGACGACCAAGCCTAGTACGCTGGATTAGCAGCCTCTTGGAAGCCAACTCTTCCCTGAAGGGCTATTCGATCTCCGGTGGCAGGATACCGATTCTCATCACGCTAAGAAAGATTTCTGATTTAAAACCACATGAAGAGACAGTTGCTGAAGACCTGAAAAAACTTGTTGACGCTCTGAGAGAGAACCCGGTTTTGCGACACCCAATCATCGCAGACCTGAGAACGGGAATCGTTCTAGATGGAACGCACCGATTGGCCGCAATCAAACAGCTAAATTGCAACTACATCCCCTCCGCCCTCGTAGACTACGACGACCCTCAAATCACGATAGAGAGATGGTTCAGGCAATTTTCAGGATCAAACGTTCGAAATCTTGAGAACGACCTTAGACGACTGAATCCGAAGGAAGTGAGGCAGGACGAATGCGAGGACGGACTTTCGAAGAGGCGATGGTACGCGACCGTCGAGAACCCTAGGTTCTGCTTGGCATTCGCGGGCCGTAGCCAGAATCCGTACAAAATGGCCCGGGACTCTCACAGCATAGAGGTGGCCGCTCGAAAGCAGGGCGTCAGCATCACCTATCAGGATAACAAGGACACGGAACCTGGAGACTCCGAGAGCCTTATCATGTCAACGATCAAGATTGAGAAAAGAGAAGTCGTGGAGACTGTCAAGAAAGGGAAGGTGTTCCCGCCAAAATCTACTCGCCACCTCGTTCCCTCAAGACCACTCGGGGGAGGCGTCCCCATCGATTGGCTGCGAGACTCCGATTTTCCAAAAGCACAATCCCGATATCAAGAATATATCCAATCTAGGAAGGTTAAACGGCTACCTGAAGGATCACGAGTTGGGAGCAGGCGTTACCTTGAAGAGGTCTTCTTGTTTGAGTGAAACGATGACAGTGCCTGGGAACGCCATTCCTTTGAAACTGATCGGTGTCCTTGGCTCGGCAGCAGGAAACAGGGAAATCACGCTGCAGGCTCCGAACCGGCTCACAGTTCAAGAGCTAATCTCCGAGTTATTGAAGACCATAGGCAACAAGTTTTTCAGGGAACTTTTGGTCGACGCTGGAACAGAGGACCCTAGACCGAACGTGATCATATTGCTCAACGATCAGGACTGCAATATTTTCGACGGACTAGAGACCCGAATCGAGCCCGGCACGAAGGTTACTATTATTCCAGTAGCGCACGGCGGCTAGACTTCGACGATCTCACACTTTAGCCGCTTGATGACGTCATCGGCTCTTTCCACTTTCACCTTGTGCGTGTAGAGCTGACGGGGCGTCCGAAGCTTCAGCTTAACCAAATCCTTCGCTCGTTTTACCCGGCATTCCAAGGCACCTTCAGACAGACTGACGAACTGATCTGTGCTTGTGATTTCCGACGGCATTTCTCAGACCTTGACAGTGGCGACTCGACCTCTCGCTATAAACGGTTCGCCTTCAAAGGATAGATAGAATCCAGTCGGCTCGTTCGTTCACACTTGTTCCAAACATTCTTTTTCGTAGTGACCACCGGGGGTGGTCGATTTTCTCGTGCTCCGTCCTCCACGAAAACACCAAACTAAGCTATTCGTGGAGGAAATCCATGAGCTATAATACCACGTCAGCCCAAACACTCAATCCGTGATTCTCAGTTGATCCGGATAGGCATCATTGGCAAGACAAATACCGGCAAAACCACGTTCTTCAATGCGGCAACGTCCAGTAAGGCAGAAGTCTCAACCTACCCGTTTACAACAAAAAAACCCAACACCGCTCTCGGTCAAGTTCAGACACTCTGCGTCTGCAGAGAACTCGGCCTAAAAGACAGACCCCGCAACTCGAAATGCATAGATGGCTGGCGATTCATACCCGTCGAGGTACTCGACCTCCCTGGGCTTATCAAGGGAGCGTGGAAGGGCAAGGGACTTGGAACCCAGTTCCTAAACGTGGTCGCACAGGCTGACGCTCTTCTCCATGTCGTCGACGCCTCAGGCAGCATCGACCCAGACGGCAAAATCGCCCACGCTGGAATGGGCAACCCAATACTAGACGTCTACGACATAGAAGAGGAGCTAGTTCTCTGGTTCAAAGTATCCGTCGACAGATCACTGCAACGGTTACGCAAACGGCCTCTCAAGACAGGAGCCTACGACAAAGCTTTCGCCAAGGAACTCGCTGGAATAGGAGTCAAACTAGAACATGTAACCATGGCGCTTGAGGCCGCAAACCTATCCACAAAACACCCGAAGGACTGGAAGGACGAAGATTCTAGAAAATTCTCTGAAAACATACGATCGGTATCAAAGCCAACGTTGATCATCGCGAACAAAATGGACCTCGCCTATTCCGAGAAGAACTTCGAGAAACTCCACGAGGAATTCAACTCCCAGCTCGTCATACCTGCTTCCAGCGAAGCAGAACTCGCACTCAAACGAGCCCAAGAAAAAGGCCTGATAGAATACGTTCCGGGTGAAGAGACATTCAAGGTCCTGGACGAATCACGAATATCCAAGGACCAAGCCTGGGCCCTAGCATACGTACAACAGAAGGTAATGACCAAACTCATGAGGACCGGAGTTGAGTTCGCCCTTAACTCCGCAGTCTTCAAGCTTCTAGGAATGAACGCCGTATATCCAGTAGAAGATCCAAAGACCTTCTCTGACAAGAAAGGAAACGTCCTACCCGATGCCTTCCTAGTTCCACGCGAGTACACTCCAAAAGACCTAGCCAAGGAGATACATTCAGAGCTAGCCGAGAAAATGCTCTATGCGATTGACACGCGCGATGGTCTCAGGCTCCCCAACGACTATCTTCTCCGGGACCGTGATGTGATCTCGATCGTGACGGCCACACGCAAGAAGTAATTTTCTCGGAAAATATTCCTTTGAGAATAGGCTAACAAACGTTAATAACAGAACTTCGCCGCGACCACGTTCAAACTCTTGAGTTTGAGAAAATGGGCCTAATTGTCAGCGAACTAAGACAGACCCCCGTCGGCGAACAAGAACTCGAAATTGTCGAGCGAAAAGGGCTCGGACATCCCGACCACATATGTGACGCCGTCATGAACGAAGTCTCCATCTCCCTAAGCCGAGAATACATCAAACGATACGGCGTAGTCATGCACCACAACATCGACAAAGCACTCCTAGCAGCGGGAGCCGTCAGAAGAAACTTCGGAGGCGGTGAAGTCAAACGTCCAATGCTCATGGTCTTCGGGGACCGAGCCACATACGAGGTTGACGGCGACCCGGTCCCTATCGACGAGATCGCTGTCTCGACGGCAAAAAAGTGGTTCAAGAAAAACCTCCGATTCGTCGACCCTGAAAGACACGTTCGATACCAAGTCGAACTAGCGCGAGGCTCAGAGGCCCTCCGCGACATATTCAGCCGAAAAGGAAAATTCTACGGTGCAAACGACACATCCGCAGCGGTTGGCTATGCCCCACTCACCGACACGGAGAGAATCGTCCTCCACACGGAACGATACATCAACTCTCCCAGTTTCAAGAAAGAATTCCCAGAAACAGGTGAAGACGTCAAGATCATGGGTTCAAGGGAGGGCGGAGATCTAAACCTTACAATCGCCATGGCTTTTGTTGACCGACTTATCGAGAACGAGAATCAGTACTTCCAACGGAAGGCCGAGGTCGTTGAAGACGTGACACGCTTCGTCAAGTCGAGGGTGAAGTTCGATGGGGTGAATGTCGACATCAACACTCTGGACAAGAGAGGACGGGGGATGGGAGGAATATACCTGACTGTCCTCGGAACCTCAGCTGACGACGGCGACGGTGGCCAAGTGGGCCGAGGAAACCGAGTCAACGGCGTCATACCGCTTAACCGTCCTACCTGCTCTGAAGCAGCTGCAGGCAAGAACCCTGTCAGCCACGTCGGAAAGATCTACAATCTTCTGACTTACGAAATAGCCCAACATGTCCACCAAAAAGTCTCAGGCGTGAGAGAAGTCTATGTCTGGCTACTCAGCCAAATAGGAAAACCCATCAACGAACCCAAAGTCGCGGGGGTAGAACTCATCCTCGACAAGGGAGTAGAGCTGAAACAGGTCTCCAAAGCCGCCTCAGAAATCGCAAAATCCGACCTGAACAACATTAACGACTTCACAAAACGCCTGACCGAAGGCAAAATACCAGTCTGCTAGCCAACCAAACCTCATGAGTCCAACCTCACGGGCCGTTCTTGGTTGGATATCGGCCATAGCAGCGTTGTTCGTTTCTTTTACGTACATGGTAGCAATGGGAATGGCGTCTGCATTAGTTACAGCAACCCAACTAGCTAGCGATCTAATGAGTTCCAGCGGCCGCCCTGTCTTAGGGGTTTTCTACACTTACTCACGGGACACCGCATTTCCTGTGCGTGTTAGTCTATGGCTCCTAACCTCGGTTTGCATCTTGATCTTCGTCGCTTGTTTCGCTGCAGGGCTAAGGTCGAGAGATGGATTCTTCCCCAGTCTGAAAAAGTTATCGAGAGCTGGACGAATTACAAGCTCGTCAAATTGGTTAGTTGCAATGCCATTAATCTCCTGCGGGCTCTATGTTGTCGTTTTGGTCGTAACCCTCGTTCTAGAGCTAGTGGGCGTTCCACCAGGATCCCTATGCGATCCTCACCTCAACCCATGTCCGACACAAGCACAACTCTTTGCTGGCCTCGCATACGCCCCAGTCGGCGAAGAGCTTGCCTACCGAATAATTACTCCCCTGGGTCTTGTAATCCCCATCAGAATCGTCTGGAGGAGACTCATCAGCGGTCAAGGTCCTTCCACATCGAAGTTTCTCTCAATTACCGGTCTATCTTTGCTATCACCCGAACGCGCAAAACGTAAGACGGGATATCCAACCTTTACCATGAACGGGTGGAGTGGGGTCCACTGGCTTGAGTGGATCTTCATTGTAGTCTCGTCGGTACTGTTTGGTCTTGCTCATGTTGAATCGGGAGGCGGGACGAACTGGGGTGCAGGGAAAGTTGTGACAGCGGCCATCTCGGGGTTTGTCATTGCCATCGCGTTTGTAGCCTATGGAGCGTACGCAGCGATTCTCCTGCACTGGTTCTTTGATGTTTACTTTGAAATATCGCTTGTGGGCAGCTCCGTTTTCGGTGGACCCTTTTCGATTCTCCCTTTCGTTTTCGTTCTGACATCACTAATAGTTGGAACTTTGTCGGTACTGGTTGTGATAGGTTGGGTGGTGCGAAGAATTATTCCTCGCGCAAGTCCAACGACTTATAAGACACCCGAACCCAAAGGTTTTCCTGTCCAGGCGTAGGAGCTTGCATCACCGCCAAGTCCGACAGAACCGAATTTGAGCGGCTCACTTACTCGGGAACCAAAGAATTCTTCTCAGGCTGCATCGGGCTCTGGCCGCGACTACGCCCTAGGCAAGAACTTTGATCCGGTGGCCGAGGAATCTAAGTGGCGGGAGTATTGGCGAGAGCACGACATTTACCGGTTCGATCCTCATGACAAGTCGCGTAGAACGTTCAGTATAGACACACCTCCGCCATATCCTAGCGGTGATTTTCATGTCGGGAACGCTCTGAACTGGTGTTACATCGATTTCGTAGCACGTTACAAGCGGATGAAAGGGTTCAACGTTCACTTTCCACAGGGCTGGGATTGCCACGGCCTACCGACAGAGGTCAGAGTAGAACAAACGTTCAAGATCCGCAAGAACGATCTACCCCCGGACCAGTTCGTCGAGATGTGCCGCAAGCTTACCGCCGAATACATCACCAAGATGAAACAATCGATGAATCTGCTAGGAATATCCTCCGACTGGGCACTTGAATACAAGACAATGGACCCTTCTTACTACAAGCTCACTCAACTCTCCTTCCTTGAACTTCTCAAATCAGGGCATCTATACCGCGGCGAGCACCCCGTGAATTGGTGTCCCCGTGACGAGACGGCGATAGCAGAAGCAGAAGTGGTATACCAAGAACGCAAAGGGACGCTACACTACATGCGATTCGGAGCCGCTAACGAAGGCGTCGAAATCGCATCGACCCGCCCTGAGCTTCTCGCAGCCTGCGTCGGAATTGGAGTGCATCCCAAGGATGAAAAATACAAGGCAATAGTCGGAAAGATCATTACGGTGCCCATCTTCGGCCAGCAAGCACGAGTAATTTCCGATGACGAGGTGGATCCCCGCTACGGTACAGGAGCGGTAATGATTTGCACATTCGGGGACAAGACTGACGTAAGATGGCAAAAGAAATACCATCTCCCAATCATCAAGGTGCTGACAGAAAATGGCAGACTATCCGTTGACGACCCACGGTTCAAGGGACTCAAAGCCGAGGAAGCAAGAAAGAAGATAGTTGCTGAACTTCAGGCTAAAGGACTGCTCAGCAAGACGGAAATGATAACACAGAACATTGGAACATGTTGGCGATGTCAAACCCCCGTCGAGATTATCGCAAGACCTCAATGGTTCATGAAGACCCGGGACATGACTCAAAAGGTCGTAGAGTGGGCGGAGAAGCTAGATTGGATCCCACCCTTCTCTAAACAACGACTCATCGATTGGGCCGAGTCTCTTGACTGGGACTGGGTAATCTCCAGACAGAGAATCTTTGCCACTCCTATACCCGTTTGGTATTGCACGAACTGCGAGGCGACAGTCTTACCCGATGAAAAGAGCCTGCCTGTGGATCCTCGCAAAGATAACCCACCACAGGAAAAGTGCTCTAAGTGTGGCAACCGCGAGGTTAGAGGCGAAACAGATGTGCTTGACACATGGATGGACTCGTCCATAAGCGCCGCGGTTCATGCCGGATGGCCTAACAAATCAGACCTATTCAACCGACTGTTTCCAGCAGACCTTCAACCAAACGGGCTCGACATCGTCCGAACATGGGACTACTATCTACTAGTTAGAGGCCTCGCATTATTCGGCACTGCGCCATACAAGACCCTCCTCATAAACGGAATGGTGAAAGGGACCGACGGCCGTATGATGCACAAGTCCTACGGGAATTACGTGATAGCTGACGAGGCGATCCAGAAAGTCGGTGCCGACGCGCTTCGCCAATGGGCCGCGGCTGGCGGATCGACTGGATACGACATACCATTCCGTTGGAACGAACTTGAACATGGGAAGAAGTTCCTGACCAAGCTCTGGAACGTAGCCAGATTCGTTCTTACCAACGCCACCGAACCCCTACCTCCAAAAAAACCCAGTAACCTCTCCCTCATTGATAGCTGGCTTCTAGCTTCCCTTCAGAAGTTGACACAGGAAGTATCAGAGGCGTTTGAGGCGTTCCAGTTCAACACAGCCTTGGAAGCGATAAGGAACTTCACCTGGCATGCACTCGCCGATGACTACTTGGAAGCAGTCAAGCATAGACTCCAACCGGGAAGGGAGCTATCTGACCTCAAGGCAACCCAATACTGCCTACGGGAAGCCCTAATGACAGTTTGCAAACTCCTCGCACCCATATGCCCCCACATCTCAGAAGCAGTCTACCATCAATTCCCATCAGGAGCCACTAAGAGCGTCCACTTGGAAAACTGGCCAGAGCATGAAAAAGCGCTCGACGATACTTCGATTCGTAACGGCAAGCTCCTTCTAGACCTGATCGCTCATGCTCGACGCGAGAAATCCTCGAAGGGTCTCTCGCTAGGCTCGAAAGTCAAGCGGATCGTAGTCAGCACCGAGGCCGAACACCTCCACCTTCTGAAGGAGAACGAGGAGACCATTCTTAGAACGCTCAAAGCAGATACTATGGACCTTGAACGCTTGCCATCGAATTCCGGCGCGGGAAGAGAACCAAGCGCGGAATTCAAAGTCGAAATCGTCACCTAGGTCAAGTCTTATATCATAACCGCCTGAAAAACTGTTTTAGAAGGCGTCTTTGGGCCGACCGGTCACGATGAGAATGGTTTCAAGCAAGTTCTCGCTTGTAGCAATCTTTTCATATTGACCAGTGCGGTTCAAGCCACTTAACAAACACAAAGGACTGCAAGAAAGAATGGGAGAAGAGAGACCGAGAAGAAGCTACGGTAGAAAAGGCGGCTACTCTAGAAGCGGCGGAGGAAGCGGTGGAGGAGGAGGGTATGGCAGAGGCG
>WNGE01006297.1_pt1 | contig 24620 bp, 27 predicted proteins | sample 5400651 | NCBI WGS metagenome assembly WNGE01 (sample SAMN13153370, study PRJNA577476) | soil metagenome | isolation source: 60 cm soil or saprolite under grassland replicate 2 | place: USA:California | collected 2016-06-15
GTTCGGTCTCGGGCACCGCAGCCGCAGAGGCCGGTATCGCCGCCATCGCTGCGGATCCCATCGCTGTCCCCGCCATCCTCACCCAACTCTTCATGAAAACCTCCCGTGTCGATCACCGTGCTTGGTTGGCCGCCCTCGCTGTCGATCGTCACTACATTCCGAGCCCAAACACTCATCGCAGAGCAATGCTCGTGCCAGATCGCACACCTGTGCAAACTCGCGGAGTTGTCAGTCTGGCGAATACCGGCGTCCTTCGGGCTGTAAAGCTCGTTGACGCTCTGGCGGGTGTCCGCGAGTCGAGCAGCGCGCACTTACAGCCGCAACACCGCGCGGCTCAGCCCGTGATCCTACGTCAGCCGATAGCGCAACCGATATGGCATGGTCAGGACCCACTGGCGCACCGGCACCCGCGGCAGCACCGCGTCCACCAGATGGGCGGCGCGCTCGGTCATCCGCCGGCCCCCGCAGCTCGGGCAGAAGCCGCGGCGCTTGCAGGAGAACGGCACCAGGTGCTCGCGGGCGCAGCCCTCGCACCGAAAACGCGCCACGCCGTCCTCGAACACGCCGCACGTCAGGAACTCCCGAAACTCGCGCTCGACGAACTGCGGGCGGCCCGCCCCGTCGCCAGGCTCCGCCGCTGCGCGCAGGAAGGTTTCCAGGTGCTCGGCGACGACCTGGAGCACGGTGTGCTCGGCATCGCGGGGCCGGCAGACTGCTCGGTGGAGGGCCATGGCCACCGGAGGGGGTCAAGGCGCCGACCGGGACAATGCTGAGAGATTGATACACCGAACATGGTGGGGACGACGGCGGCCGGACCGCTGCCGGCCGCGAGCCTACGTTCCGGAACGGCGGGGAGGGCGGCCTCGCGCTCGTCGATCACGTGGTGTGACCCGGGGAGGGCGGTCGTGTGGGCGCCCTTGGCGTCTGGCCAGATCTGGATGGTCCTCCTCACCCACAGAGCATATCGAGCTCCCGATGTGGAACCGGGAGTTCTCAGGGAACGTCAGCGGCGCATGTTTGAGTGGTGTGCTGCTTTCGAGGTGGTGGGGAGCGCAAAGCTGCTGAGACATTTGGTGAAAACGTGGTCGTGACTGAAACACGGGATGCAGGCTGTAATCTCGAACCGAAACGCAAATGAACTGTTCGCCGGCAAATGGATGCGGGCCCCTGATTTGTACCGGTGAGGTCGAGGGCGGGCAGGAGTGAGATACTCGGCAAAGCGCCGCCACGGAGAGTGTACTATCGGGTCGCGTCGCCTGTGCGAAGCTACCCTTGCGCGCAACTGAGGAGGGGATATGCGACAGTCGCTGATCGCCGCCATGGTGCTCGTCGCGCTCGTCCTTGTCCTGCCCGGGTCTCTGCGAGCTGTTGAGGTGGGCCAGAAGGCGCCGGACTTCACGCTGAACGGCCCGGACGGCAAGCCGGTGAAGCTGGCGGAGCTCACAGCCAAGGGTCCTGTCGTCATCTATACATTCGTCGCCGCGTTCACTCCGACCTGAACGAAGGAAGTGGCGGGCTTCGACGCGGCACTGCCGCAGTTCGAGGCCGCCGGCGCCCAGGTCGTGGGCGTGAGCGGGGATGCCTGGCAGGCCCTCGCCGCGTGGCGCACCCAGAACACCATCAAGCATCTCCAGCTCTCCGACATTCGTCGCCAGATGCTGCCGGCCTACGACGCGATGATCACCGACGAGAGGAACCCAATGTTCCGCTACCCGCGGCGGGCGTACTTCATCATCGACCGGAACGGCATGGTGAAATTCGCAAAGGTCATGATCAACTCGCTCGACCTTCTCGACCCCCAAGAGATCCTCGCCGCGCTCAAGGCCTCCGGGTCGTGAGGCGCGCCCGCTAGATTCCGTGGAACGCGTGAGGACCATGGTCGCAGCCGCACAGGGCTGTGTCAGCCGGCGTACTACAGCCGGTCGGCCCAGCTCTACGCCAGGATCCGGCGACTGCAGCTAAAACGTGCAGCGGCGTAGTACCGGACTCAAGCCGTGCGGATGCTGAGCAACTCAGGACGCGCATGCTTGAGGAACACTCCGCCGCCCCCAAGACCGACAGCTTCGGAGAGAAGTCGGAGAGGCTCTCACTCTGCTAGACTCCCGCCCAGCCTGTAAGGAGGGCCCCTGCATGGACCCGGCCCGGTTGCCCCACGCGCCCCGCATCCCCTCGCGCCTGACTCGCAGACCACTTGCGGGAAGACGACCATTAGATGGAGTCGCGGAGCCAGCGGACGAAGGGAGTTTGGCAACGCTAGCAGAGCGGGGCAAGGAGTTGTTCCGCCCACGCGGACCGTCGGAATACGCACGGCGATCGAGCGCCTCGTCGAGGTCCTTACACTCGACCCGGTGGTAGCCCCCGATCTGCGGTCGCCGCATGGTCTCGGGGATGACTTCTACGCAGACGGGGCTAACATGGGTGAGCCCATGAGCTGCCCATCCTGCGGACACGAGAACCCCGCCCAGTCGAGGTTCTGCAACGCCTGCGGCGCGCGCCTGGCGGCGCCGGCGACCACCGCCGAACCGCGCTCCTACACGCCTCGCCACCTCGTCGAGAAGATCCTCGCCTCCAAGAGCGCGCTCGAGGGCGAGCGCAAGCCTGTCACCGTCCTCTTCGCCGATGTCGCACGCTCGATGGAGCTCGCCGAGCGCCTCGATCCCGAGGAGTGGCATCGCCTCCTCGATCGCCTCTTCCGCATCCTCGCGGACGGCGTCCACCGCTACGAGGGAACGATCAACCAATATACCGGCGACGGCATCATGGCGCTCTTCGGCGCCCCGATCGCCCACGAGGACCACGCCCAGCGCGCCTGCGCGGCTGCGCTCGAGATGGCACGCGAACTCGAAGCGCTCGCCGACGATCTGCGACGCGAGAGCGGACTCGATCTCGCAGTCCGGATGGGCCTCAACTCGGGCGAGGTCGTCGTCGGCCGAATCGGCGACGACCTGCGCATGGACTACACCGCCCAAGGTCACGTCGTCGGGCTCGCGGCCCGGGTGCAGCAGCTGGCCCCGCCAGGTGGCGTCAGTGTGACCGAGCAGACCGCGCGTCTTGCATCGGGCTTCTTCGACTTCCTCGATCGCGGGGAGCAGAGTCTCAAGGGGGCGAGCACTCCCGTGCGGGTGTTCGACCTGCGGGGCCTGGGTCCGATCCGGAGCCGCCTCGAGCGCTCACGCGCCCGGGGCTTCTCTCGCTTCGTCGGCCGCGAGCGCGAACTCGCCCTGCTCGAGCGGGCCCTGCGCGAGGCGCAGTCCGGTCGACCGAAGGCCGTCCTGATCACCGCGGAGGCGGGCGCGGGGAAGAGCCGCCTGTGTCACGAGTTCGTCGAGCGCACCCGTGGCCTGACGCTCCACTATGCGCGCGCGCTCTCCCATGGCCGTATGCTCCCCTTCCACGCGATCGTCCAGCTCGCGCGCGGTCTCTTCGGCGTCGACGAACGCGCGTCGGCGGCGGTCGTCCGAGGCGCCGTGGGACGCGGCCTGGCGAGCGCGCATGCCGTCGACCCGATCGCCCTGGCCTTCTGGCTCGAGCTCCTCGGGACGCCCGATCCCGCGCTGGCGCCTTCGGAGCTGGAGCCCGAGGTGCGCCGCGCGCGCCTCTTCCAGTCACTTCGCGATCTGATTCACGCTCGCGCTCGACGCGAGCTCACGCTGCTCTGGATCGAGGACCTGCACTGGCTCGACCCTGCCAGCGAAGCGGCCCTGGAAGTGCTGACCGGGGCTCTCCTGGCTCCGGAGGTGTCCGACAGCAGGGTGCTGCTGCTCGCAACCGCGCGGCCCGAGTACCTGCCCCCGTGGCCCACAGGGGTCGAGCGTCTCTCGCTGATGCCCCTCGCTCCCCAAGCCCTCGGGACGTTGGTCGACGACTGGCTCGGACCTGACCCCGCGCTCGCCCAGCTCCGTGCCCGGATCGAGTCCAGTGCTCGGGGCAATCCCCTCTTCATCGAGGAGATCGTTTGCTCGCTCGTCGAACACGGCGCGCTGCGCGGCGAACGCGGTGCGTACGCACCGACCGCCCCGGTCGAAGAGATCGCCCTGCCCGAGACCATTCAGGCCGTCCTCGCCTCGCGCATCGATCGACTCTCGCAGCGCGACAAGGACGTGCTCCAGGCCGCGGCCGTGGTCGGACGAGACGTGCCGACGGCGCTACTGCGCGTCGTGGTCGATCTCCCCGAACCCGAGCTCGCCGCGTCGCTCGAGCGGCTCGCGACGGCCGAGCTCCTCGGTCCCGGCGGGCCTTCTGGGGAACGTGCCTTCCGGCATCCCCTCACGCACGAAGTGGCCTATCGCACACAGCTTCTGGATCGCCGGCGCAGAACGCACGAAGGCGTCGCGCAAGCCCTGCTCGCGATCCACGGATCCGCGGCCCCGGCGCACGCCGCGCTCCTCGCCCATCACTTCGAGGAGGCCGGCGAGCATCTCGAGGCTGCGCGATGGCACGAGCACGCGGGCCGGCGCGGCGCACGCAGCGATCCCGCGGATGGAGTGAGGCACTGCCGCAGGGTCACGAAGCTCCTCGCTGCCCTTCCGGAGTCGAGCGAGACCCTGATGCTCGAGCTCACTTCGCGCATCGCGCTGCTCGAGATCGGCCGCATCGCAGGCATCGAAGAGGGTGAGTCACAGGTCCTCTTCGAAGAGGCACGAGCGGTCGTCGAGCGACTGGGGGATCGGGGGGCCTACGCGTTCTTGCTCACGTCCTATGGACGCCTCTGCGGCCTCGCGGGTGACGTGGCCCAATACCTCGCGTGTGCGGAGCAAGCCGCGGAGCTCGTCGAGGGAACCGACGACATCGCGCTCGCGTTCGAGATGCGGACAGTGCTGGCGCACGCGCAGCTCGGGGTCGGCCGCCTCCATCCCGCGCGGGCGAGCGCCGAACGGGCCCTGGCCGACCTCGCGCGGAATGCCGAGCTGAGGGAAGCGCTCGGGAATTCCACCGCCCCTGCCTTTTGCTGCATCTGGTGGGCCCTGGCGAGCGCCTACCTCGGGCACGTGGCCGAGGCTCAGGGCGGCTTGGAAGCGCTCCTCGCCGACGAGAAGGAGGGCGGACTCGAAGCTCTGTACGGGACGCACGGATTCCTGTGCGAGGTGCTGCGGCTGCGGGGCGATCTCCCCGGCGCGCTCGCGCGCGGCCGCCGTGCTGTCGAGCTGGCGGGAGAGCGGGGAAGTCCATTCTCCCAGGTTGAGGCCGCGGCGTTTCTCGGTACCGCCGAGCTCGCGGCAGGCAACGTCGCCACCGCCACGAGCGCGCTGGAGGCCGCCCTCGGGGTCGCGCGCACGAGGCGCACCGCCCTGTGGTACGAGCCGCGCATCCTGGCAACGCTCGCGGATGCGAGGCGAGCCGCCGGCGACCGCTCCGGAGCCCACGCTCTCCTCGCTGAAGCGCAAGAGTCCGTCGAGCGGGGACGCGGCTGGCGACTCAGCGCCTGCGACGTCGGGCTGGCGCGGGTCCGCCTCCTTGCCTCAGAGCCCGTGCCGGACCGCACCGCGATCGAGAGCGCGCTCGGGTCTGTGGACGTCCTCGCAGCCGAACTGGGCGCCGATCCCTATCGGCGGCTGGCGGAGCTCGAGCGTGCGCGCCTCGCTCAAATGGTCTCCGTCACGCCGCGCTAGGCCGGATCGCCTTCGAGGAGGGAACGTGATCGACGAAGAGCCGGCACGCGCCGGGCCCGAAGATGCAGCCACGGTCATCCGTCGAAGGACTCACAGCGAGATGAGCCCATGCCGGACCCCGAGCGTGACGGCCTGGGTGCGGCTCGCGGCCCCAAGCTTGGTAAGGATCGAGGCCACGTGAAACTTCACCGTGTAGCCCGAAATCCTGAGATGGGCGGCAATGGTCGCATTGCTCATGCCCTCCGCCACAGCGGCCGGTTGTGGGCGGCCGACACCTCTCCGCGCGGCGCAACGTTTCACGTCATTCTGCCCACCACCGTCGAGGCACATGAATGACGCCCGCAGGCGCCGCCCGACGCCGCCAGGACGCTGATCCAGCAGGTGGGTTCGCTCTGTCACGCCGCGGGCAAGGAGTGCTGCAGCTCCTGGACCGGACGCACCTCGATGGTTCCCAGGCGCGCCGGCGGGAACCTCGAGGCCACCTCGCACGCTTCGTCCATGTCCTTGGCCTCGATGAGGAAGAACCCGCCCAGCTGCTCCTTGGTCTCGGCGAAGGGGCCGTCGGTGATGGTCGCCTTGCCGCCGCGGACCCGGACCGTCCGGGCGGTCCGGGCGCGCTGCAGCGCATTCGAGACGATGAAGTGGCCGCTCCGCCTGAGCTCCTCCATGTAGTCGAGGGCCGAATCGACGAGGGTCTGCATCTGCGGCTTGGGCAAGGCGTCCAGCGTCTTCTCATCGTGGAAGATCATGAACAGGAATTTCATCACTTGAGCTCCTTGATGGGTCGCACGAGGTTGTGGTCCGACTTCTCCCACGCGTTGGGGCCCATGAACCACTGGGCCTCGGCCTTGGGTTCCGCCCACGCCGCGAACATCCGCGGCGGCGAGGCGCCATAGGGGCGCTCGATGACGAAGGTCGCGTGACGGGCGGATCGTTTGCTCATGATTTTTGCCTCAGGGCGCCACGACGATCATCCACGACACGCCGAAGCGATCGGCGCCCATGCCGAAGCGCGAGGAGAAGAAGGTCTTCGTCAACGGCATCTGCACCTGCCCACCGTCGGTCAAAGAAACGAACAGCCGCTCGGCCTCGGCATTGGGCACCGTGAGCGACAGCGAGAAGCCCTGAAACGTCGGCTGCCCAAGGCATCGGCCGTCGGAAGTCATGACCGTCGTATCGCCGATGCGGAAGCTCGCATGCATCACCTTGTTCCCTCCGCGCCGAGCTTGCTCCGGTAGAACTCGACCGCCTCCTCGCAGCGGCCATCGAAGAACAGATAAGGCTGGACTTGCATTTGCGTATCCTTCCTAGGGTCGAGTTGATCGTTGCAAACGGCGTGTGCGTCCTTCGTCTACTACGTCTTCGTCCCCGACTCGCGCTCCTCAGGGTACTTCGCCATCTTGGCGATGAGCTTTTCCTCCGGCATGACGTGGGCTTCGAAGTCCTTGGTGGCCCTCACGATAGTCATGAATCGCGTGGTGGTGTCTCCCATCTGGTTTCGTGTTCAGACCTGGGCATCTGGCTCAGCCTCGACCGGTTGAGCCCTTGCTCTACTTTACTAGTCGAACAAGGTTCCGCGAATTCGACACAGCGAACGAACTTCCCCTGACAACCCAGCGGCTGTGCCGTCGGCGTCGGGATCGCCCAGGGCTATGCCACCATCGGCGCCATCGGGTTCGAGGGCCGCTGGGACTACGGCGCCATCGGCATCGTCACCAACCTGGCGGCGCGCCGGTGTGGAGAGGCAAGGGGCGGGCAGATCCTCGTGTCGTCCCGGGTGGCGGGTGTCCTCGAGGAGATCGTCGACCGCGAGAACGTGGGAGCGCTCACGCTGAAGGGCTTCTCAAGCCCGTCCCGGTGTTCAACGCGCTGGAGCTGAGGGCGCCCGCGTCGTGATCAGGAGCGCGCTTCGACGACCCCCTCCCTATGACGACCGGCGCCGGCTCGTAGCTGTCGTGGCGCTGCAGCCACTCCATCGGGTACGGGAAGCCCTTCTCGTCCCGTCCCTTGGGCACCAGGTCCAGCATCTGGTACGCCGCGTTCACGATCTCGATCCCGCGCCCGTAGGACGAGTAGGTGTGGTAGATCGTCCCGTCGGCGTCGCGATAGAAGACGCTGATGCCCGGGCGCTCCGACGACCCCGGGACCGGGCCGGTGGTGTAGTTGTAGGAGGCCTGCCCGCTCTTCTGCTCCTCCGGCGTGAAGCTTACGTGGTAGTCGTGGTTGAAGTCGGTGCGGGACGAGGAGAGCCACTTCACCTGCCAGCCCATGCGCTGGCGGTAGGCGGCGAGGCGCTCGTAGGGCGCGCGCGAGATGGCCACGAAGCTGACGTCGCGGTGCTTCAGGTGGACCGCGATGCCGTCGAGGTTGTCGATCCAGAAGGAGCAGCTCTTGCAGCCCTCGTCCCACTCGGGCTCGAACATGAAGTGGTAGACGACGAGTTGCCGGCGGCCCTCGAAGAGGTCGGCTACAAGGGCGAGGAGATCATCATCGAGACCACGGTTGCCTACCTGGCACTGGATAAGCCCATGTCCGAGGCCATCGCGGCCATGTGGAAGGATGTGGGCGTCAACGTCAAGGTCGAAGTGATGGAATACTCGGTGCGCGCGCAGAAGAGTCGAGAGAGGGGCTTCAAGGGCCTGTGGTGGGGGGACCCGACCTCGACTCTGGGCGACCCCGACGGCATGATGTGGCGGCTGCTCAGCCCGGGCGGCGTCTACGACTATTGGCGCGACGCCAAGTTCGACGAGCTGGGCACTGCCGCTCGCTTCTCGGTGGACGAGAAGTTCCGCGCCGACGCGTACCAGGGGATGACCAAGGTTTTTCTCGAAAACCTCCCGTGGCTGCCCGTCATCCAGCCCTACGAGGACTACGGGCTGCAGAAGTACGTCGAGTTCACCCCGAATCCGAACCAGCAGTTCGAGGTCCGACGCTTCAACTTCAAGTTCCGCCGCGCCTAGGCGTCGGGCTGCCGCGTGGATTGCCAGGCGATCATGCGCCACTGCTCGCCGCTTTTCGCGTACACGGCGAGGTAGCGCACGGTGAAGCGCTGCTCCTTGCCTCCGCTCTCCACGTGCATCTCGGACACGCCGTTGACCACGCCGATCCCTCCGTGAACCCTCGCCCTTCGCTCGCGGGGCGCGATACCCCGATAGTGGGGCTTGCCCACGCGGAGATTCGCCACGTGCTCGGCCTTTGTCTCGAGCCGCGCGGTGGAATGCACGTAGGTCAGATCGTCGGCCAGCACCGCGTCGAGCGCGGCCCAGTCACTGTTTCGCATCGCTTCGAAGCGACGATCGTCGGTTTTGAGAACCTCGGCGGCGGTTGTCTCGGCATCCATCGGCATCATGGCCTCCTGGACAGGGTGGGGATCCTCGTGCGTGTGGCGTCCTCACCAACCTCGACCAGCTCCAGGGCCTCGCGGCTCGGCCCTTCGATCATCACGGCGCGAGTGTCGCCGAGGGGGTAGGTCTCCTCGAGGAACGTGACACCTTCGCGGCGCAGCTTGGCGATCCAGAGATCGAGATCGGCGACGCCGAGGGCGATGTGATCGTAGAGCTGGCCGCGGGTGCTCACGAGCGGCCGGTCATCCTGACGCACGTACGTGGGCAAAGCCACGTCACCGAACACCACGGCGGCCGACGGCGCGCGGTACATTCCTGCCCGGTCGAGGGCCGGCCAGCTCCGCTCGGGACTGCGCGGCACCCGGCAGGTGTCTTCGGTCAAGGGGGTGGCGCTGGTGCGCCCGGCGAAAATTGGCGCGTTGAGGTGGGTCTGATACCAGAGCTGAGCACAGAATGGATCGTCCTGATACATGTGCACGTGGTTGAAGCGCTCGGCCGGATGATTGCCCGCGTATTCCACGAGCGCATGGTCGGGGCCCTGCATGTAGCCGAAACCGCCGGTGCGCGTGGGCTGCACGCCGTTGGCCTTGGCCTCGACGATTTGCGCTCTGGTCAAGCCCGGCGTGCGGCCGATGCTGGGCCAGGTGTCGCTGCTCACGAAGACCGAACCACCTTCGTCCGTCGTGTAGAGGGGCAAGAGGGGGACGTCCGGCCGCGCCTTGTACGATTCAAGGCTCGCGCGCGTGTCGGTGACATGCCAGCCGAAGTGCCAGATCGCACTTTGGGGCGCGGAGACGGGCGCGGTGTCGACGCGGGTGAACAAGACCAGAACGTTGTTCGGCGCGGCGAGGGCGGGCAGGCCACCCCACCTCGTCTTCGCGGAGGAGGGAAACTGCCGGACATAAAAATCGATGGCCGCCTCGGGATCGAGGGAGCTCAGGTGGAGATGATGGAAGCTGGGGGCCGGGAGCATGTCCTATTCCTCCGTATTCGTCGCGGCCTTTCGCACGAGAGCCTCCAGCGCCTCGTAGGGTTGGGCGCCCACCACGCCGTAGCGACCGACGACGAACGTGGGCACGCCCGTGATCCCGTACTCGCGCGAGAGCTTCCAGTCGGCGTCCACGGCGGTCTCGAAGGTCCGCTTCTCCAGCACCTCGCGCGCGTCTCCGACCGACAGGCCAAGCCGCTCCACGATGTTCAGAAGCACCGCGGGTTGCGAGATATCGCGCGCTTCGACGAAGTAGGCGCGAAACAGCGCGTCGTGAAGCGCCTCCCCGCCCGGTTGCGTGTCCGCCCACTTGCCCAGCTCCTGGGCGAGGCGGCTATTGTAGGTCATGGTGCGCTCGCCGTACGGCAGTCCTTCCGCGTCCATGCGGGCCTTCATCTGCGCGTGCATGGCCTTGCGGTCCACCGGGCGCCCCGAGAACAGATCGGCCAGCGAGCGGCCTTCCCCCGGCGTGTCCGGGTGCAGGGGGAAATGTATCCACTCGACCTTTACGTTGTGCTCGACCTTGAGCTTCTCAATACGCACGGTACTGAGATAGCACCACGGTCAGACGTAGTCGGAGAAGATCTGCATCGTGATGGGCTGGGTCATGGCGCCTCCTGTCCCTAGAGGGTCTTCATCCTGTGTGCCGATCGCAGAATGCCATAGATCGCGTCGAGGATCTTGGACACCTTCGCACGCGGCGGGGTGGCTCAGGAGGGACGGAGGCGCGGAAGAGCTACTGCGAGGTCAACGAGGCTCGAAGACGACGGAGACGACGCCCTGGTCGACGGTGCGCTCGAGGATGCGCGTGCGGTGCGCGAGGAGACGCAGCATGCGGTGATTCTCGCCGAGCACGTCCGCACGGAAGCGCGTGAGGCCCCGCTCCGTGCCTGCGCGGAGCACCTCGTCCAGGAGCAGGGGGCCCAGCCCCTGACCCTGATAGCCGTCTTCCAGCAGGAAGGCGACCTCGCCCAGCGTCTCCTCATCCGTGGGCTCGTAGCGCCCTACACCGACCAGCTCGATGCCTGCCACCGTCTCGCGCTCGACGACCACGGCGAGGCGGCGGCGATAGTCCACGTTGGCAAAGTAGTGGCCCCAATCGGACGGCAGGCGCCGCATCACGGTAAAGAAGCGCTGATATGCCGTGTGATGCGAGAGACGATCATAGAGCGTGACCAGGCGCGGCTCGTCATCGGGACGGATCGGTCGGATTCGAAGCGTTTCCCCGTTCCGGAGCGTCACGGCGCGGGCGATCGTGACCGGATAGCCTTCGGGCACCGTCATCCCTACCGTGTGGCGCTGGAGCTCTTCGAACATGGCGACCCATTCAGGAGCAAGATTAGTGCCGTGCGTCATGAGATCCAAGTAACTGAGTTCATGCACATCTTCGAAATGTCGAGACCCGGGCTGCCACCATACTCGTCAGATGGTGTTGAAGGTGGCGGCTCTCCGGCACCCCCGTAGTAAGTTGGGCCCGCCTCTCATTGCAGCAATGGCCACGCGGGGCGCGAAAGCGAGGAGCCATGAGCGCACTACGGGACTCGTTCCGGCGACTGCTGCGGGCGGAGGGGCAGAGCCGTTCCGCCAAAACCGTCGAGGTCTTCGGCTGGCTCATCCTGATCGAGGGGGGCCTGATCATTCTCGCCCCTCACATCGTGGTGCGGGTGCTCCAGCTTCCCGCCTTGGCCGAGCAGGGCGAACACTACTTCCGGCTGCTCGGGCTGCTCGTTGGTGGCGTGGGCATGTTGTACGTCGTGAGCGGGCGGATGAATGCGGAGGGTTTCGTATTCGCGTCGCTGCTCGACCGGCCCCTCGTCCCTCCCGCCATGGCGCTCCTGTGGCACTTCGATATCGTCCCCGGATCACTGGCTCTGACCTTCTCCATTCAGGACTTCGGCAGCTTCCTCTGGACCTCGACCACGTGGCGGGCGGAACGTCGGCCTTCCGCGGCCGCCCTCCTGGAGGGCGGGAACACCTTCTCGGATGACCTGGAGAGCCCGAGCATCCGCGCGATGCAGGTGATCTACTCGGCCGCGATGTTCGAAGAGCTCAAGATGTTCCAGGTCGTCGACAAGCTCGTCGCGCTGTTCCGGGCCGGCATGCTCCCGCTCGGTCGCGGTGAGGGAGCCGACAGGCTCCGCCAGTTCGGCGACCACGCCGCGCGGTGGCTGCCCGAGAGCGAGCGACGCGCCGTCTATCAGCGCGCGCTTGGCATTGGACGGCAAGACGGCATCGACTCCAACCGCGAGTTCAACAATCTGTGGCGGCAGTTCCTCTCCGCCGTCAAGTCAGCGACCGGCCAGAGCTCCGGCGCGAGCCAGGAAACGCTGCGACAGGCCGGGCAAAACCTCGCCTCGAACCTCACCGTCCACGGCAACAGCATGGCCTACGTCGCCGCTACACAGCTCCAGTCGCACATGAGGAACATGCTGGACCTCGTGTCGGATCGAGAGATCCAATCCGCGGCCGGGGCAAGAGACATATGGCAGCTCATCGAACGGGTCGCGGCGCGCGACCTCGGCGGGGCGGCGAACAGCGCTCGGCTGAGAGTGCTGCAGTCCTCCGGCGCTACGATCCTGCGCTGGCTGGCCGCAAGGGCGGGCGGACTGGCGAGAGCGTCGGTCGAGCCGGTCCTGAATCCCCGCGAGCGTTCCGTGATCCGAAGCCCCGGCGCCTTCCCGGCCCCCAGCGACTACGATCTGGTCCACGCCGTCGAGCGGTGGCTCGCCGCCTCGGCATAGAGGGAACATAATGTCGGACCCCACGTGGACGGCGGCGGTACATTGGAACGTGGCGGTCGGCAAAACGCGGAATGCCGGCCGAGTACTTCGCGAACCTGGAGGACATCGGAAATGGCCATGAGTGATCGTGGGCGGAAGCAGCTATCGCGTCGGGAGCTGCTGGCGTCGGGCTGGGTGGCCGTGCCGGTGGCCGCGGGAATTCTTGCCCTGTACCCGGCCGAGGCAGGCGCCCAGCAGAAGATGGCTCAAAAGCTCGTGCAGTATCAGAAGACCCCGAAGAAAGATCAGAAGTGCTCGATCTGCCTTCACTTCGTGGCACCCGACTCCTGCAAAATGGTCGAGGGCAAGATCGATCCCAACGGCTGGTGCACGCTGTACGCGCCGAAACCGAAGTGAAGTGAAGCGGGCGGCCGCGGGGCTACTTGCCCCCCGCCCCGGTGCCCGTCGGCAGTCCTGATGGGGCGGGACGCGAGCCGCCGCGCAGGCGGCGCCAGAGGTCACGCCAGCCTCCCACCCGCTCGCGCGCGCCTTCGAGGCCGAGGTAGATGATGGGCAGCGTCGCCATCAGGGCGGCCATCGTCGTCATCATGATGGGCCGGAAGCGAAGCAGGCAGCCCTGGAATATCGCCTCGCGCGGTGACTTCCCTTCTCGCTGCGCGTCGATGGCGAAGTCGATCATCATGATGGCGTTCTTCTTCACGATGCCCACGAGCATGATGATGCCGACGAAGCCGTAGAGATTGAGCTCCTGGTTGAAGATCAAGAGGGTGAGGAGCGCGCCCACACCCGCCGACGGCAACCCCGAGAGAATGGTCAGGGGATGGATGAAGCTCTCGTACAGGATGCCCAGGATGAGGTAGATCACGAGCACGGCGGCGAGGAGCAGCATGCCCAGGCCCTTGACGGAAGACTGGAAGGCTTGCGCCGTACCCTGGAACGTCGTGGTGAGCGTGGCGGGCATCCGGAGCTCGCGCTCGAGGCCGCGTATCTCCTCCACCGCATCGCCCAGCGACACGCCGGGCTTGAGGTTGAAGGAGATGGTCACGGCCGGCAGCTGGCCCAAGTGGTTGACGGTGAGCGGACCCACGCTGCGCGTCAGCTTGGCTACCGCGTTGAGGGGGACGAGCTTGCCCGAGGTCGAGCGGATGTAGAGCATGCCGAGGGCGTCGGGGTCGTCCTTGTACTGAGGCAGGAGCTCCATCATGACCCAGTACTGGTTGGTCGGCGTGTAGATCGTCGAGACCTGGGGCGCCCCATAGGCGTTATTGAGGGCGCTCTCGATCTGGGCGGCCGTCACCCCCATGGCGGAGGCGCGATCACGGTCGATCTCGACGAGAACCTGGGGGCTCGTCACCTGCAGGTCCGAGTTGACGTCGAGGAAGCCGGGGAGCCCGCGGATCTTGTCGAGAAGGGCCGGCGACCACTTGTAGAGGATGGCCGTGTCGGCGTCCTGCATCGTGTACTGATAGGCGGCCTTGGTCAGGTTGCCGCCGATGCGGATCGTGGGCAGCTTTTGCGGATACACGGTGAATCCGGGAATGCCCGTCAGCTTCGCGCGCAGCTCCTGGATGATCACGTCCACGTCGGGCCGCTCTTTGCGCGGCTTGAGCCGAATGAAGAGCCGCCCCGTGTTCGGGACCACACTCGTGTTGCTCGCTCCGATGGAGGACATGAACGAGTCCACGTACGGCTGCTTGAGCACGATGGCGGCCGCCTCCTGCTGGTGCGCCTTCATGCTGTCGAACGAGATGTCCTGGGCGCCCTCGGTGAAGGCGAAGATCTGTCCGGTGTCCTCATCGGGAATGAAGCCCTTCGAGATCACCATGAAGAGTCCCGCCGTTCCCACCAGGGTGGCCACGAAGATCACGAGCGTCACCTGGGGGTGCCGGAGGACCACGTGGAGCGTCCGTCGATAGCCCGAGAGCATCGCTTCGAAGACGCGCTCGGAGGCGCGATAGAGCCGGCCGTGCGATTCCGCCGGGGGCTTGAGGAAGCGGCTGCACAGCATGGGCGTCAGGGTGAGCGAGACCACGCCGGAGACGATGACGGCAATGGCGATGACGGCCGCGAACTCGTGGAGGAGCCGGCCCACCACGCCCCCCATGAACAAGACGGGTATGAAGACGGCGGCGAGGGAGAGGGTCATAGAGACGATGGTGAAGCCGATCTCGCGCGCACCGAGGAGCGCCGCCTCCATGCGCCCCATGCCTTCTTCCATGTGCCGGACGATGTTCTCGAGCACCACGATGGCGTCGTCCACCACGAAACCCACGCCCAGGGTCAGGGCCATCAGGGACAGGTTGTCTATGGTGTAGCCCAGCGCGTACATCCCCGCGAAGGTGCCTACGATGGACATGGGCAAGGCCAGGCTCGGGATGATCGTGGCCGACACGTTGCGAAGGAAGAGGAAGATGACCATGACCACGAGGGCGATGGCCAGCATCAAGGTGAACTGCACCTCGCCCACCGAATCGCGGATCGACACCGACCGGTCGTAGAGGATATTGAGACTGACGGAAGCGGGCAGCTGGGCCTTGAAAGTGGGCAGGATCTTCTTGATCGAGTCGACGACCTCGATGGTATTGGTGCCGGGCTGGCGCTGGATGGCCAGGATGACCGCGCGCTCGTCCTTGTACCACGAGGCGACCTTGTCGGTCTGCACGCTATCGAGGACATTGCCGAGCTGCTCCAGCCTGACCGGCGAGCCATTCCGGTAGGCGACGATGAGCGGCTTGTACGCCAGGGCGTTCGTGAGCTGGCCCGTGGCCTGGACGTTGAACGACTGGTACTGGCCGTAGATCGTGCCTGTAGGCAGATTGACGTTGGACTGGGCGATGGCGTTCTGCACCTCGTCGATGCCCACGCCGAGGGTGGCCATGGCGCGCGGGTCGACCTGGACCCGCACCGCGTACTTCTGCGAGCCGAAGACCTGCACCTGGGCCACGCCCGTGATGGTCGAGATGCGCTGGGCAAGCATGGTCTGGGCGTACTCGTCCACGGTGTACAGGGGCAGCGTGGGCGAGCTCAGGGCGAGGTAGAGGATGGGCTGATCGGCCGGATTGACCTTCTTGTACGAGGGCGGCGTCGGCATGCCGGGCGGGAGCAGGGGCGCGGCCGCCGCGAGGGCTGCCTGGATGTCCTGGGCCGCCGCATCGATATTGCGATCCAGGGTGAACACCACGGTGATCTGGGTCAGGCCGAGGGCGCTCGTGGAGGTCATCGAGTCGATGCCGGCGATCGTCGAGAACTGCCGCTCGAGCGGCGTGGCCACCGCCGACGCCATGGTGTCGGGGCTCGCCCCGGGCAGGCTCGCCGCCACCTGGATGACCGGGAAGTCCACATTGGGCAGATCGCTCACCGCGAGCTGCCGGTACGCCATGAGGCCGAAGATCAGGAGTCCTGCCATGAGGAGAGTGGTCATCACGGGACGCCGGATGAAGACGTCAGTGCTCATCGTGGCGCTCCCGCCGGGCCGGTGGGCGCCCGCGTCGGGTTCCCTGACCCCGCCGCGGGTGGGGCCGGGCCCGCGGCCTTCACGTCCACGCGGGCGCCCGGCACCAGGCGAAGCTGACCGTCCGTCACCACCCGCTCACCCGCCTGCACTCCCTGCCGGATCACGGTGATCGGTCCGTTGGCGAAGGCAATCACCACGGGGCGCGACTCGACGGTCGCGTCGGGCTTGACGACGAAGACGTATTGCCCCTGCTGGCCGCTCTGTATCGCCTGCGAGGGCACCACGATCGCATTGGCCTCGGTGCGCAGCCTGAGGGTGACCGTGGCGAATTGGCCGGGCCAGAGCGCATTGTTCGCGTTCTCGAAGGTGGCCTTGAGCTGGATGGTCCCCGTGGTCATATCCACGGTGTTGTTGACGAAGCTGAGACTGCCCCGCGCGGTGACCGTCTGCCCCTGCGGGGTCGCCTCGACCGCGAGCGTTCCCCTGGTGCGCTCGGCCTTGATCTGATCGAGAAAGCGCTCGGGCACCGCGAAGACCACGTTGATGGGATGAATGCGATTGATCACGACCAGCGGATTGCCGATGTCGTTGGCTTTGACCACATTGCCTTGGTGAATGAGCAGGTTGCCCGTGCGCCCCTCGATGGGCGCGCGAATACTGGTGTAGCTCAGCTGCACCTTGGCGTTCTCCACCATGGCGGCATCCGCCTGAACGAGGGCCTTGGCGTTGGTCACCGCAGCGCGGTCGGCGTCCACCGTGGCCACCGCGGATTTGTGGGCGGTCATGATCTGATCGTACTGCTCGCGCGCGATCAGCCCGCCCTGGACGAGCTTCTTGTAGCGCTCCTCCTCGATGGTGGCGTTGTCCGCCTGCGCCTGGTCGCGCGCCAGGTTGGCTTCGGCCTGGGAGACGGCGGCCTGGTGCTGGGCCATGGTCGCCTGGGCTTGCCGGAGCGCCGTCTCGAACGGACGGGGATCGATGACGAAGAGGAGATCGCCCGCTTTGACGTCGTCCCCCTCCTTGAAGCGAACCTGAAAGATCTGCCCGCTCAACAGCGAATACACCGACACCGTGGCGGAGGCCTGGACATTGCCGATGCCCTGGATCTCGACGGGCACGTCGCGGGCCTCCACCGGGGCGGCGGTGACCGCCACCGCCGGAGGGCGCGCAGCCTTGGCGCGGGCCTGTTCGCCCTCCCCGCGCGAGCAGGCGGCCGAAGCGAGCGCCGCCATGGACAGGGCGAGCACGAGACCCCGCCGCCGTGTCATCGACGCGCCTCGGCCACGTGCCGCTGACGCACCGGACGGAGACCATCGGCCAGCCGACGGAGAAACGCGGTGTGCCGGCTGGCAAACGCGCGATCGGTCGGTCGGAGCCCAGTAAGGAGCCGCGTGAACTGCGGAAAGGCCGCGGGGAACGTGGTGAGGGCAATCATGGCGAGGAGGAGATGCCCGGGATCGACGTCGGCGCGCAGGAGCCCTCGCCCCTGGCGCTCGCGCACTTGACCCACCCCCAGCTGGAAAGCGGCCCGTCGCTCCGCGTCGCCGTTCACGCCACCCTCGGCACGGCCGAGCGCCTCCCATTCCATGAGGCGCACCCAGTCGCGGTCCCGGCACGCGGTGTCGAACCAGAACACCAGGCTCTCCGCGGCGTCGTCCGGCGCCGTGACCGCCCACGCCGTGCGCTCCCGCACCTTGCGCGCGAGGATTTCCCGGAACAGACTCTCCTTGTTGCCGAAGTAGTGATAGAGCATTCGCTTGTTGACGCGCGCCCGCCGGGCGATGCGGTCTACGCGGGCTCCCGCGAAGCCCTTGTCGGAGAACTCCCGGAGGGCGGCGGCGAGGATGCGCTCGCGCGTGCGCGCGGGATGGCGCACGATATGCTGCGGGCGGGCTCGGAGGAGGGCGAGGGCGGCCATCACATAAGTAACCAGTTAGATAGTACTTTGCCCGGCGGCTTCGCGCAAGGATTCGCGGGGCGGCACGGTGTTTACACTTCTTTACCAGTCCCACACAATGGGTAGAACGGGAGAATGATAGGTTAAGGCTCATGCCACTCCGAACGGCCGCCCTCCTGATAGACGACGACGCCCGCCTGGGTACGCTCATGACGGAGTACCTCGGCAAGCACGATATCGACGTGGTGGTGGCGGGCGATGGGACGCGCGGCCTCGCCACCCTCCGCAAGACGCGTCCGGATATCGTCCTCCTCGACATCATGCTCCCGGGCATGGACGGGCTCGAGGTGTGTCGGAAGATCCGCGCGACTCCGGACTGTTCTACCCTGCCCGTGATCATGCTCACGGCCAAAGGCGAGGACGTGGACAAGGTGGTGGGACTGGAAGTGGGGGCGGACGACTATCTCGCCAAGCCTTTCAATCCCCGGGAGCTTCTCGCGCGGATTCGCGCCCTCCTCCGACGCGCGGCCCCCGCGCAGGCGCCTGCCCGCCTCCGGGTGGGCCAGATCGAGCTCGACTTCTCCGCGCGTGAGGTCACGGTGGCGGGCAAGCGGCGCGTCTTGACCCACCATGAGTTCGAGCTGCTGGCCACCCTGGCCCGGGCCGCCGGCCGCGTCCTCTCGCGCGAGCAGATCCTCGACGCGCTCAAGGGACACGCCGACGCCTTCGACCGCTCAATCGACGTCCACATTGCCAAGATTCGCGCCAAGCTCGAGCTCGATCCCAAGGAGCCGCGCTTCATCAAGACCGTTCGCGGCGTGGGCTACCTCCTCGCGCGCACCTCCGACTGACATGGGCCGACTCTTCGCGCGCATTTACCTCCACTTTCTCGGCGTGCTCCTCGTGGTCGCGGTGGCCTCCAGTTTTGTCTTCGCGTGGACGGCGCGGGGGGCCTTCGTGCAGGAATCGTCGGGCCGGATCTCCCGCCACATCGCCTCTCTGGCCGGCGAAGTCTTTCGGGATCCCCCCACCCTCGCCCGTCGGGTGCAACAGCTCCACGACGAGCTCGAGCTCGACCTCGTGGCGCGCGATCTCCAGGGCCGCGTGCTCGCTTCCGCGGGGACCGAGCTGCCGATCTTCACCGCCGAGCAGCTCGCTCAGGTGCGCACGGGCCTGCGCATGGTCCAGCCGAACCCCGAATGGTCGGTGGCCATACCGATCCGTGACTCGAAGACGGGCGCCGTGGTCGGGACTATCGAGACCTCGGCCCATCGGCGCTCACGCTGGCGCGGTCTCTCCCGCCCCGCGCTGATCCTGAGCCTGCTCCTCGTCATGTTCGCCTTCACCGCGGCCATTCTCGCCCGCCGCATTTCCCGCCCGGTGGAGCGGCTCACCGAGGCCGCGCGCCGGCTCGGGGCAGGCGATCTCACCGCGCGGGTACCTGCGGGCAAGGGCGGCCGGTGGTGGGGGCGACGAGGCTCGAGCGGCGACGAGCTCGCGGACCTCACGCGGGCCTTCAACGACATGGCCGAGCGCATCGAGCGGCTGATCGCCGGCCAGAAGGAGCTCATGGCCAATATCTCCCACGAGCTCCGCTCACCGTTGACGCGGATACGCGTGGCCCTCGAGCTCCTGCCGCGAAACGGGGCCACGCAGGCGCGCCTCACCGACGTGGAGGCCGACCTGGACGAGCTCGAGCGGCTGATCGAGGACGTGTTGACCGCCTCCCGCCTGGAGGCGACGGGATTACCGCCTCATCCCGAATTGGTCGAGGCGCAGCGGCTCCTGGGAGATCTGGCCGAGCGCGCCCGCCTCGATCCGCGCCTCGGACCGGACTGCGTGCGCATGACCCCGGGCGAACCGGTAGAGCTCGAGGCCGATCCGGCGCTCCTCCGGCGCGCCTTGTGGAATCTCGTGGACAATGCCGCCAAGTATGGCGCGCCGCCCGTGGCCCTCTCCGCGCAGCGGCACAACGGCACGGTCGAGCTCTCGGTCAGCGACGAGGGGCCGGGCATTCCTCACGAGGAGCGCGAGCGCGTGCTCGCGCCCTTCTATCAGATGGACCGCGCGAGGACACCGGGGCGGCCCGCGCGCGGCTTCGGGCTCGGGCTCACTCTGGCCAGCCGCGTGGCCCAGGTCCATCACGGCATCATCACCATCGGCCCCACGGAGACGATCAATGGAGCGGAGCGCGGCTGCCGGGTGACCCTCACCCTGCCTGCGTCGCGTGAGGCAGCATGAGAGCCGTGCGGGCGTCGAAGATCACGGTCGACCCGAGAGGAGACCGGCCATGAAACGGTGGGCCGCCATGATGATGTCGATGATCCTCGTCCTCCTCTCCATCAGCATCGCCCAGGGCCAGACGGCCATGTCAGGTCAGAGCTCCCCCGGCGGAATCAGGGTGGCGCCCCGCCGGCCGGTGGCGGCACGGCAATCCATGACCGGACAGGCGCCCGCCTCCGCCCAGCATCTGGCCTTCGCCCGTCGTCCGGGCTTCGTCAATCAACCAGGCTTCGTCCATTCAGGGTTTGTCCGGAACCCGGCCTTCACCCGTCCGCCCGGCTTTGCCCGGTCGGGGAGATTTCCGTTCTGGCCGGGGTTCGCCACGAATCGCATCTTCTTCGTTCGAAGCGGCGTGCTCGCGCCGTGGCCGTATTGGTACAACTACCCGCCGCCGTCATCCGCGCCGTCGCAGTACTGGGCGTATTGTCAAGATCCAGAGGGGTACTACCCGTACGTGCAGGAGTGTCCGGGGGGATGGGTGCCCGTGGTGCCGACACCGCCCGCGCCGGAGTACGAGCAGCAACCTGCGGGGGCTACGTCGACCGACGACATTCGCGAGCAGCTCGCGCGTTCCAGAGCGGAAGGCAATGGTCTCGACGTATCCCTCGAGACGGCTGCGGGGTCACGGCTCTCGCCGTAACCCCGCGCGATTCCCACCGCGACGGCCCGGTGACCCGGACTAGAGCTGCTTCAGCAGATTCTCAGCGTCGCTGACCTCGAACTTCCCGGGCTGCTCCACGTTGAGGGCCTTGACCACCCCGTCGTCAACCACCATCGAGTAACGCTGCGAGCGCACGCCCATGCCGCGGGCCGTCAGGTCGAACTCGAGCCCGAGCGCCTTGGTAAACATGGCGCTGCCGTCCGCCATCATGCGCACCTTGCCCGCGCTCTTCTGATCCTTGGCCCACGCTCCCATGACGAACGCGTCGTTCACCGAGACGCACCAGATCTCGTCCACCTTCTTCGCCTTCAGCTTGTCGTAGTTGGCCGTGTAGCCGGGCACGTGCTTGGCCGAGCACGTGGGAGTGAAGGCGCCGGGCAACCCGAAGATGGCGATGCGCTTTCCCTTGATCAGATCCGCGACCTGAAAGGCGTTCGGACCAATCGTGCAGCCCGCGGTCTCCGTCTCGATCATCTCCGTCAGGGTGCCGTCGGGCAGCTTGTCACCAACCTTGATCGCCATGTGAATCCTCCTGGAGTCTGGTAGACCTATCGGTTTGAGGGAAGAGTGCACGACCAACCGCTGCCGCCCACCAGACTATTGGCGTCATGGCCCCGCGTCAAGGGGTGGTCATGAGCTCTGATTGCTCGTCAGCTCAGGCGGGCACCTTCGTGGTGGAGCAGCCACCGCTTTCGCTCGAGGCCACCCGCGTAGCCCGTGAGGGTCCCGTTACTGCCCACGAGGCGATGGCAGGGAATGACGATGGCCACGGGGTTGCGTCCATTGGCCAGACCGACCGCGCGCCACGCGGAGGGCCGTCCAATCGAGGCGGCGAGCTGAGCATAGGTGCGCGTCGTGCCGGCAGGGATCTCCCGCAGAGCGCTCCAGACCGTCTGCTGAAACTCCGTGCCGCCTGGATTCACGGTGATCTCGTCGAGGGCGTGGAGATCGCCGGCGAGGTAGGCTTCAACCTTTTCCCCCACGCGGAGCGGATCCTCGCGATGAAGCTCGAAGCTCTCGAAGCGGTGGGACAGGAGCTGGTTCATGCGCTCTTCGCCGTCGCCGAAATCGAGGGCGCAGAGGGCCACGGAGTCCGTCACCATGACGAGGGGACCGATCTCCGAGTGAATCGTGCCGGCCCAGAGCTCCACCGCCGCCGAGCCTCCCCGGGGGGCAGTCCGCGAACGGATGGATGTCCGGATCATGGCGCCCGGCCCTCGATGCTGTCGATGGTGAGGCTCCCGCGACCCACGTCAGGCCGGAGTGTGGGTGAAGGGGAGCTTGACGAAGCGCGCGCGCTCGATCTCGATCACGAGCACCACCCGCTGATCAGGGTTGTCCCGCATGGGGAACTCCTTGCCCACGTACTTGCGGGAAATGCGGTCCATGATCTTGAAGTCGGCGTCCGTCCACCGCTCGGCCACCCGCCCGCGTAGCTGCGCCTCCACGTAGGGATTGTCATAGGCGACGAGCGACAGGGCCACCCGGGCGTCGCGCTTGGTATTTTTCGCCTTGAGCGAGCCTTCACCCGTGCCCACGAGAATCCGGTCGCCTTCGAGGTCGACCCACACCGGCGCCGCCTGGGGCGAGCCGTCGGGCATGAGGGTAGCCAGGTGGGCGAAGTTGGCGCCCCGGACCAAAGCCTTGACGTCGTCAGACAGCGGAATGTCCATGTCGTCCTTTCTTCTGGATGGCCGGCGTCACCGGGGGTGGCGGAGAAAGATCACGAATTCCCGTCGCCACCATGGACGATCACCACCCCACGCTCGCGCAGGTGGGCATCCACGTCTATGTGCTGCCGGCGGTCGCTCTGCCGGCGCTCGCCCGGCGCCGCCTCACCGCGCTGGCGCCGCTCCCCCACCCGCCGGTCCATGATGATGCGGATGCGCGCGTCGTTGCTGAACTCACGCTGCAGGTATTCGTAGAGCTGCGGGTTGTATCGGGCGACGATGAAGATCTCGCCGATCTGCATCATCTCTTCCCCGCACCGCCTCACCCAGAACGGCACGTCCATGCCGCGGAACAACATGAAGGCGGCCACCAGGTATTCCTCGGCACGCTCGCGCTCGCCGCGGAGCCGCATCACCCGCCCCAGCCCCATCTTGGCGTGGGCGATCACCGGCTGCATGCGCAGCTCTTCCGCGATACCGAGCGCGCGACGGTAGTGCTCCTCGGCTTCGCCGAAGCTCTCCCCGTCACCGCGCGAGTCGATATCACCGAGGAGCCGCCACGCCCAGGCCTGGTGACCGCGCTCCTTGTGGGAGACGGCGAGATCGAGGGCGCGGCGCGCCGTCTCGCGCGCCTCGTTCATCTGGCCCGCCGTCATCAGTCCCTCGGCGAGGTTGAGCGTCCACAGGGGCAGATATGCGTTGATGCCCAACACCTCACTGAGGTGCACGCCGTCCCTGAGCAGGGGCAGCGCCTCCTCGAGCTTTCCCGAGAGGGCCTGCGTCAGCCCGAGCAGAGAGGCGGGGATGTTCCGCCAGACGTCGAGATGCTTTTCCCGACAGGCCTCGAGGCTCGGCTGCAGATACCCGTACGCCCGCTCGAGATGCCCGCGCCGGAGCCACACCAGCCCGGCCAGTGTCCGCGCGATCGTCTGGCCATAGGCGTGCCCCGCTCCGTCCGCCACACGCAGGGCCTGGTCCGCGCAGGCATCGGCGGCATGGAAGTCGCCGAGCTCGGCCAGGGTGAAGGCCAGCCACCCGCTCGACGTGACATAGGAAATGGCGGACTGGTCGGCGGCCGTCCCTCGCGCCAGGGCCAGCGCATCCACGTTCTGGCGGAGGATGAGCTCGGCGCGCCGGTATTGCCCCTGCGCGTGACAGGAAAGCCCGAGGTAGCCGCGGGCCAGCGCCTGCAGGGCCAGGTCTTGCGTGGCGTCGGCGATGCGGAGACAGCGCTCGCCGTACTCGATGGCGAGGTCCGGCTCGCCGTTCAGATAGTGGTAGTTGACGAGATAGCTGTACACGCGGCCGAGGCGGGACTCGTCGCCGAGCTCAGCGCCCAGATGCTCCGCCTCCTTGGAGAGCTGCAGGACGTCGCGCAAACGGCCCAGCTGGAGGAGCGGCGGACGGAGCTCGAGCCGGATGTCGATGGCCTGCTCGAGCTTGCCCCGCCCTTCCGGAATGTGCGTTAGAGCCTGGAGGGCCTGGTCGAGGAGGGCGACCGCCTCCTGATTGGCCGCGCGCGACACCGCCTTCACCCCGGCCTGACGGAGATAGTCGATCGCTTTGCTCCAGATCTCGCCGCGCACCGCGTGGTGGGCCAGCCGCTCCACCTGCTCGCTCAAACGATCGGCATTGAGCCGCTCGAGGGATTCCATGGCCCGCCCGTGGAGGGCCCGCCGCCGCCCCGTGAGCAGGCTGCCGTAGGCGACATCGTGGGTCAGGGCGTGCTTGAACGTGTACTCGAGAGTGGGGAAGAGCGTGGTCTCGTAGATGAACTCCGCCGACTGCAGCCGCATGAGGGCGGTGCGCAGCGTCTCCTCGGGCAGCTCCACGATGGCTTCGAGAAGAGCGAAGGGCACGTCCTTGCCGATGACGGAGGCGGCCTGGAGCAGGCGCTTGTCCTCCGGCTCGAGCCGGTCGATGCGCGAGGCGAGCACGGCCTGGACCGTGGGCGGCATCTGCAGGGTTTCCAC
>WNGE01005913.1_pt1 | contig 24615 bp, 13 predicted proteins | sample 5400651 | NCBI WGS metagenome assembly WNGE01 (sample SAMN13153370, study PRJNA577476) | soil metagenome | isolation source: 60 cm soil or saprolite under grassland replicate 2 | place: USA:California | collected 2016-06-15
CACGGGCGAGGTGCATCAGGGGGACGAGAAGATGAGCAAGAGCCTCGGCAACATGACGTTCGTCGACGACCTCCTCCGGGAGTTCGAACCGGACGCGGTGCGGAGGCTCCTGTTGCGAAGGCACTACCGGCAGGACTGGGATTTCGACCACGAACAGCTCGAGGCCGAGGTCGCCGGCAGTATGTATCGGGAGATGAGCTGGGCCGAGGAGGTCGAACCGACCCGGGAGGCGTTCCTCCGTGCCCTCGACGACGACCTCGACACGCCGAAGGCGCTCACGATCCTCGAGCGAGCGACCGGGAGGAGGGACCAGGACTGGGTCGCCGAGGGGGCGAGCGTCCTCGGCCTCGCCGATCTGCCCGTGGCCCCTCCCGGCCGGGCCTAGCGGTCCTTGATTCGCGCGCATCTTGGCGCAAGGTAATGATTGAAGGCTGATCCACCGAAAGGTCTTTCAGTGAAGGCTGGCGAAGGCAAGCGGCGAGTCGTGATCGAACGGGTCCGGCCCGAGGTCGACTGCGGCCGGTTCCCCGTCAAGCGCGCCGCGGGCGAATCGGTCGAGGTCGAAGCCGACGTGTTCGCCGAGGGGCACGACATGTTGGCCTGTGTCGTCCAGTTCCGGCGTGAGGGGACGACGGGCTGGACCGAGGCATCCATGGAGCCGCTGGTCGACGACGCGTGGAGGGGCGAATTCCCCGTCCCGGAGCTCGGCCGGTACGAGTACACGGTCACCGGGTGGATCGACCGGTTCGGCACGTGGCGCCGCGACCTGGCCAAGAAGGTCGAGGCCGGCCAGGACGTCGACGTCGACATCGAGGTCGGCGCGCTGCTGGTGGAGGCGGCGGCGCGTCGGGCCCGCGGGCAGCCGGGGCGCGACCTGCGGGCGTGGGCCAAGCGGCTGCGCCAGCCCGACCTCGACCGGGCCGTCGAGGCCGCCATGGCCGAAGGCCTGCGCGAGCTGATGGACGCGTATCCCGACCGGCGCAACGCGACCACCTACTCCCGGACCCTCACCGTCACCGTGGACCGGGAACGGGCCCGGTTCGGGGCGTGGTACGAGATGTTCCCCCGGTCCTGCTCGCCGGAGCCCGGGCGCCACGGGACCCTCGCCGACTGCCGCGAACGGCTGCCTTACGTGGCGGCCATGGGGTTCGACGTCGTGTACCTGCCGCCGATCCATCCGATCGGATCCTCGTTCCGAAAGGGGAGGAACAACTCGCTCGAGCCGGAGCCGGACGATCCGGGGAGCCCGTGGGCCATCGGCTCGGAGGATGGCGGGCACACCGCGGTCCACCCGGACCTGGGGACCCTGGAGGACTTCGACCGGCTGGTCGAGGCGGCGAAGGACCTGGGCATGGAGATCGCCCTCGACCTCGCCTTCCAGTCCTCGCCGGACCATCCGTGGGTCAAGGAGCATCCCGAGTGGTACCGGCACCGTCCCGACGGCACCATCCAGTACGCGGAGAACCCGCCCAAGAAGTACCAGGACATCTACCCGCTCGACTTCGAAACCGAGGCCTGGACGGAGCTCTGGACCGAGCTGAAGGGCGTGGTCGAGTTCTGGATCGACCACGGGGTGCGGACCTTCCGGGTCGACAACCCGCACACCAAGCCGTTCGCCTTCTGGGAGTGGCTGATCGGAGAGCTGAAGGCCGAGCACCCCGACCTGATCTTCCTGTCCGAGGCGTTCACCAAGCCCAAGGTGATGTACCGGCTGGCGAAGCTCGGCTTCACCCAGTCCTACACCTACTTCACGTGGCGCACGTCGAAGTGGGAGCTGACCCAATACCTCACCGAGCTGACCCAGACCGAGGTGCGCGAGTACTTCCGTCCGAACCTGTGGCCGAACACGCCCGACATCCTGACGGAACAGCTCCAGACCGGCGGCCGGCCGACGTTCGTGGCCCGGTTCATCCTCGCCGCGACGCTCGGAGCGAGCTACGGGATCTACGGGCCGGCCTTCGAGCTCACGGAGAACCTGCCGCTGGTCGAGGGGAGGGAGGAGTATCTGGACTCCGAGAAGTACCAGCTCCGCCACTGGGACCTCTCGGATCCCCTCAGCCTCTCCGAGCTGATCGCCAAGGTGAACCGGATCCGCCGAGAGAACCCCGCCCTGCAGCACGACCGCACGCTGCGGTTCCACGACGTCGACAACGAATCGCTGATCGCGTACAGCAAACGGTCACCCGACGGCGACAGCTTCATCCTGGTGGTGGTGAACCTCGATCCCCAGCACACCCAGTCGGGTTGGGTCGGACTGCCACTCGAGGCGCTCGGGATCGACCCGAACCGGACCTACCAGGTCCACGATCTGATCACCGAGGCCAGGTACGCGTGGCACGGACCCTACAACTACGTCGAGCTGAACCCGGACGTCCTCCCGGCCCACGTGTTCCGGGTCCGACTGCGCGTCCGGACGGAGCACGACTTCGAATACTTCATGTGAGATGACGAAGGCCAGCCCATGAGAGTGCCCGCCGAAGCCCCCGGCCCCGCCCCCCAGGCCGACTGGTACCGCGACGCCATCGTCTACGAGGTCCACGTCCGCGCCTTCCACGACAGCGACGCGGACGGTATCGGCGACTTCCGGGGCCTGGTCCAGAAGCTCGACTACCTCCAGGACCTCGGGGTGACGGCCATTTGGGTGCTTCCCTTCTACCCGAGCCCCCTCCGGGACGACGGCTACGACATCGCCCAGTACAAGGGCATCCATCCCTCGTATGGGCAGCTCCGCGACTTCCGGCTGTTCCTCCGCGAGGCTCGCCGGCAGGGCCTGCGGGTGATCACCGAGCTGGTGCTGAACCACAGCTCGGACGAACATCCGTGGTTCCAGCGGGCCCGCCGGTCGCTTCCCGGGACGGTGGAGCGGGACTTCTACGTCTGGAGCGAGACGCCGGACCGGTACCGGGACGCTCGAATCATCTTCAAGGACTTCGAGTCGTCCAACTGGGCCTGGGACCCGGTGGCCAAGTCCTATTACTGGCACCGGTTCTACTCGCACCAGCCCGACCTCAACTTCGAGAACCCCGCGGTCCAGAACGCGATGTTGAGTGTGGTCGACTTCTGGCTGGGGATGGGCGTGGACGGCCTTCGCCTCGACGCCGTGCCGTATCTGTTCGAGCGAGAGGGAACGAACTGCGAGAACCTGCCCGAGACCTACCGCTATCTGGATCAGGTCCGTGCGCACGTCGACGGCCGGTTCAGCGGCCGGATGCTGCTGGCCGAGGCGAACCAGTGGCCGGAGGACGCCGCGGCGTACTTCGGGGACGGGAACCGCTGCCACATGGCGTTCCACTTCCCGCTCATGCCACGCATGTTCATGGCGATCCGGATGGAGGACCGGTTCCCCATCGTCGACATCATGAACCAGACGCCGGCCATCCCCCCCGGCTGCCAGTGGGCGATCTTTCTGCGCAACCACGACGAGCTGACGCTCGAGATGGTCACCGACGAGGAGCGCGACTACATGTACCGGGTGTACGCCGGGGATCCCCAGGCCCGGATCAACCTGGGGATCCGCCGCCGCCTGGCCCCCCTGCTGGGGAACGACCGCCGGGTCATCGAGATGATGAACGGCCTGCTGTTCTCCCTCCCCGGGACCCCGGTCATCTACTACGGCGACGAGATCGGGATGGGCGACAACATGTACCTGGGGGACCGGAACGGGGTGCGGACCCCGATGCAGTGGAGCGCCGACCGCAACGCGGGCTTCTCCACGGCGAACCCACAGCAGCTGTACCTGCCGGTGATCATCGACCCCGAGTACCATGCCGCGGCCATCAACGTCGAGGCCCAGCAGAACAACCCGAACTCCCTGCTGTGGTGGATGAAGCGGATCATCGCCCTCCGCAAGCGCTACCGGGCGTTCGGCCGGGGCACCCTCGAGTTCCTGTACCCGGAGAACCGCAAGGTGCTGGCCTTCCTCCGCGAGTACCAGGACGAACGGATCCTCGTCGTGGTCAACCTGTCCCGGCATTCCCAGTACGTGGAGCTGGACCTCTCCCGGTTCCGGGGCCACGTGCCCGTCGAGCTGTTCGGCAGGACGGAGTTCCCCCCGGTCGGGGAGTGGCCCTACCTCCTCACGCTCAGCCCGCATTCGTTCTACTGGTTCTCCCTGGAGCCCCAGCGAGTGGTGCAGCTGGAGCTGGCCGCTCCCGGTTCCGAGTTGCCCGTCCTTGAGATCGACGGGACGTTCGAGGACCTGTTCACCGATCGAGGCCTGGCCACGCTCGAGGACGTGCTCCCCGGCCACCTGCAGTCGCGGCGATGGTTCCGGTCGAAAGCGCGTCGGATCAAGACGGCGGAGGTGGTCGACGCCATCCCCGTTCCCATGGTCGAGGAGACGGACCTCGGCCAGCCCACGGAGGGCCGGACGGCGGTCCTCACGCTGGTGCACGTGGAATACACCGAGGGCGACCCCGAGACCTATTCGATCCCGCTCGCCGCGGCGCCTGTGGAGCCGGAGGGATGGGAGGTCCCCAGCCAGGCGGTGGCCAGGCTGAAGACCACGCAGGGCGACCTCGTCCTGTACGACGCCACGGTGGACCCCGGATTCGCCCGGACCCTGCTGCACGGGATCGCCCGCCGGCGGACCTGGAACGGCGAGGTGGGCAAGATGATGGCCAGCTCCACCCGAGCCTTCCGGCAGGCCCGCGGCCCGGCGCACGATCCACTCGAACCCTCGCTGATGCAGGCCGAGCAGACCAACACCTCGATCGCCTACGGGGACCGGCTGATCCTGAAGCTGATCCGCCGGATCGACGACGGGACCAGCCCGGACCTCGAGATCGGACGGTTCCTCACCGAGTCCGCGGGGTTCCCGCACACGGCCCCCGTGGCGGGGGCGCTCGAGTACCGGCGGGGACGGGGCGAGCCCGCCACGCTGGCCACCCTGCAGGGGTTCGTGGCGAACGAGGGCGACGCGTGGGAATACACGCTGGACAGCCTCGGGACCTACCTGGAGCAGGCCATGGCCCGCCAGCCCGAGGAGGTCGAGCCGCCCCTTCCCCATCCGATCGATCCGCTGACGCTCTCCCGAAGGGAGCCCCCGGATCTCGTGCTGGAGATGTTCGGGCCCTACCTGGAGTCGGCGAAGCTGCTCGGCAGGCGAACCGCGGAGCTGCACGTGGCCCTGGCCTCGAACCCGAACGACCCGGCGTTTGCTCCCGAGCCCTTCAACAGCTTCTACCAGCGTTCCATGTACCAGTCGATGCGAACCCTGACCCAGCAGGTCTACCGGCTGCTCCGTGGCCCGGCCCGCTCGATCCCCCAGACGGTTCAGATCATCGACCTTGAGGACCGGATCCTGGGGCGGGTCCGGCAGATCCTTGACCAGCGGATCGACGCCCAGCGGATCCGGATCCACGGCGACTATCACTTGGGCCAGGTGCTCTACACGGGAAAGGATTTCGTGATCATCGACTTCGAGGGGGAGCCTGCCCGGCCGTTGGGCGAGCGTCGGATCAAGCGGTCCCCCCTGCGCGACGTGGCCGGGATGATCCGGTCCTTCCACTACGCGGCCTACACCGCCCTGGCCAGGGAGATGGAGGACAGGCTGGACCGGGACAATCCCTCCTACCTCGAGCCGTGGGTGCTCCTGTGGTATGCGTGGGTGTCGGCCTCGTTCCTGAAGTCGTACCTGGCGGCGGCGCGCCCGGCGGGGTTCCTCCCCGCGACGGACGGGCAGACCCGGCTGTTGCTCGAGACGCTGATGCTCGACAAGGCCCTGTACGAGCTGCGCTACGAGCTCAACAACCGCCCCGGCTGGGTGAGGATCCCGATGCAGGGCCTGCTCCAGCTCCTGGAGAACCCGGAGTGACGGCGGCGGGACCGGCCCGCCCCGCCGCGCTCCTCCCGGCCCTGGCCCACCTCTACGGGGTCCAGACGAGGTTCACCAACGCCGCCCACCGCCGGGTGGTGTGCCCGCCGGATGCCGTGCTGGCCGGACTTCGAGCCCTCGGCGCGCCGGTGGAGACCATGTCGGACGTGCCCGAGGCCCACCGGGCGCGGCGCCTGGAGCTGTGGCGGCGAACGGTGGAGCCGGTGACGGTGGCCTGGGACGGACGGTTGCCCGCGAGTCTCCCCGTTCGGCTCCCCGAGGCGTTGGCCGACGACCTCCACGACCCGGTGGTCGAATCGGAGGTCGGCTCGGCTATGCCGTGGGGCACGGCGTCGGCCGGACCGCTGACGGTGCTTCGCAAAGAGGATGTCGAGGGCGAGGCCTTCGTCGAGTTCGCCCTGCCGCTCGCCAGGCGCGAGGGCGCGGGCCGGCTCCCGTTCGGCTATCACACGCTCCGGCTGCACGCGGGCTCGACCGAGGCGACCTCACTGGTCATCTCCGCCCCCCGGCGGGCCAGGGCGCAGCCCGGCCGGACGTGGGGCGTGTTCCAACCGCTGTACGCCCTGCGCTCGGAGCGGAGCTGGGGGGTGGGAGACTTCTCCGACCTCGAGGAGCTCCTTCACTGGGTGGCGGGGTTGGGGGGGAGCATGGTGGCGACCTTACCGCTGCTGGCCGCCTTCCTGGACCGGCCGTTCGAGCCGAGCCCGTACTCTCCGGCCAGCCGACTGTTCTGGAACGAGCTGTACGTGGACGTCACCCGGGCCCCCGAGCTGGAGCGCTCCCCGGCGGCCCGTTCGCTGCTCGCGTCCCGGGCCCTGCGGGCCGAGATCGGCCGGCTCCGGTCCGCTCCCGTCATCGACTACCGCCGGGCCATGGCCGCCAAGCGGAAGGTCCTGGTCCTCCTGGCCAGAAGCTTCTTCGACGATGGCGGGTCCCGGCGCCGGGACGACCCGGGCGAACCCGTTCGCGGCCGACTACGCCAGGTTTCGGGCGGCATGCGCCCGCCACGAAGGTCCGTGGAGCGGATGGCCCAGGGCCCAGCGGGACGGCCGGCTCCCCGCGGACGGCGGCGACGAGGACGTCCGGCGCTACCACCTCTACGCGCAGTGGCTGGCGGACGAGCAGATCGAAGGGTTGGCCCGGAGGACCCGCCAGGCCGGCAGCGGCCTGTACTTCGACGCTCCCCTGGGGGTGAACGCGGACGGCTTCGACGTGTGGCTCGAACGGACCGCGTTCGTCCTCGGCGCCGCGACCGGGGCTCCGCCCGACCTGTTCTTCCAGGGGGGGCAGAACTGGGGATTCCCTCCGCCGCATCCCGAGGGGATCAGGGAGCAGGGGTACCGGTACTTCATCGCCTCGATCCGGCACCTGCTCCGGCACGCCGACGTGGTTCGCCTGGACCACGTGATGGGCCTGCACCGCCTCTACACCATCCCGCTGGGGTCGGATCCGCGGGAGGGCGTGTACATCCGATACCGGCCCGACGAGCACTACGCCATCCTGGCCCTGGAGTCCCACCGCAGCGGGACCGTGATCGTGGGCGAGGACCTGGGCACCGTCCCCGAGTACGTTCGCTCGGCGATGGCCGCCCACGGGATCTACCGGACCTTCGTGCTCCAGTTCCAGCTGCGGGGGGACCGGAGGCGAGCGATCAAGCCCATCCCTCGCCACTCGATGGTCGGGCTGAACACCCACGACCTGCCGCCGTTTGCCGCGTTCTGGCGCGGCCTCGACATCGGGCCGCAGGAGTGGGGCGGGCGAGCCAGCCGTCGGGATGCGGCCGCCCGGCGGCAGCGAGCCAGGGTCAGGGAAGCGCTCGCCGACTACCTGAGGCGCCGCGGCCTGATGGGGAAGGACGCCGGGCCTCGGGCCGCGCTCCGGGGCGCCCTGGCGTACATGGCCTCCAGCGAGGCCCGGATGATGACGGTGAGCCTGGAGGACCTGTGGCTCGAGACCCGGCGGCAGAACGTGCCCGGAACCGTCGGCGAGCATCCGAACTGGCGCCGGCCGGCCAGGTACGCCTTCGAGGAGTTTCGCGGGATGCGGGCAGTGGTGGGTACCCTTGACAAGGTGGACCGACTGCGCAGAGACGGGACGAAGGCGTGAGCGGCGACGAAGGCCCGACGGGCCCCACGCCGCGGCTCTCGGATACCTCCGACCGGCCCGAGGCCACCCTTCTGTCCTCCGAGGACCTCCACTGGTTCAACGAGGGCACCCATTCCCACCTGTACGAGAAGCTCGGCGCCCACCCGCTCACGGTGGACGGAGCGGCGGGGACCTACTTCGCCGTCTGGGCCCCCGACGCTCGATCCGTCTCGGTGATCGGCGACTTCAACGGATGGGAGAAGGGTGCCCATCCGCTCCGGGCCAAGGAGCGCTCCGGGATCTGGGAGGGCTTCCTTCCCGGAATCGGTCCGGGCACGCTGTACAAGTTCCACGTCGCCTCGCGGCTGGACGGTTTCGTGGTCGACAAGGCCGACCCCTTCGCGTTCCGGTCGGAGGAACCGCCGAAGACGGGGTCGGTGGTGTGGGATCTGGCCTACCCGTGGGAGGACGGCGAGTGGATGGGGGCGCGGGGGGGACGCAACAGCCTGTCCGCCCCGATGTCGATCTACGAGGTGCACCTCGGCTCGTGGATGCGGGGCGAGGACAACCGGATGCTCGGGTACCGCGAGCTGGCTCCGCGTCTGATCGAGTACATGCGGAGGATGAACTTCACCCACGTGGAGTTCCTGCCGGTCATGGAGCATCCCTTCTACGGCTCCTGGGGCTACCAGGTCACCGGCTACTTCGCCCCGACCGCCCGGTACGGGACGCCGCAGGACCTCATGTTCCTGATCGACCGGCTGCATCAGGCAGGCGTGGGGGTGCTCCTCGACTGGGTGCCGGCCCATTTCCCGCGCGACGAGCACGGACTGGCCTACTTCGACGGCACCCACCTCTACGAGCACGCCGACCCGCGCAAGGGGTTCCACCCCGACTGGAACAGCTACATCTTCAACTTCGGCCGGAACGAGGTGCGCAGCTTCCTGACCTCGAGCGCGATGCACTGGCTCTCCACGTATCACGCCGACGGCCTGCGAGTGGACGGAGTGGCCTCGATGCTCTACCTCGACTACTCGCGGCCGGCGGGCGAGTGGGTGCCGAACGAGTTCGGAGGACGGGAGAACCTCGAGGCCATCTCGTTCCTCCGGGCGCTGAACGCCGAGGTGTACCTGGCCCACCCGGACGTCCAGACCATTGCGGAGGAGTCGACGGACTGGCCGATGGTCTCCCGGCCGACGTATCTGGGCGGCCTCGGGTTCGGGCTCAAGTGGGACCTGGGATGGATGCACGACACGCTGAAGTACATGTCGCTCGACCCGGTGCACCGGTCCTACCACCACGGCAACGTGACCTTCCGCCAGATCTACGCGGGGTCCGAGAACTACGTGCTCCCGCTCTCCCACGACGAGGTGGTCCACGGCAAGGGCTCCCTGCTCGGGAAGATGCCGGGAGACGAATGGCAGCGGTTCGCCAACCTCCGCCTGCTGTTCGGCTACATGTACGCCCAGACGGGCAAGAAGCTCATATTCATGGGCGGGGAGTTCGGACAGCGTCGGGAGTGGAACCACGACGACAGCCTCGAATGGCACCTGCTCGACTCGCCCATGCATGCGGGGGTGCAGCGATGGGTCGAGGACCTGAACCGGCTCTATCGTGACGAGGTGGCCCTTCACGAGCTGGACGCCGACCCCTCGGGATTCGAATGGGTCGACGCGAACGACAGCCAGAACAGCGTGCTCACCTTCCTCCGGAAGGGGCGCGCCCCCGGGGACGTGATGCTGGTGGCGTGCAACTTCACCCCCGTGCCGTGCGCGAACTACCTGACCGGGGTACCGGTGGGCGGGACGTGGCGCGAGGTCCTGAACAGCGACTCGGAGCGGTACGGAGGCAGCAACTGGGGGAACCTCGGGACGCTCGAAGCGGTGCCGGTGTCGGTGCACGGACGTCCTCGCGCCCTCAACCTGACGTTGCCTCCCCTGGGGTGCCTGTTCGTCAAGTCGGAGGCCGCGCCGTAGTCGCTCACGTCGGAGCCAGGGGTCAGGGGGGCGGCCGGCCGTGATGCGGGTCTGGCCGGGGGTGCCCTATCCGCAGGGGGCCACGTGGGACGGCCAGGGCGTGAACTTCTCCCTGTTCTCGGAGAACGCCACGGGGGTCGAGCTGTGCCTGTTCGACCACCACGACGATGCGGCCGAGTCGCAGCGGATCACCATCCGAGAACGGACGGACCTGATCTGGCACTGCTACCTTCCCGACGCTCGCCCCGGGCAGCTGTACGGCTATCGGGTGCACGGGCCGTACGAGCCGGAGCAGGGCCACCGGTTCAACGCCAACAAGCTCCTGATCGACCCGTACGCCAAGGCCATCAGCGGGACCATCAGGTGGAGCGACGCCCTCTACGGGTACCCGATCGGGGACACCGAGGAAGACCTCCTGATCGACACGAGGGACAGCGCCGGGTCGATGCCGAAGTGCGTGGTGGTCGACTCGGCGTTCACCTGGGGCGAGGATCGCCCGCCGAAGATCCCCTGGAACCGGACGGTGGTCTACGAGTGCCACGTTCGCGGCTTCACCGTGGTCCATCCGGGCATCCCCGAAGGCATCCGCGGAACCTTTCGGGCCATGACCTACGACCCCGTGGTCGACCATCTGCTCTCGCTCGGGGTCACGGCGGTCGAGCTGATGCCGGTCCACCAGTTCGTCTCCGACCGCCGGCTCGAGGACAGGGGTCTGAGGAACTACTGGGGCTACAATTCCATCGCGTTCTTCGCTCCCCACGCCGGCTACGCGGCCGCAGGGCTCGCGGAGCAGGTGGCTGAGTTCAAGTCGATGGTCAAGGAGCTCCATCGGGCCGGCATCGAGGTCATCCTCGACGTCGTCTACAACCACACCGGGGAGGGCAATCACCTCGGCCCCACCCTGTCGCTGCGAGGGGTGGACAACGCCGCCTACTATCGGCTCACCCCCGACAACTCTCGCTACTACCTGGACTTCACCGGTACCGGCAACAGCCTGAACATGCTCCATCCCCGAACCATCCAGCTCATCATGGACAGCCTGCGGTACTGGGTGCTCGAGATGCACGTGGACGGGTTTCGGTTCGACCTGGCGCCGGTCTTGGCTCGCGAGCTGTACGAGGTGAACCGGCTGGGAACGTTCTTCGACATCATCCAGCAGGACCCCGTCCTGTCCCAGGTCAAGCTCATCGCCGAACCATGGGACGTGGGTCCAGGGGGGTACCAGGTCGGGAACTTCCCGGTTGGATGGGCCGAGTGGAACGGGAAGTACCGCGACTGCGTGCGGAAGTTCTGGCGGGGCGATCCCGGCCAGGTTCCCGAGCTCGCCTACCGGCTGTCGGGATCCAGCGACCTGTACGCGGGGACGGGCCGGCGGACATACGCCACCATCAACTTCGTCACCGCGCACGACGGGTTCACCTTGAACGACCTGGTCAGCCAGGAGCAGAAGCACAACGAGGCGAACGGCGAGGGCAATCTGGACGGGACCGACGAGAACTACAGCAGGAACTGGGGGGCGGAGGGTCCCACCGACAATCCCCGGATCCGTCGGCAACGGGAGCGGATGAAGCGGAACTTCATCGCCACCCTGATGTTCTCCCAGGGTGTCCGGATGATGCTCGGGGGCGACGAGATGGGCCGGACCCAGCAGGGCAACAACAACGCCTATTGCCAGGACAACGAGATCAGCTGGGTGGACTGGGACCTGGTCGGCCGGAACCGTGGGCTGCTCGACTTCACCCGGCAGTGCCTCCAGATCTTCCATTCGAACCCAGTGCTCAGGCGGCGGAGCTTCTTCACCGGCCGGCCGTCGTCACCGGACGGCGTGAAGGACGTCGCCTGGATCCGGCCCGACGGCCAGGAGATGACGGACGCCGACTGGTCGGACCCGGACAACCACATCCTGGGGATGCTGATCGACGGGCAGGCCACCGACGAGGTCAACGAGCGGGGCCGGCCCGTGTTCGGCGACACGCTGCTGCTCCTGCTGAACGGAGGGCCCAGGTCGCGGTACTTCCAGCTTCCCAAGATCGACGGGCCGGGCATGTGGCACGAGGTGGTCAACACGGCGCGATCCGGCCCCGTCCGGGCGGTGCGGGCCCAAGGCGTCAACCTGGCGGCCCATTCGCTGATCCTCCTGCGGCACGGGGAGCCCGAGGAGCCGGCGAGCCGTCCGTGACCCGCGCTCAAGGGCCTGTCGCCGGTCGACGATGCTTCAGTCGGAACCCTTCCCGGCCGGTTGGAGGATCGGCGTGAGCACCGACTCAGACTCCGTGACGTGGACGCCGCAGGAGTCCGCGAGGCTCCGGGCGCTGGTCCGCGTGGCTCAGGCCGGCGCGATCAGCGGCGATCTCGACGGCGTGCTCGACGCCATCGCCGTGGGCGTGAAGTCCGCGTTCGGCTTCAACGTCGTGCTCAACCTGTACGACGAGGAGCTGGACCGGTATGTGGTCCGCGCCGGGGTGGGCGAAGGGTTCGATGAGCTGGTAGGAACGTGGAGCCCCCGGGCCGAGTTCGAGGCGTTGCTGCTCCCTCGATACCAGGTGGTTCCCGACGTCTACTTCCTCCCCCACGACGACGAGCTCGACTATTCGAGGCTGGGCGCCATCCACACGCCCGACGCGGCCTGGCTCGGACCCGGCCATTGGCACCCGAACGACATGTGCCTGGTGCGGATGCGGACCTCGAAGGGGAAAGCGCTGGGGATCCTGTCGGTCGACTCGACCGGCGATCGGCCCATCCCCGACCATGAGATGTTCGAGGTCCTCCGGCTGTTCGCCGTGGTGGGGGCCAACGCGGCGGAGAACGTGATGCTCATGGCCGAGGTCCGGGCCCTGGAGATCGGCCGGGAGACCGAGAAGCTCCGCCGGGAGCTCCAGGGGGAAGCCACCCTTCGCCGGGCGTTGCTCGAGATCGGGACCCGGGTCGGCACGGCGACGGCGATGGTGGGGGAGGACGTGTTCGGGCTCCTGGCCGAGCGACTGGGCGCCGTCGTGCCCATCAAGTCGCTGACGATCTACGTGATGGATGCGGCGGGGGAGATCCTTCGGCCGAGCTACCACTCGAACGACAACCCGACCGACACCGAGGCGATCATGGCGTTCCCGGTGCCGGTGGGGACCGGGGCCACCGGCACGGCCGGCCTCACGGGTGAGCGGGTGCTGTCGAACGCGGGCCAGGTCGGGCGGCACAGGGTCGAGATCCCTGGATCGACCGAGTCGGATGACCACCTGCTGACGGTCCCCGTGCTGGTGGAGGAGCAGGTCAAGGCCGTGCTCACCCTCCGGCGACCCGATCAGGAATCGCCCTTCACGCCGTCCGAAGCCCGCCGAGCCGAGGTGTTCGCCCAGCACGTGGCGCCCGTCTTCCTGCTCCGGGAGCTGGCCGAGAGCAGGGCGCTGCTGGCCCGCCAGGTGGAGCAGCTCGAGGACCTCAACCGGCTGAAGGACGAATTCGTGGCCAACGTCTCGCACGAGCTGCGGACGCCGCTGACGGCGATCATCGGCAACGTGGTGACCGTCGCCAGCCTCGGCGACATGCTCGGCGTCGACGAACGGCGGGAGCTCTTGATGGCGGCCGAGCGCCAGGCCAAGCGACTGGCCGAGCTGCTGGAGAACCTCCTTTCCGAGTCGCGGCTCGCGGGAATCGCCCCGCCGGTGGTGCCGGTGCCGGTCGACGTGGCATCGTTCCTCGAAGAGGTGGGGGACACCCTCCGGTTCCGGGCTCCGGACCGCCAGATCGAGATCAGCGGCCCGCCCCAGTTGCATTTGGTGACCGATCGGACGCTGCTGTACCGGATCCTGTTCAACCTGGGCGACAACGCGCTCAAGTACTCGGACGGCGCCGTCCGGCTCGTCGCCGTTCCGGACGGCGAGGGGGTCAGGATCGACGTGGTCGATCACGGCGTCGGGATCGCCCCGGCCGACGTCCCCAGGATCTTCGAGCAGTTCGAACAGCTCGACGGCTCGTCGTCCAGGCGGGTGGGGGGCGTCGGGCTCGGCCTCCATCTCTGCGCCAGGGCCGCTGCGGCCCTGGGAGGAAGGATCGGTGTGGAGAGCTTGCCGGGGACGGGGTCGACGTTCTCGGTGTGGATCCCCTACCGCCCCGCCGCCCCGCCGATGGAGGCCCTGGGCGCCGCCGCCCTCGGGTCGACCCCCGGCGGCGCCCGGTAGGAGCGGGTGCCGCCGCAATCGGCCCGGGATGGTCGGCAGATTTTCTCCCGAGGCGCTCAAGTTCCTGGGTGCGTCCTGCCGATAGGCCATTTGAAGGCTGTCTGGTCGGGGTGGTAAGGGGGAACGGGTGACGACGCGCGAGCTTCCGCCGTCCGAAGCACGATCCAAGAGTCGGCGCGCGGGCGCCACGATCGTCTTCGTCGCAGCGGCGTTCGGCGCCATGGCGATGCTCTCCGTCCCTCTGGCCAGGCTCCTCCCCTCCCCGGTCAGGCCGTTCTTCACTTTCGCCGCGCCCATCGAAGGGCTTCTCCACCCGAGCCGGGCCTCGACCTCCGGCTCCGGTCCCGGGCACGAGGCCGGGGGCGGAGCACCCTCCGTGCGGGGTCCGTCCGGCCTCACCATTCGGGCGGGCCAGCCGGCATCGGCCCCGATCCCCTCCGGCCCCGGCTCCCCTGCATCCCAGCCTCCAGCGCCCTTCCCATCAGACCGGATCGGTTCGGGTCCCGGGATCCGGGCGAACGGTGGCAGGACGATGTCCACCCGTGATCTGCAGACGCTCTCCGCGCTGAACCTGCTGGTCGACCGGTTCGGGTTCCGCGTCCTGATGCCGCTGCGGAATACGACCGACGTGCTCAGCTCCGCACCCGACGCTCTCGCTCTGATCGTGCGGAACGGCATCTCCGCGCTCCCCCCCGGGGTCACGCCCCCCCTCGTCCACGCATTGCTGGCCGACCTCCGCCAGGACCTCCCGAAGTTGGTCCGAGACCACCTGCGCCGGCCCGCCTCGCCGTCGCCACCCCGGACGGACCCGCGGCACCGCCCGGAGAACCCATCCGGCAAGCGAGTTCCGCCGAAGCGCCGGCATCACGAGGGAACAGCGAAGTCCAAGCCCAAGCACCGGCGCCCGCGCTGATTGCGACGGAACGCTACCGGCGGGCTCGTTCCCCGGTGAGCACGAGGCCCGACCCGAGGAACCGTTCAGTGATCTGATCGCCGGGCAGCGGCGGGCTCAGGTAGTAGCCCTGGCCCAGCTCGCACCCGTACTCGACCAGGAACTTCCACTGGGCCTCGTTCTCGATCCCTTCGGCCAGCGATTGCATCCCGAGGCTCTGGGCCAGGGCCATCACGGCCCGGACGACGTTCGCCGCCTCATGGTCGTGGGGCAGGTCGTGGATGAACGGCCGGTCGATCTTCAGCACGTCGACCGGCAGGTGCTTGAGCCGGGACAGCGATGAGTACCCCGTCCCGAAGTCGTCGATGGCCAGGCGGAGGCCTCCCTCGTGGAGCGCTGTGAGAACTCGGAGGGTCCGTTCCGGGTCGGCCATGGCGGTCGACTCGGTGATCTCGACCACCAGCCGGTCGGGTTGAATCCCGGTGAGGTCCAACAGGGACAGGATCTTGTCGGCGGCCTCGGGCCGCCACAGCTCCCGGGGCGACATGTTGAAGCTCACCATGGGGTCGAACCCGTGTCCACGCCAGACGGCCAGCTGCCGGCATATCTCCTCGAGCACCCAGTCGCCGATCTCCTGGATCAGCCCGAGCTCCTCGGCCAGCGGGATGAAGTCGTTCGGCGGGATGAGCGGCCCGGCCGGCCGGCGCCACCGCACCAGCGCCTCGACCGCCACGACCTGCCCGGTGGCCAGCTGTGTGAGCGGCTGGTAGTGGAGCACCCATTCCCTCCGGTCCACGGCCTTCCGGAGCCGGGTGGCCAGGGCCAGCTGGTCGACCCCGGCGGCCGTCTCCCGAGTGAATCGGACGAACCCGCCGGGGCCGGTCCGCTTGCTCTGGTACATGGCCGCGTCGGCCTGCTTCAGCAGGGTCCGGGCGTCGACCGCGGTGTCGGGGTAGAGGCTCAGACCGAGGCTCGCCGTGGCGTAGAACTCCGTCCCATAGAGGACGTACGGTCGCCGGAGAGAGTCCTGGATCCGGCGTGCAACGGATTCGGAGAGGGCCGCTGCGGGGGGACTTCCGTCCGGGTCGGGGCCGATCTCCATGTCGGCGAGGAGGACGAGGAACTCGTCGCCGCCCTGGCGGGCCACGATGTCGGCCTCGCGAACCGCCGTCCGGAGCCGGGTGGCCAGCTCCCGCAGCAGCTCATCGCCGGCGGCGTGGCCCAGGCTGTCGTTCACGAGCTTGAAGTTGTCGAGATCCATGTAGAGCACGGCGACGGCCAGGCCCCGCCGCCTGGCCCGGGCCAGGGCGAGGTCGAGGACCTCCTCGAACATCCGCCGGTTCGGCAGGTCGGTGAGCGTGTCGTGGTAGGCGAGGAAGGCGACCTGCTGCTCGGCCAGCTTCCGCTCGGTGATGTCGACCAGTACGCCCTGCCAGAACTGGGCGCGGCCTCCGGCGTCGCGGACGATCGCGGCGTCGTCGCGGACCCAAACCACCCGGCCGTTCTTCGCCACCATCCGGTACTCGGCCTTGAACGGTTCCCCGCTCTCGTTCGACCGCCGGCGCTCCGCCAGGGTCCGCTCTCGATCCTCCGAGTGGAGCAGGTCCACCCACATGTCGGGTTCGGCCGTCCATTCGTCCGGCGAATACCCGAGCACCCGCTCGACCTGGGGGCTGATGTAGACGACCGACCCCCCCGGGTCGACCGCCACCATGTAGGTGATCACGGGCGTCTGCTCGACCAGCAACCGGTAGCGATTCTCGGCCTCCTGCAGCCGGCTCACCTCGCGCTCCCGTTCGACCATCCGGCGCCGGCGCTCGCCGGAGAGCTCCTCGGAGAAGAGGCCGCCTCCCAGGGCCAGCAGGAGCCCCACGCCCACCCGCAGGGCCAGCTCCACCGGCTGCTTGGGCACGTTCGAGACCGAGGCGGAGAGGTTCTCGACCGCCACGTAGCCGATCGACGTCACCAGCCACGCCAGCAGGCCCCCGGTCACGCCGAGCACGGCTCCCCCTTCGGCCTGCACCACGACGACCAGCGCCAGGACGTAGCGGCGGGGATCGAAGGCGAACAGCGCGAGCGTCCCGAACACCGCCAGGGTGTCGACGGCCAGGCCGGCCACGGCGAGCCGGCGGGAGTTTCGGAAGCGGGCGGTCAGCTGGGCGATGGCGATCGGGACCGGGATGGCCGAGAGGGCCAGGGCCGCCGGGATCAGGTGCGCCGGGCCCGGGTTGCTTCGGAGGGGGTCATAGGTGACTGCGTAGGCGGCCATGGCGGCGGACAGGCCGAGCCGAAGCAGGGCCAAGCCTCCCCATCCCCCGGTCGGGCGCACGCTCGAGGCCGGGGTTCGAGATCGAGCAATCGCCGTGGCGTCCCCCTTTCACTTATCTTCGGCAGGGTGTCGCCGAAAACTTGAACCGGCCCGGGACACTCTACGCGGGACATGGCGGATGATCCTTTCATCGCCCACGGAACTCCGTCCCGCCCGATCCGGAGCGCTGCAGCTCTCCTGGTGGCCGCGCTGGTCCTGTGCCCGGGATGCACGAGGTCGGGCAGTGGATCGGCCCCGATGACCGCCCCTGGCTCGGCCTCCGCCACGACGTCCGGCCCCGCCGCCGGCGTCGGTGGTTCGCTCACGGGGCGAATCGCCTTCGCGGCCGGCCCCGCCCATCGCGAGGACATCTTCGCCGTCGACCCGGACGGGAGTGGCCTGAATCGGTTGACCACCGACCCCGCCGCCGACCTCGACCCGGCCTGGTCGCCCGACGGCCGGCGGATCGCGTTCTGCCGCCAGTCGGGCGACGACTCGACCGGAGAGATCTACGTGATGGACGCGGACGGGTCGAACCCGCGGAACCTGACCAACAACGCGGTGGCCGACTGGGGCCCGGCATGGTCGCCCGACGGCCAGCTCATCGCGTTCGGCTCGGCGCGCGACGGACCGGTGGTGCACCTGTTCGTGATGCGTCCCGACGGAACGGGGGTCCGGCGACTGGGCGAGGCCGCGGGCGAATACCCGGCCTGGTCTCCGGATGGAACCAGGATCGCCTTCGCCTCGTGGGGCGGTGTGTTCCGCAACGACCCGGACTTCGACATCTCGGTGATCGACGCCGATGGGTCGGGGGAGAAACGGTTGACCGATTCGCCGGGAACCGATGATTGGCCCACGTGGTCCATCGACGGGGCCCGGATCGCCTTCGCCTCCGCCCGTGCCGCCGACGGCGGGCAACCCGGTTCGAACCGCCACCTGTACCTGATGAACGCCGAAGGCACCGGACAGACCCGGCTCAGCGAGACGTACGCCGAGTTCGCCGCATGGTCGCCGGACGGCGGGTACATCCTGTTCTCGCCGGGCCTGAACATCGTGACCGTGGAAGGCTCATTCGTGGGGCGGATATCGGTCCCCGGCGTGGGGGGAATGCCCGAGTTCCCGGACTGGACCCTGTACACGAGGTGAGCCCGATCTACGGACGGGAAGCTTCGACCCCCACGAGCCTGTAGGTGGGAGGGCGGACCGGGTCGGTGCTGTGGCACGTGAGGCGGCGGGCCTCGTCGGCGGGCTTCCTGCGGACCGTGACCGCGTGGGTCGCGCCGCCGGGCACGGCGAACGTCGCTTCGATCTCGCCACGCTCGGGCCGGCGGACCCCGACCAGGCGAAGGTCGTCCACTCCGGCCTGGCCGGTCCGGGTACGGAGGAACATCTCCGCGGCCTGCACGGCGAAGCCGTAGCACGAGCGGCCCCGATAGTACGGAAGGTCGATGCGGCCGTCCCGGTACGCGTTCGCCGCGCTCACCCCCTCCTCCGGACCGAGCCTGCCGAAGTACATCCCATGCGGGAAGCAGACCAGGTTCCCCGCGAATCGGTCCCCGCCAATGTGCGAGGTCTCCCACGAGCGGTCGGCGAAGGCCTGGGCCAGTGCCAGGGCCAGCGGTCGCCCCTTCTCCGAGCAACACGGGTCCCTCCGCCCGTGCGTGCAGGCCAGCAGCAGCGGCTCTGCTTCGGCCCGGCCGCCTTCGGGGCGCTCCCCGCGCCCGAGGGGTGAGAGGTCCAGGTCGAACAGCCCGGCCACATGCTCCAGCCGAACGTGCTCCAGCCACGGCTTCCCCGGACCGGTGTGGGCGAAGTAGCAGTCGATGCCCTGGCCCGCCGTGTGCCGGCCGTGCCGGCGGATCAGCACGACCCGCACCTCGAGCGTGGAGGCGAGGCCGCGCAGCCTTCGACCCACGTCGTCGGGGAAGCGGCTCGTGGCCAGGGCGTCCCTTCCCCATGGGCCCGGATGCTCGAGCATGATCCAGTTCGCAACGGTCGAAGCCGTCCCGGCCATGGACTCCCGCATGTCCAGCGAGCGCGCCGAGCACCGCTCGAGCCCGAGCCCGGGCCCGATTCGGCTGGTCAACCCAGGACCTCGAGCAGGCCCTCCCGGACCAGCCGCCTGACCAACACGAGGCGGCCCTCCCCGTCGAGGTACGGTTCGAGATCCCGCACCGTGAACACGTCACATTCGGCCACCGCCCGCATGACGGGCTCGCACCGAGCCGGCATCCGCAGGGCCCGGTCCCCGAGCAGGACCGTCAGTCGATCCCGCCGGACCCGGAGCTCGCAGATGGAACCCGCCCGCCGCCGAACGGCCGAGTGGTCGCCCAACGAGGGGAGGCGGGTGAGGTCGACCAGCCCTCCGCGGAGCATCGAGGGCCTCGACGTGAGGAACCGCTCGACGGCGGCGTCGGCCACCTCGGCCGGGTCGGCCTTGTCCAGCAGCCGCTGCAGCTCCGCCAGCCTCGCCTCGACGCCGGCGGCGAGCCCCGCGGGATCGCCGAGGTAGCCCGCCGGGATCGGTTCGTCCAGCTCGGTCGCCTCCAGGACCTTGCCCACGACCCTTTCGAGCAGCTCCCGCCACGTCGTCGCGGGGATGCCGATGGTGAGGTGGCCGGACAGGGTCGCCTGCGTCCGCGCCGCGTGCGGCGTGCGGCGAGGCATGTACAGAGCGTCGCCGGGGTGCATCTCCGCCGAGATGACGGGGGCCTGCTCCTGGTCGACGTGGGCCTGCCCGTCCGCGGCGGGCCGCCGCGTCCCCCACACCTCCCAGTGCTTGCGTCCGAACGCCTGGAGCACGAATACGTCGTGCGAATCCTCGTGCACGGCGAGCCCTCGGGAGCCGGGCGGCGTGACGTAGGCGTTGACCTGGGTGGGATGGCCCAGCGCGACCTCGAGCTCACGGCAGAACCGCGCCAGGGGCGGCCAGTAGCGGTGCATCCCCTGGAGGACGATGGTCGCGCCGTGGTCGAACAGCTCGAAGATGCGGACCGGATCGGCGAGGCCGGTCATGGCCTTCGATCCGGTTCGGCCCGACTTCGTGTAGCTCGACTCCGGGAGCGTCTTCCCGTCCTTGATCAGCCGGAAGGTCGGGAGCCGAAGCGACATCGACGACACCATGGCGTCGACGTCGTCGAGCGTGAGCAGGTCGGCGAAGCCTTCGGGGTCAGCGCGCGGATAGAGGACGGGCCGCTTCGCCCACGCCTCGGCCAGGAACCGTTTCTGTCGGTCGAGTCGGTGGTGTCGGTGCCGTCGGCGTCCTGCGTGTCGGTCTCGTCCGCGTCCTGGGCGTCCTGCGTGTCCTTCGAGTCGACGCCGTCGGTGTCCTCGGTGCCGGGGTCGGCCAGGTCACGCGTCTCGGCCTTGGGGCCGGAACCGGCTTGCGCGCCGGGAACGACCGTCTCGATCTCCTCGTCGGTCAGCGTGCGGGTCTCGATCTCCACCCTGCCCTCCTTGTCCGTGGGACGACAGCGCCGAGTGTAGTCGCCATCACGAAGGCCTTCTCGCGCCCTTGCCGCTGGGGCCGCGAGCTGCCGGGCCGTCAGCGAAGGATCGTCGTGGGGTCGCCCAGGAGCTGGCCGGTGACCGCCACGTCGCCGCTCGGCGCCGCCCGCTGGGCCCGGATGAGCGCGTCGCCGAGGCGTAGGGCCCCTCGCCCTCCCGCCGGCGCCGGGCCCAGAAGCCTGGCGATCAGGGCCTCGTCGACCGCCAGCTCGCTCCCCGGGTCGCCCAGGCCCGTCGACCCCCAGACGGCGATGGCGCCACCGGGAACGTCCAGGAGCGACTCGCCCAGCGATGGGAGATAGGGATCGATGAAGTACCCGTTGAGGCACGTCATGGACACGAACAGGGCCGGATGCGACGCGTTCTCCAGGGAAGCTGCGTCCTCGGAGGTGAGCCACGCCCCCGCCCACGAATCGACGTTGCCATGGCCGAAGTAGTCGACCACGGTCGGCTGCCCGTCGATGGCCGCGAGCAGGTCCGCGTTCCCGCTGTCGGGACGGATCAGGGTCGTGGTCTGGACACCGGGCGGAACCAGGCCGCCGAGCTGGGCCACGGCCGCGGGGAAGTCGAAGGTGTCGGGCTGGTCGGCCGCCAGCAGCACCGAGCGCGCCCCGGTCTCCACCCCGGCGTAGGCCTGGAGCTTCGCCACCACGGCCGCGCCGTCGGCCGGCGTGGCGGCGGGGATGCGCCCAACCGGGATGTCGGCGATGCCGTCGCCGTCGATGTCGGCGAACCAGGCGTCCGAGGCGGTCTCCATGAGCGTGGTGTCGAGGAGCCAGGTCGGGACCATGTCGGGCCTGCCCCCCAGCCACCCTCGGGGGTCGTACGTCCCCTCGCCGAACAGCAGGACGTACCGGGGCGGGACCCTCCATGTGGCCCGGGCGAGCGTCAGGAAGTCCCGGATCGAGGCGGGATCCTTTTCGCCGTATGCGAACTCGTCGTAGACGTCCTGGACGTCAACCACGTCGACCCTCAGGCCCTCGCCCTCGCGGAGCTCGGCCAGCGGGGCCACCGACGACGCGAGCTCGCCGGTGGTCACGATCACGAGATCGGCCGCGTTGGATGGGGCGCGAAGCGCCGAGGGAACGTCGGCCGCCACGGAGGCCGGGGATGCCATCGCCGCCGGGGCGAGGGCGTAGATCGTTCGGAGCCCGTCACCCGCGATGGTCGCGGTGGCCGTGTATCCGTCTCCCTCCTGGCCCACGTCGGGCGTGATCTCCGCCGCCACCGCCGGGTCCGTCACGTCGAGGAGTCGGATGTCCGGATCCGAGAAGCCCGTCACGGTGACGCGATCGCCGCCGGGCACGGTGAACCGAAGCGCGTCCCCGCTGGCTTCGTACCGGCGCTCATAGTCGATGGAGATCGCGCCGGCCAGCCCGTCGTCGCCGGGCATCGTCGCCGCCAGCGTGACGTCGTTGGCGCCCTCGACGACGTTCGACACGGGGAACGAGGCGGCCCCGACCGTCTGGCCCTCGAAGGCGAGATGGCCGACGTCGACGCCGTTCAGCGCCACGTCGAAGTCGTGCGATCCGTCCGTCACGCCCTGGACGGACACGTCGAGCGTGGCGCCTTCGGGATCGGCCACGGCCGCAAGGTCGAGCGTCTGGGTGATCGGCGTCTGGGAGACGAGGGGTCCGAAGAAATTGTCGGCGTCCCCGTTGCGGAGGGAGGCGAAATACACCACGCGATCCCGGCGGGTGACGGTGGCCGGGAACGAGTCCCCAGCCGGCGGGCCTTCGCCCGATCCGGGGATCGTCACCACCCGTGCCCCGTCGGATCGGCCGTTCGTCACCCAGTAGACCCGGGTGTCCGTGCTCGCCGCGTCGAGGCCGAGCCCGTAGAACTCCAGGGCGTCCCCGGCGACCTCCACCGCCTGCTCGTCGCCCTCGGCCGTCACGTGCAGCCGGTTCGGCTGGCGCGTGTCCAGGCCCAGCCCGGCGAGCGTCTCGAGAGGGACGCGGTACCAGCCCTCGTGGTCGACCAGAAGCTTGACCGCGCTTCCTCCTGACCTGGACGTTCGGCGGCCCGTCGCCGACCCGGTCCGCCTGGAGGCGGGGGCGGTCGCCACCCGCGGCGCCATCGTACGGCCGTTCTCGGTTCCCGCGGATCCGCGTGGGGGCGGCCCGCCGAGCGGGATCGCGATCGGAGCGTTCGCTGCCCAGGCCGGCGAGCGAGGGGCCACCCCGATCGGCCCATGCCAGGTTCCGCGCCCGCTGACCTGGACGTCGCGGACCCAATAGGTGGAGGCGGGGCCGCCATGGCGGTCGATGAAGGCATACGTCCGCTCCCCGGAGATCGGGGTGGTCGGCCCGACCACCAGCGCCGAGCCGGCCAGCGGTGACGCGTTCAGCTTCGTCCGGCCCGAGCCCAACCCGCGGTACACGTCGAAGCCGAGGTTGCCGGCCTCGAATCCCGTGGCCCAGGCGACGTGGACCCCGTCCGCCGCCGGGAACGCCGCCGCGCGCTCGAAACCGGCCACGGTGGGGACCTGGATCGAAACGGTGGCCGAGGAGCACGCCCCCGACGGATCGCAGATCTTGTAGACGAACGAGTCCGTTCCCGTGAATCCTGCGTCGGGCGCATACCGGATGGTCTTGTCGGGGTTGACCGTTGCCGTGCCGTGCCCCGGCGGGGTGGTGACCGACACGGTCAGGGCGTCGCCGTCGGGGTCGGAGTCGTTGGCCAGGACGGCGGCGTTGACCGCGACGCCCTTGCTCGTGGCCGCCGAGTCGTTCTGCGCCACGGGGGGACGATCGATCGGCGTGACGTCCTGCGCCGTGTTGTTCGAGGCGACGGGGTCGTGCGTGGGAGACGACACGGTCGCCTGGTCGGTGACCTGCGGCACCGCCCCGGATCCGACCGCCACGGTGATGGGGAACGTGGTCGAGGCCCCGCTCACGAGCCCGGTGGCGCGAGTACACGTGACGTTCTGCCCGCTGGCCGAACAGGTCCACCCGTCTCCGCCGCCCGAGACGAAGGTGAGCCCGGCGGGCAGGGGGTCGGTGATCGTGAGGGTCGCGGCGGCGTCGCTCGGCCCGAGGTTCGACACCCCGATCGAGTACGCGGCCTGCTGGCCCACGACGAAGGGAGCGCTGTGTGAGACGCTCACGGAGAGGTCGGCAGACGGCAGGGCCGCGATGGCCAGCGCGTTCACGCCCACCCCGAAGTCGCTGTTGTAGTGGTAGCTGCTCCCCGAGAAGTCGTAGATCAGGGCCGTGATGTTGGCCGAGCCGGCCGCCAGGATCTTCACCGTGTAGTGGGTGACCACGTCGCCGCCGGCCTTCCCGCCCGTGAAGTTCGGGGGGCCGACACAGCTCCGGTAGTTGGCGAGGGTGGGGTCGTTCTGCCACCCGCAGGCGTCGGCGTACACGGTGTCGTTCGTTCCGTTGGGTGGCGCCGTGTAGGTCTGCGAGACCGCGGTGATCTGGAAGATCGTGTCGGGAAGGTTGAGGAACGTCTCGAGCTGCTCGTATCCGCCGGTTGCCGTGCTGCTGAACAGGACGTACTGCGATACGAGGTGCTCGACGAAGATCTCCCGCGGCGTTGGGGTCGAAACCGCGCCCACTCCGGTCGCCGCGGCCGTGATGTGGTAACGGCGGGTCGTGTTGTAGGCCGATGAGCTCCGGGTGACCTGGATCTGGTAGTAGAAGTCGGAGCACACACCCGGAGCCAGCGAGGCCAGGGACAACGAGGAGGGCCCCACCAGGTTGATGAGGGCATTGGTGGCGTCCCACACGATGTTCGACACGACCGCCGCGGCCGCCGTGTCGCCCGTGTCACAGACCCGTGCGCCAACGGGGAACGTGTCGGGACCGGAAGAGACCTTGTTCGAGTCCAGC
>WNGE01002116.1_pt1 | contig 24610 bp, 27 predicted proteins | sample 5400651 | NCBI WGS metagenome assembly WNGE01 (sample SAMN13153370, study PRJNA577476) | soil metagenome | isolation source: 60 cm soil or saprolite under grassland replicate 2 | place: USA:California | collected 2016-06-15
CAGCCGCATCTTCAACCCTCCCTCGACCGAAAGGATCGAGGCCGCCGCCACGCCCGCCGCGCCCACGCCGCCCGAACCGCCTCCCGCGCCGAAAGTAGCGCCCGATGCCTGACGCAACCGCCTCTTCACCCCTGAACGGTCCTGCCAAAGAAGAAATGGCCACCATGGGATTCCTCGATCACCTCGAGGAACTCCGCCGCCGGGTCATCTACTCCATCGTCGCCGTGGCCGTGGGTTGCCTGGTCTGCTGGACCTACGTCGTGCGTCTCGTCGACCTGATGCAGCGCCCAATCGTAGAGGCGTTGCGCGCCAATGGAATGCCGGAAAAGCTCGTCTATCTGAACCCGGTCGACCCTTTTAATCTGTATCTCAAAGTGGCGGGAGTAGTCGGTCTTTTTGTGGCTTCGCCGTTCGTGCTCTATCAGTTGTGGCTGTTCATCGCACCCGGCCTCTATCGCAACGAGAAGCGCTACGTCATGCCATTCATGGTTTCGACCGTGGGCCTTTTTCTGGCGGGCGGATACTTCGGATACAGGCTGGTCTATCCCCAGTCGCTCAGGTTTCTCATCGAGTTCAGTAAGCAGTTCACGCCGATGATTACCATCGAAGAGTACAGCCAACTGTTCCTGACGATCATTGTCGGCATGGGCGTGATTTTCGAAATGCCCATCCTGGTCTTTTTCCTCTCGCTCATGGGCATCGTGAACGCCGGCTGGATGTGGCGCAACCTGCGCTATTCGATCCTGATTATCTTCGTCATCGCCGCCATCCTTACGCCCACCACCGACATTCTGAACATGTGCATCTTCGCCACGCCCATGGTGGCCCTGTATGTGGTCAGTATCGCCATCGCCTGGCTGGTGCATCCCCGGCAGCGCAAGAAACGCGCGGAGAAGAAAGGCCCTTAACCACCGGGGTAGAGCGAACTCTATGAAACCACCAAGGACACGAAGCATCACGAAGGGAAATTGTGCAGAACGCCTTCGTGAACCTTCGTGCCCTCTGCGGTTCATTGGGTTGCTGTGCCTTCTGGGAGTCGTCACGATTGTTTCCTCTTGCTCGCGTGGAACCGACGCCCAGCCAACCGCGGCTGTCCCGCGACAAATCGAAACCCAAGCTGCTTCCCCTGCTCCACCTCCGGATGCAGCGCCAGATCCCGGCCCTCTTCCGAAAATCGACGCCAAGCGCGCCTTCCAGTACACCCGGGAAGTTGCCGCCTTCGGCCCGCGCCCGATGGGCACCGAGAATCACAAGAAACTCGAGCGTTACATCCTTGACCACCTCAAAGGCGATCAGGTCGAAGACGACGCCTTCACCGCCGACACCGTAGAAGGGAAGTTTCCCGTCCGCAACATCATCGCAAAATACCCAGGCGCGCAGGACGGCATCATCGTCATCCTCGGCCACTACGATACGAACTATCCCCTGCGCAATACCGGCTATGTCGGCGCCAACGATGGCGGCTCTTCGACTGGCATCCTGCTCGAATATGCCCACCACCTGCGCGGCAAGAAGCGCGACGGCTACAGCGTTTGGCTGGTCTGGACCGATGGCGAAGAAGCCGTCCGCCAGTGGTCTGCGACCGATAGCCTCTACGGCACCCGGCACCTCGCCGAGAGATGGGACAAGGACGGCACGCTGAAAAAAATCAAAGCCCTCATGGTGATGGACATGATCGGCGACGCCGACCTCGACATCCAACGCGACACCAACTCCACCGCGTGGTTGCTCGACCTCATTTATGCGGCGGCGCAGCGCGAGGGCTATCAATCTCACTTCTATGCTTTTCAGGGGGCCATGGAAGACGATCACCTTCCATTTGTGAAGCGCGGCGTGCCCTGCGCCGATGTGATCGACATCGACTACGGATACAACGGCGTCTTCCACCACACCCCGCAAGACACCATGGATAAGCTCAGCCCCGAGAGCCTCGAAATCGTAGGCAACACCACGCTCGAAACTATCCGCCTGCTCGACCGGCGCTAGCGCTGGCACATCAAGTTCCCAAAGCCGAGCGCCGGCAACTCCTGTTAAAATTTCTCTGCACCCGTGGGGGTGATTCTAATCGGCTCCGCGCCGTGAGTGTGTGAGGATCCTGCTTGTTGCAACGAGCTTTGGTTGCTGTGTTCTTGTCGGCTTCTGTTCATCTGATGAGCGCGCAAGCGCCCGCCGCGCCCGGCAAGCCTCTGCCGCCCGGACCGATGCAAGCCAAGCTCAAGGCCGCATGCACGCCATGTCACAACGCCTCCCGCATCACCGAGCAGCACCTGACCCGCAAACAGTGGTCCTGGCAACTCGACAAGATGGAAGATCTGGGTGCGGTCATTCTCGAATCCGACCGCAACGAAATGCTGGAGTATCTGACGAAGAATTTCGGCCCCGCGAAAGGTGGGGCCAAGACCGCAGGGAAGAAGTCCGGAAGCGGAGCCAACTAGCAGTGTGGCGCGAACACTCCTGTCCGCGTCTGTGTGTAGCACCCGGAGTCTCAGCCTCGCACGCACCTTAATGACCACTTGGAATCGGACACGACAAGGTGATCGAGTGTCCCCTTACTTTTCTGTTCCGTTCGGAATTTTCGCGGACAGGAGTGTCCGCGCCACACGCGGGCTATTCCGGCCGCAGCAACGGAAACAGAATCACATCCCGGATCGTATGCGAATCGGTGAACAGCATCGCCAGCCGGTCCAACCCCACGCCCACGCCCCCCGCCGGAGGCATGCCATAGGACAGCGCCCGTATGTAATCCTCGTCCATCTGGTGAGCTTCCTCGTCCCCGCGCTCGCGTTCTTTCAGTTGCGCTTCGAACCGCCGCCGCTGATCTTCCGGATCGTTGAGTTCGCTGAAGCCGTTGGCGATCTCCATCTGCCCGGCGAACATTTCGAATCGCTCGGTCCACTCCGGCTCATCCGGCTTCTGCTTTGAGAGCGGAGAAACTGCGGTAGGGAACTCGTAGATAATCGTCGGCTGCAGCAGATGTTCCTCTGTCACCCCTTCGAACAGATTCGCAATCGCCTTACCCAGGGGCGCCGCCGCATCGTAAGCCAAGTTCATTCCCGTGGCGCGCACACGATTCACCAACTCCCGCACCGAATCGTGCGACGCGAAATCGTTCCGCGCGGGCACCGCCCCGGCCTTCTCCGGCCAAAACTTCGAGATTGCCTCCCGCATCGTCATGCGGCGCCAGTTCGCGTGCGACCAGTCAATCTCGTGCTCGCCCCACTTCGTCTTCGTGCTGCCGGTGACCTCTTTTACCGCCTGTTCAATCGCACCCTGCGTCGTGTCCAGAATGCCGAGATAATCGGTGTATGCCTGATAAGCCTCGAGCATGGTGAACTCAGGATTCCACCTCCACCCCAGCCCCTCATTGCGGAAGTTGCGGTTGATTTCATATACGCGATCGAATCCGCCCACCGTCAGCCGCTTCAAATAAAGTTCGGGCGCGATCCGCAGGAACAGATCCATGTCGAGCGTGTTGTGATGGGTCTTGAAGGGACGCGCCACCGCCCCGCCCGCGATGGGGTGCATCATCGGTGTCTCAACTTCCACGAATCCTCGCCCGTCGAAGTACCGCCGCAGCGACTGCACCAGCTTGCTGCGCTTGAAAAAGACCTCGCGCACTTCCGGATTCATGACCAGATCGACATAGCGCTGCCGGTAGCGCAGCTCAACGTCGGTCAGCCCATGCCACTTCTCCGGGAGCGGCAGCAGGTCTTTTGAAAGGAACGTCAGTTCCTCGGCGTGCACGCTGAGTTCGCCCGTGCGGGTGCGGAACAGATATCCGCGCACGCCAATGTGATCGCCCAGATCGAACAACTTCCAAAGCTCGAAGCCCGCCTCGCCGACCGCGTCTTTCTTGACATAAATCTGCAACCGCTTCCCGTCCTGCTGCAGGTGCGCAAACCCCGCCTTGCCCATCAATCGGATGGCCATGATGCGCCCGGCGACCCGCACTGTGACGCGCGGAGCTTCCAGTTCCTCCGCCGTCTGCCCGCTGTACTCGGCCAGAATCTGGGGCACGGTGTGGCTGAAGTTGTACTTCCGCGGATACGCCGGCTGCCCGAGAGCCTCAATTTTCTTGAGCTTCTCCCGCCGGATTTCATAAATGTTTTCGTCGAGTGCCAAGCAGTGATCCTTTGAAAAGGTAAAGCAGTGATTATAAACAAGCCGCGCCTGGCGAAGCTGCCGGCCCCGCGAGCGAGTCGGCAATTTCGCGCCCTAATTTAAGGAACACCTTGGCGCTACCCATCCCAAGGAACTAGCATCAAACAAGGGAGTAAGGATTCCAGCATGTCCAGGTTTCCGAGCATGGTTTTGATTGCGGTGGTGTGTGTCGTGGGCGCATCGGAGACCGCTCGCGGGAATCTGCCATGGGCGGTGCCGAATAAGGAATCCATGCGTCTACGCCTCGTGGCCTTGGCCTGGAATCATCCGCGTTCGTCTTTTTTCGGGAGTGAAGAAGTCTTTATTGCTGAGAAGGAATTGACCAAAGACGAATCACGATTAGTAAAGCTAGTGTATGACTTTCTCCCCTACCAGCCGCGGTTGTCTGACGAAGGTCTCAACTACTCCACTTTGCACGAATTGCGGGCGGTGAGAGAGCCGCAATGCGATGAGACCCTGGTTCAAATTGTAACCGGCCAGATGGGAGACTGGCGCCAGCCGCAGTTCCAACTAAAATATTCCACCGACGCACGCCCGTTGAACCTCTCGCGCCACAAGAGCCGCCTGCCCTGCTACGTGACCAATGCCGAGGATTACACCAAGCCGGTGTATGACGAATCCCAACCACCCCAACCGCCGCCGCCACCCACCCTGAACCCGCGCCCCGATTAGAGTGAACAAGTGTGGCGCGGACACTCCTGTCCGCGCAAAAGCCAGCGCCGTGCGTGCCGTTCGCTGTCAGCAACACCTGTTCAGAGCTCCCTTAAGCCATGATGCGCGAAGTTAGTAACCCAGGGCGAAGATCAGACCCGACCTTCCGTGCCTTACGAAGGGCGGATCCGGACTGAAGGCTGGGCCTCTCCGGTGCGATAGCTAGATCAGGAACGATTCCCGACCAGCTATGTCCGCTGATGCGCACACCGAACCTCAAAAAACCAGTGCCGTCCTCTATCTTTCTTCCAACCGCCCGCTGCATCTCCCGGACTTTCTGGCCGAGTTCCACAAAAACTGGCCTCTGGGGTTACTGGAGAAAACGGGCAAGGAACTCCACCGCGCCTTCTTCCGCGCGGGCAGATCCAACTTCGCTCTCGAGTTGCACCACACGCCCGTTCCGCAAGCGCTGAGCGGCGCAGTCATTCATAACACGCTGCACTGGCCCAATGCTGCTGAGGCGCTCAGCTCTCACCCTGCCTACCTTTCGGCCACTGGTTCGCCTGGGAATGGCGGAGTCCTGACTCTGGCCTCGGATCTCACCAAGGCGATCGCCGCCCTGGTCTTCGCCACCGACGCGCTGGCCGTTTGCTGGCTCAATGGCCCCGCCCTGACCCCAGCAAGAAAATTTGCGGAGACCGCTCGCGAAATGTTTGACACCGGAATCTACCCGCTCGCCCTGTGGGTGGCGGTGCGTTTCGACGCTGAAGCGGACGCGCTCTACACGAAGGGTATGATGCAGTTCGCAGCGCCCGAAATCTACCTGGCCCGCCAGCCCGATCCCGCTCCGCTGATGGTCGACTACCTGCTTCAGGTAGCGCAGTACGTCCTGACTTCGCACCACCAGATCAAGGACGGCGAGAAGATGGACAGTCCCCACGGCATCATGAGAATCAAGTCAACCACCAGCGGTGGCCAGGACTGCCGAAGAGTGCTGATTCTCGAGCCCCTCGATCGCTGAGTCTCACGGGCTCCCCGCGCCCCAGCCCCCAACCTGCACTTGTTGTTATCTAAGTACGATAGTACACTAGTACTATGGTAAATCAACCAAGGCGCCTCGTCGAGCGTGTCCAAACCGGCGTCCGCATGGAAAAGCGCATCCTGAAAGTTCTCAAAGGATTCGCCGAATATCACGACCTGACGCTCGGCGACCTGCTGGAAGGCATCGTGCTGCATGCCTTCGACGGCAAGACTCCATTCAGTGCGGCTTCGCTGGCGCAAATCCGGGAACTGAAGAAGTTTTACGGTCTCGATCTCGACTCGAGCGCCAGCCACCACCTGACCGAAAGCAAGCAGCGCCAGACCAACTCAAAGCCCTCCCGGGAGAAAAAGAAATGAAACCTGATCGTCTGCCCAGAGAGTTGCGTGCGCTGCAGTGGGTGCTGGGATTGGTAATCGTGGCCGAATCCGCGGCCTTTCTTTTCTCGTCCGGAGCCGCTCACGCCTTCGCGAAAACCGGCTTGCCCGGCTTCATTCGGACCGGCTTGGGAGGGATGGAATTAGCCGCCGCGATGCTAGTCCTGATCCCGCGCATGGCGGTGGCCGGAGGATGGTTGCTCGTCGCCCTACTGTCGGTGGCCATCCTGCTGCATCTTGTGCACGGCTGGTTCGATGTGGGCGGCTTGGTGGTCTATTTGTTTGCAACGTGGGCGGTGATCCGGTCCATGCAGTCTTCCGAACTGCGAAACGAGACGCACGGTTGATGAAGCCACACATCTCCGCCGCAACTGAGGTTCCAACAGTCTTAACCAATCAGCAGCTGGTTTCCGAATTCGAGCAAGGCCGCGCCCCCGGCGAGTTCCACCATGCCGGCCATGTTCGTGTGGCTTTCTCGTACGTCATGCAATTTCCTTTTCTCGAAGCGGTGGAAAAGTTCTCGGCCGCCTTAAAGCGCTTTGCCCTCTCCAAAGGCAAGCCGAATCTCTACCACGAGACCATTACCTGAGCCTACCTGCTCCTGATCCACGAGCGCATCGCCCGCGCCGGCAGCGCTCAGACGTGGGAAGAATTCGCGGCTGGCAATCCCGACCTGCTGGTCTGGAAAGGCGGCCTGCTTGCAACCCTCTACCGCCAGGAGACGCTCGACTCCGACCTAGCCCGCCAAATCTTCGTGCTCCCCGATCAGGGGCGATGATTCTTTCCACTAAAACCTATGGTCTTGAATTTCCTGAGACCTAAGACCTAAGACCTGAGACCTGCTCCGCGCCTTGAAGCGCAGCCCCTTCAGAGGTACTATTCACTCTCGCGATTATCGAGGACTCATGCCCCAGAACTACGTCCCTATCTTCCTCTTCCTCGCGGTCGTCGGCATATTGATTCCAGTCACGCTGGTGGTCGCCCGAGTCGTGCGCACCCAGAATCCGAACCGCACCAAGCTCATGCCCTACGAGTGCGGCATCGATCCCTACGACAGTGCCCGCGGCCGCTACACTGTGCGCTATTACATCATTGCCATTTTGTTCGTGGTGTTCGACGTGGAAACCATTTTCCTGTTTCCATGGGCGGTGAAGTTCAAAGCGCTCGGGATGTTCGGACTGGTCGAAATGCTGGTGTTTCTGGGGATCCTGGTGGTGGGCTACATTTGGGTCTGGAAGAAGGGCGCGCTGGAATGGGTGTAACTTCCTCTGGTTCAAGTCCGGCTGGTCCCAATCCGGCTGCTTCCGATGAGACCTTTACCGCGAGCCGCTTGACCAAGGGAAACCTGTGGTTTCCGACGCGCATCGTGGTCAACCGGCTGCGCGTAAGCCGCGTGAAGCGGCGTCTGTTCGGCAGCAACGAGGAAAGCATTTCGATTTCCCAGGTAGCTTCGGTGAAGATTTCGACGGGAGTTTTTTGGTCGGACATTCTGATTGAGTCCACCGGAGGCACCGATCCGATCACCAGTCACGGGCATCGCAAAGCTGATGCGTTGCGCATCCGCGACCTGGTCGAAACTTATCAAGTGGCCCAGCGATAGCGGTAAACCGCGCCGCTCAAGTGATGGCGAGCGTTGTGGCGAATGTGGTGATGGCGGCCATTGACGGTGACCGCAATCACCTGTTAGAAGTGAAGCTTTCCCAATACTTACGCGGCTTTTTCGACGACAGACCCGAGCATGACCGAGGAAATCAAAACGCCCGCACCACCGCCGCCCGCAGGTGAGGAGAAGCCCGCGGCGGAAAAAGCAGTTCCACCCGCGCAGGCCGCGCCCCCAAGCACGCCCGCGAAGGCGGCGCCGCCCGCCGCTCCTACCGCTGCCAAAACGCCGTCCGCGGCCGGAGCGGCAACTGCCGCTCCACCCAAGCCCGCCGCTCACGCCAAGCCGGCCGGTCCCGTGCCTGTGCCGTGGTCTTCACCCCTGGTTGAAAAATACAAGCGCCAGTACGGCTCGGGCCTCGACGCGCAGACCTATCTTGGGCAGAACTACTTCAGCGTCGACCGTTCGCTGATTCCGAACATTCTGACGCTGTTGCGCGACGAGGAACAGTTCGACTACTGCGTCGATGTGACTGCGGTCCATTATCCTAAGCGCGACAAGCAATTCGATGTGATCTGGATTCTGTATTCGTTCGCGCGCAACGAGCGCGTGCGGGTGAAGACCCAGATTGCCGACGGTGAGTCGCTGCCCTCTGTCGTTCCCATCTGGGCGACCGCGAACTGGCTGGAGCGTGAAGTCTTCGACATGTTCGGCATCAAGTTCGACGGCCATCCCGACCTGAAACGCATTCTGCTGCCCGAAGGCTGGAAAGGTTTCCCGCTGCGCAAGGACTACGGCATCCTGCAACAGGACCAGGAGTGGGTGCACATCAACCTCGGAATCGAGAGCGGACAATGAGCGTTCCAACCAAGCCCGAACCAGCGAACGCTCTTACGAACGAGGTCTCGAATCTTGATCTCGCAACCTCGGAGAAGCCTTATCTAGATTCCAACGAACTGGTCATCAACATGGGCCCGCAGCATCCCGCAACCCACGGCGTGCTGCGCGTGATCCTGAAGCTTGACGGCGAAAAAGTTCTCGGCACCGAGTGCGTGATCGGCTACCTGCATCGCGGCGTCGAGAAGATTGCCGAGAACCGCACGTACACGATGTTCAATCCGTACGTCGACCGCATGGATTACGTCGCCGCGGTTTCGAACGGACTGGGTTATTGCGAAGCGGTCGAGAAATTGCTGAACGTGGAAGCGCCGCCGCGCGCGAAGTACATCCGCGTCATTCTGACCGAACTGAACCGCATCGCCAGCCATCAGCTCTGGCTGGGCACGCATGCGCTCGATATCGGCGCCATGACGCCGCTTTTCTACACGTTCCGAGATCGCGAAGAGATCCTCAAGATTTTCGAAAAGTACTGCGGCGCGCGCCTGACCACGCATGCTTTCCGCATCGGCGGCTGCCAGTACGAAACCTACGCCGGTTTCGAAAAAGAGGTCGAGAACTACCTGGCTTTCTTGCCGCCAAAAATTGACGAGTACGAGGCGTTGCTCACCGGCAATCGCATCTGGCTCGAGCGCACGAAAAACGTTGGCGTGATTTCCGCGGCGGATGCCATAGCACTTGGCGTTACAGGACCGGTGCTGCGGGCAAGCGGGGTCAAGTGGGACCTGCGCAAGGCCCAGCCTTATGCCGCATACTCCGATTTCGACTTCGAAATTCCCACCGGCAAAAACGGCGACACCTTCGACCGATACATGGTCCGCATGGTCGAGATGCGGCAGTCTCTCCGCATCATCGAGCAGGCCGTCGGCCGCATCCCGGAAGGCCCGATCATGGCCAAGGTGCCCAAGGTCATCAAGCCCGCGGTCGGGGAGATCTACCACTCGATCGAGGCGCCCAAAGGCGAGTTGGGATACTTCATCGTCAGCGATGGTTCGACCCAGCCTTACCGTGTGCGCGTGCGTCCGCCCTCGTTTGTCAATTTGCAAGCGCTCGACATCATGGTGCGCGGCATGCTGGTTGCCGACGTAGTCGCCGTCATCGGCACGCTCGACATCGTGCTGGGCGAGGTGGACCGCTAGATGCTGAATTCCTTCATGTCGTATTTCGGCAGCCAGTTGAGCCCCGGCGTGGCCGGCAATCAGCTCTGGGCGTTGATTTACATCTCCATTATTTTTGCGGGCGTGTCGGTGGCCGTGATGGCGATGAACTGGCTTGAGCGTAAGGCGCTGGCGCATTTTCAGGTGCGGTTGGGTCCGATGCGCGTGGGCCCGCACGGATTGCTGCAGCCCATCGCTGACGCACTGAAGCTGCTGCTGAAAGAAGACATCATTCCGGCCGAAGCCGACCAGTTCGTCTTCTGGATCGCACCCCTCATCGGCTTGCTCGCCTCGTTCACGGTGTACACGGTCGTGCCCTTCGGCCCTTCGCAAGCGGTCAGCGACATGAACATCGGCATCCTGTTCATGCTCGGTGTGTCGTCGCTCGGTGTGCTCGGCATCGTGATGGCGGGATGGGCCTCGAACTCGCACTATCCGCTCATTGGCGCGCTGCGATCGAGCGCGCAGATGGTGTCGTACGAAGTCGCCATGGGCTTGGCGGTGGTTTCGGCGATCCTGATGACCAGCCTGAACGAAAGTGGCACGGGCACGCTGAGCATGATCGAAATCGTCCGGGCACAGCAGCAGCAAGGCATCTGGTTCATCTTCAAATTTTTCCCGCTCGGCCTGATTGCGTTCGTGATCTTCGCCATAGCGATGGTGGCGGAAACCAACCGCGCCCCCTTCGACCTGGCCGAGGCCGAGTCGGAATTGACCGCCGGATTTCACACCGAGTACAGCGGCCTGCGCTGGTCGCTGTTCATGCTGGCCGAATATGCGGCGATGATCGCCGTCTCGTCGATCGCCGTAACGCTCTGGCTGGGCGGATGGATGCGTCCCTTCCCGAACGCGCTGAGCGCACCGGCATGGGAATTCCTCTTCTCCTTATTTCCGGCACTCACATTCGGAGGCCTCGCGGGCATCGGCTTCCTGGGCGCAGCGCGCATGCCGTCGCACTCGTTCTTCAAGATTCAACGCGCCGGACTCGCCGTGTTCGCGGCATTGCTCGGGCTGCTCGCGTTGCTGCTGCTCGTCATCGCAATCGCCGGACGCAACGCCGACAACAGCATCGCCGCCCGCTTCCGCGAAGGCATCGACTATGTGTACTGGTTCGTGCTGAAGGTTGCCGTCTTTATGTATCTGTTCATCTGGTACCGCGCTACCTGGCCGCGCTACCGTTTCGATCAGCTCATGAAAATTGGATGGAAAGTGATGCTGCCGATCTCGCTCGGCGTACTGATCGTGACTGCGATCGTGGGGGTGATTGTCAAATGACTCCAGGCATGGCCCCCGTCGCGACGCCGTTCTTCTTTTACTTGCTGTCCGGCCTTGCCGTTCTCGGCGGCGTGCTCGTGATCACGCGCCGCAACGCCGTGCATTCCGCCCTGGCGCTGATCGTGACGCTGCTGGCCGTGTCGGGTCTCTACCTGATGCTCTATGCGCCGTTCGTGGCTGGCGTGCAGATCATCGTGTACGCGGGCGGCATCATGGTACTGTTCCTGTTCGTGATCATGCTGGTGAACATCGAACGCACGGCAAAAGAGCGCCAGTTCAACCGCATCTGGCCCGCCGGAGTGCTGGCCGCGGTCGCGCTGCTGGGATTGTTCGTTTCGGTGTACGTAAAAGGCAAGAGGCTGTTTCCGGACAGCAACCTGCCACTGCCCGAGACGTCGAATACGCAACAGATTGGCGTCATGCTGTATGGAAATTACATGTTCTCCTTCGAGATCGCGTCGTTGCTGTTGCTGGTTGCGATTTTGGGGGCGGTGATTATGGCGAAGAAGAGGATTTAGTCGATGGTCGGTCGTCGTTAGTCGTTTGCGCCGTGAGGCAATCAGCGAACGCTAACGACCAGCGACTAACGACTCACGACTGAAATTATGGTTCCTATCACCACGCTGCACTATCTGGTCGTCGCGGCGGCACTGTTCGTGCTGGGTTTGATCGGTGTGCTTACGCGCCGCAATGTAGTGATCGTGCTGATGTCGATCGAGTTGATCCTGAACGCGGTGAACCTGAACCTGGTGGCGTTCTCGCGCATGTGGGGAAACCTGCATGGGCAGGTGTTCTCGATCTTTATTGTGGTCGACGCCGCCGCCGAAGCTGCGGTCGGACTGGGTATCCTGATCGCCTTCTTTCGTAATAAGGAGACGATCAATGTGGACGAGATTGATTTGTTGAAGTGGTGAGGGAGTCGCGAGTGAAGTGCCTTAGCTCGCTGCTGGCAACCGATGGTTGGTGGAAAGCTGTTAGTACCGAATATTAACGCCTTGTCATCCTGAGCGAAGCGAAGGACCTATGCATCTTGCCGGCACAGCCAACGAGACGTCCTTCTTTCTATCTCGAATCTGGCTGATTCCACTGCTGCCGGCAGTTGGCGCTACGATCATGTTTTTCTTCGGTCGTCGGCTGCAGAAGGCGGCGGTCAGCGCGGTCTGTGTGGGGGTCATCGTACTGGCATTCATCTTCGCCGTTGGGAGCGTTTGGGAGTATCCGTCGTGGGCGAAGGCGAATCCCGGCCAAACCGGATATGAGAAGATCCTCTACACCTGGTTGGGAAGCGACACTGGACACCTGACCTACCTCACGCATGGCGGCAAGACGGCTGAGTTCAAAGCCGATGCCGGTTTCTTTCTCGACCCGCTCTCGGCGATCTGGCTGCTCTTCGTCACGGGCGTGGGCATGCTGATCCACATCTACTCCATCGGGTACATGGCGCACGAAGGCGGCTACTACCGCTTTTTCGGATACCTGAACCTGTTCATGTTCTCGATGCTCACGCTGGTGCTGGCAAACAACTACGTGCTGCTGTTCGTCGGATGGGAGGGCGTGGGCCTGTGCTCGTACCTGCTGATTGGTTTCTATTTCCATCGCAAGTCGGCGAGCGACGCCGCCAACAAGGCGTTCATCGTGAACCGCATTGGCGACGCGGGATTCATCCTCGGCGCATTCACGCTGGCGTGGTATCTGGGTTCGTTCCGCTTTATTGACATCGATGCGGCCGCGCGCAGCGGACATTACTTGATCGGCGACAGCGTTCTTACGGCCGCTGCGCTGCTGCTGTTCGTCGGCGCTTGCGGGAAGTCCGCGCAGATTCCTCTTTATGTCTGGCTGCCCGATGCGATGGAAGGTCCGACGCCAGTCTCCGCGCTGATCCACGCGGCGACTATGGTCACCGCGGGCGTGTACATGGTAGCGCGCTCGAACGCCATCTTTATGCTGGCGCCCACGGCGATGAAGACGGTGGCGATCATCGGCGCGCTGACTGCCATCTTCGCCGCGTCCATCGGATTGGTCCAGAACGACATCAAGCGCGTGCTCGCCTACTCCACTGTCTCGCAACTCGGATACATGTTCCTCGCGCTCGGCGTAGGAGCGTTTGCGGCGGGAGTCTTTCATGTCTTTACGCACGCGTTCTTCAAGGCGTTGCTCTTCCTGGGATCGGGCTCGGTGATCCACGCCCTCTCCGGCGAGCAGGACATGCGCAACATGGGCGACCTGCGCAGACGAATTCCAACCACCCATTGGACGATGTGGGTAGCAACGCTTGCCATTGCAGGAATCCCACCCCTGGCAGGCTTCTTCTCCAAAGACGAAATCCTCTGGCAGACATGGACGGCAGAGGGGGGGGCCTATCGAGTCCTTTGGTTTATCGGATACGCGACTGCGTTGATGACTGCGTTCTATATGTTCCGGCTCATGTATCTCACCTTTTACAGCCCATCGCGCATGAGCCATGAGGTCGAGCACCATGTCCATGAGTCGCCGACTTCCATGACGGGCCCTCTGGTGATCCTTGCGATCGGCTCCGTCTTTGCCGGAGTTTTGGGAGTGCCGCATAGTCTTGGGGGAGCCAACTATTTTGAGAAGTTTCTTGAACCTGTGTTCGCCAAAGAAACACACGTGATGCAGACCGAAGAGCCTGGGCAACTGGCGGCGGGCAAGAAGCAAGAAGAGCATACAGACAAGACCGAATACGTCCTGATGATCTTGTCGATTGGCGCAGGGGTTGCGGGTTTCGGCATGGCCCGTCGCGCGTATCTGCGCGCGGGCAAGGATTATGCCGAACCCATCAATGCCGCAGCGCCGCCGCTCTATCGTGTGCTCTACAACAAGTGGTTTGTCGACGAAGCCTACGACTACGCCTTCACCGGACGGCGCAAACTGGGCGACGTTCGCATGGGTGTGATGGGGGCAGGCGAAGCAGCGTCGTGGTTTGACGCGAACGTGATCGATGGCACGGTAAACGGCGCTGGATGGACGACGCGCGCCGTGGCGACGCTCTCGACGTGGTGGGACAAGTGGATCATCGATGGCGTCGGAGTCAACGGCCCTGCGATATTGGCGCGCATGATTTCGTATCCCGCCCGACTGATGGAGTGGGGCCTGGTGCAGTGGTATGCGCTGGTGATGGTGGCGGGTCTGCTGGGATTTGCGGCGTATTACGTGTGGAAGTGAGCTAGGTAATGTAGCGCCGCCGACTCGGCGGCTGTCGTGGGGGCGCCCCGCCCCCACCTGCGAGGGCAAGGTGCCCTCGCGACAGCCGGCAAGGTGCCGGCGCTACAACTTAGAAGCTCGTCGCCAGTGGCAACTGAGAACCGAGAACCGCTTATATGCAGAGTCACATACTTTCCATCATCCTCTTCACGCCGCTGGTGGGCGCGCTCGTTCTCTTGTTCGTCCCCAAGGAGAACAAGGACGCGATCCGCTGGATTGCGAACATCTTCGCGCTCGGTGGTTTCCTGATTTCGATTCCGCTGGTACCGATGTTTTGGACGCAACGGTTCGACGCCACCCAGCAGTTCAAGTTCCTGGAAGGCTCGGCGAACAACTGGATCCCCTCGATTGGCGCGGGCTACAACCTCGGCATCGACGGCATTTCGTTCCTGCTGATCATGCTGACCACGCTGCTGGGATGGATCTCGATCCTCTCCTCGTGGACCGCGATCGAAAATCGCGTGAAGGAATACTACGTCTGGTTCCTGGTGCTGCAGACCGGCATGCTGGGCGTTTTCATGGCGCTCGACTTCTTCCTCTTCTTTGTATTCTGGGAAGCCATGCTGGTGCCGATGTACCTGCTGATCGGCATCTGGGGCGGGCCGCGCAAACTTTACGCTGCGATCAAGTTTTTCCTGTACACGCTGCTGGGCTCGGTGATGATGTTGCTCGGCATCCTCTTCCTCTACTTCCATCATCACACGGTCACGGGCGTGTACACGTTCAGGATTCCCGAGCTGTACAAAACGGCTCCGCAAATTCCGTTCCATGCCGCCATCTGGCTCTTTCTTGCCTTCTTCCTTGGATTCGCGATCAAGGTTCCCATGTTCCCGTTCCACACCTGGCTTCCCGATGCACATGTCGAGGCGCCCACGGCGGGCTCGGTGATTCTGGCGGGCGTTCTGCTGAAGATGGGGACGTACGGGTTCGTGCGCTTCTCGCTGCCGTTCTTCCCGGCGGTGGTGATGCATCCGAAAGTGCGCGGCTGGATGATCGGCATCTCGCTGGTGGGCATCATCTACGGCGCGCTGGTCTCCCTCATGCAGAAGGACATGAAGAAGCTGGTGGCGTATTCGTCGGTCAGCCACCTGGGCTTCTGCACGCTGGGCATCTTTGTTCTTACTCCTCTCGGGCTGAGCGGGTCGGTTTTGCAACAGATCAACCACGGCATCTCGACCGGCGCGCTGTTCTTGATCGTCGGCATTCTCTATGAGCGGCGGCACACGCGCGAGATCTCGGAGTACGGCGGCATTTCGAACGTCATGCCGGTCTACGCGACGATCACCATGATCATGTTTCTGTCGTCTATGGGACTGCCGCTGCTGAATGGCTTCGTCGGCGAGTTCACCATCTTGCAGGGAACGTTCACGGAAAATTGGAAGTGGGCGGCTTGGGCCGCGCCGGGCGTAGTGCTTGCGGCCGCGTATCTGCTCTGGCTCTACCAGCGTGTCTTCTTCGGCACGGTTACGAATGCGAAGAACGAAAAGCTGCACGACCTGACACCACGCGAGATCCTGACGTTCGTTCCACTGATCATCACGGCGTTCTGGATCGGCCTTTATCCGAAGCCGTTCTTCCAAATCCTCGAACAGCCGGTCAACCAGATTGTGAGAACCGTTCGGGGTCCGGACTATCCGATACCTGGATATCAGAATCCGATTGTGAATGCACAAGCTGCGTCCGTCGCGGCTCCGGCGCTGCCGGTGGCCACGGCTGCGACCGCGCCCCCGGCGCGCGTCGCCAAGCCAGCGCACGCGGCCGCGGCAGTGAAACCGAAAGGAAGCTTCTAGTGCCCGGCCTCTCGCCCGTCGAATATCGGCTCATGCTGCCCATGGTGGAACTGGGCATTTTTGCGCTCGGCATTCTGATGATCGACTTGATGATTCCGCGCGAGTGGAAGTGGATGAATGCGGTCGGGGCCTTCGTGGGCGTGCTGTTCTCGGCGTTGTGCGTGTGGCAGATTCAGACGCTGTTTCCCCGCGGCGCAATTGGATTTTCCAACTCGCTCCTGGTGGACCACTTTGCGATTTATTTTTGGTATCTGTTTCTGGCGGGTGCGGGCATTGCCATCCTGATGTCGGTGCGCTATCTCGACGTCGAAAACGAACATCACGGCGAATACTACGCGCTGCTGCTGCTTTCCGTGATTGGCATGATGTGCATGGCCGCCGGCATCGATATCGTACTCATCTTCATCGGCCTGGAACTGATGGCGATTTCGACTTACGTGCTGGTCGGCTTTCTGCGGCGCGACCGGCGCTCGAACGAAGCGGCGCTGAAATATCTGCTGCTGGGAGCGTTTTCCTCGGGCATCTTTGCCTACGGACTTTCGCTGCTCTACGGACTTTCGGGCAGCACAAATCTGTTGATCATTGCTCGTGCGGTCTCGACCCGCGATGCGCACAATCCGGTGTTGATCATCGCGATGCTCACGACCATGGTGGGCCTGCTGTTCAAGATCGCGGCCATTCCATTTCACCAGTGGGCGCCCGACGCCTACGAAGGCGCTCCCACCAGCATCACCGGGTTCATGTCGGTGGCCGTGAAGGCGGCGGCGTGGGCCATGTTGCTGCGCATCCTCGGGTACCCCGTTTTTGTTGCAGCAGGCGGGATGGTTGTTCTGGGACTGTATCCACTCCGCGCCATCTACACGCCGGTGATTGTGTTTGTCTCGATCGCCACCATGACGGGTGCGAACTTTGCCGCCCTCACGCAATCCAATACCAAGCGCCTGCTCGCCTACTCTTCGATCGCGCATGTCGGTTACATGCTGCTGGCGTTTGTGGCCATGGGGACGTCCGAGCCGGGCAGCCCCGGTTTTCTCGACGGGCTGAAGGGCATCCTCATCTATCTGCTGGTGTACACGTTCATGAACCTGGGCGCGTTCGCGGTGATCACCTCGCTGCGCAACCGCAATGTGATTGGCGATGAACTCGACGACATCGCCGGCCTCTACTCGCGCGCGCCGGTCGAAGCTGTGCTGATGCTGCTCTTCCTGCTTTCGCTCGCCGGCATCCCGCCCGCCGCCGGATTCCTCGGCAAGTACTACATCTTCCTCAGCCTGATCGAGAGCCAGCACTACTGGCTCGCCGCGGCCGCCGTGCTCTACGCGCTGTTCGGCCTTTATTACTATCTGAAAATTGCGAATGCGATGTTCATGCGCGAGTCCCTGGAAACTGAGCGCCTGCCGATCAGCCTGGGAATGCGTTTTGCGCTCGGCATCACCGCCCTCGCGACCATCGTGATCGGAGTCTATCCCGAACCCTTCATCCGCAGCGTGAACTGGTCGCTCGGAATCGCGCAGACCCCGCACGTGGCGGCGATGTTGAAGTAGCTGCGAGCTTCGAGCAACCTCACCATGGCCTACAAAGCGTCTCGTGGGCAGAGGGTTCTGATTGCTCGTAGCTGGCAGTTCGCACCTGATTTAGAATCCCCGCATGCCTATACCGGACAAACCTTCCGAGAAGAAAGATCCGCTCGTCTCGCTCGCGCGCTATTCCGAGATCGGATTCATCATTCCTGGGGCGGTCCTGCTCGGTTTTTTTCTCGGCAAGCTTCTGGACTACTGGCTGCACACCAAGTGGCTCTACCTGGTGGGCCTGCTGTTTGGCGCGGTGCTGGGGTTCGCGCAGATGATTCGCATGGCGCTGGGCGCTTCCAAAGATGAATGACCAGCGGAGTCCTGGGAGCTCTGCACCCGACCTGCTCCTGGAGGCGATCTATGCGCGCGCGATCCCGCGTATGCTGCGCATCATGCTGGTGGCGGGCGTCCTGCTGCTGGCGCCGGCGTTTCGGTTCTACGGCTGGGTTGGCGCGATTGGGTTTGCGGCGGGGGCGGCGGTTTCCTATATCAATTTTCTTGCGCTGGCACGCGGCGTGGAGGGCCTTGCCGAACGTATCGTCGATCGCCACAGTCGGGAGAAGGGCCGCAAGATCGTGCTGCGTTTTCTCATGCGCTACGGATTGGTGGCAACCGTTGCCTATGCTATATTCAAGAGTTCTGGCTTGGCTTTTCGCGGCTTCCTATGGGGCGTGTGCCTGCCCGTAGCAGCCATGCTGCTTGAGGCGGGGTTCGAGGCGTACATAGCATTTCGGCGGGATTAGGCTACAGGCCGCGAGCTACGAGCCGGAAGCTTCAAGCTCGAAACCCGCAGCCCGCGGCTGGCGTTATTCGGATGGAGCAACTGGCCTTCACAGCATTTCTGAACCGTTTGTTTGGCGCGCCGGTTTTGGCGCTGCTGCATGCGCTGCACATTCATCCGAAGCATCCCGCTGCGCCCATCCCAAATGCCGTCGCGATGGAAATTCTGGTGGTGCTGCTGCTGACGATCCTTTTCATCGTCGTGCGCATGCGGCTCTCGGTGGAGCGGCCGGGCGCCCTGCAACACACCATGGAAGGCATCTACGGGTTCGTCAATAACCTGGCCAGTGAGACCATCTCGCATCATCCGGAAAGGTTCGTCCCGTACCTGACCGCGCTCGGGTTGTTCATTCTGAGCTGCAATCTGATTGGGCTGGTGCCGGGCCTGGAATCGCCCACGGCGGTGCCGGTCGTGCCGCTGGGCTGCGCGTTGTTCACGTGGTTCTACTACCATTATTACGGCGTGAGAGAGAACGGCCCCATCGGATACTTGAAGCACTTTATCGGGCCGCAAGAAGGCATGCCGCTGATTGTCCGGCTGCTCTTGCCGGTCCTGTTGTTCCCGATCGAGGTGTTCAGTCATACGGCCCGCGTGTTGTCGCTGACCGTCCGTCTTTTCGCGAACATGTTCGCGGGCGAAATGGTGACCTTAGTATTTTTCTCGCTGGTACCGCTCGGCATCCCGATTGTGTTCGAGGGCCTGCACGTAGGCGTGTCGTTTATTCAGACGTACATTTTTGTGCTGCTCGCCTGCGTATATCTGGGAGAGGCGACGGCGCATGAGCACTAAGGAAGGTCTCAGGTCTTAGGTGTCAGGTCTCAGGAAATTCAACGGCAAGGTTTCCTGAGACCCGAGACCTGACACCTGCCTCCAGCGTGAGGGCGTTGGCTCACTCGAGCACAGCGTCAACCACCCACTGGGGCAATTTCATAAAGGAGGAACAAGTGCGGAAATTCGTGATGTTGATGTTTGTGATGATGATTGCGTCGGTGCTGGCGGTGCCGGCGTTCGCGCAGACCGGCGGAAGCGCAGCTGGTTCGACCAACTGGGTGGCCATCACTTCTGGTTTTGCGATCGCCATCGCAGCCGGGTTGGCGGCGCAGGGCCAGGGGCGTGCCGCGTCGTCGGCGTGCGAAGCGCTCGGGCGCAATCCGGCGGCCCGCGCTGGCATTCAGGTGGCGCTGATTCTGGGCCTTGCCTTTATCGAGTCGTTGGTGCTGTTCACGCTCGTGATTATTTTCGTGAAAGTCGCGTAAGGCACTCTAAAGGTACCGGAACCCACTCATCGCAAAGAGCGCGATGAGTGGGGCACCCGTTCCGCCCCGTAATAGCTCTATTTCCTTCTCGCGAGATTGCACTTCCTGAGACCTGAGACTGCTCTACTTTTTGCGTTCGCCGTCCCAGTCGTCGGAAAGATTGGCGGGGGCCTTCCCGACAGCCTCCATCAGGAAGCGGCGCAGTCGGTGTCGGCTGTCGAGGTCCATGCTGACAAACTCGAAGCCGATTTCGTTCACGCGGGCGCGCCGCAGCAGAATCTGGGCGCGGATTTTCTTCACGCCGATTGAAACTTCGATATTGGCTTCCGAGCCGATGCGCAGGTTGTCGTTGCGCGTGCCCATGCCGCCGCCGAGGCTCATTTCGCGCATTACGACATTGGACCTTCCCCAGGAACTGGTGAGAGTGGCAGAGAGTGTGCGCGGCAGGATGATGCGATCATAGCGGCGCTGGCGGATCCAAGGGCACGCTGGAGCCGGATCGAGAGGAGCGATGGCCAGTTCGGCCGACTCCAGGCCGCTGTCGCCCAGGGCTTGCGCGGCATACCGGGGATCGATTTTTGAGAGCGCCTGCGCGGCCGCTATCCGCAGCTCGCAGTGCTGGCTGTGTCCCCAGATCTTTTTGTCTTCCATGATATTGCGAAGCACGGGGACGGCTTCAGTTTCGCGCAGCCGGCCAAGGGCTTCCACCGCTTTGAGCTGCACGAACGGCGGACGGGAGCGAGTTTCCCCAGCGGTCGCCAATGCGATCAGGCTGGAGCTGGCGCTGCGGTCCAGGCTCATGCCGATTTCGTCGATCGCCTCGGGCAAAATCAGGGGGTCGAGCAGTTCGAGCAATTCGAGCAGCGTGCGTCCGCGATCCGGGGCGGCACCGTATGCGATCTGGCGCACCAGCACGTCCTGATAGAAACGATTGAACTCGGACATGCGCGCGGGCAGCAGTTCCAGCAGGGTGGTCGCGCCCAGACGGCTGAGCAGGCCCACCGTGGAAGCGGCCTGCCGCGGCTGACCCGCGCGCAATATCTCGCGCAAATCGGAGATGCCGGGCTGTCCCAGTTCACCCACCAGCTCCACGATGCGGTCGCACTCCGCTCGCTTCTGGGAGCGGAAAAAACGCTCCGCCAAATGTTCGACCGAGCTTTTAGAAAGCAGCTGGAGGACGGTGACGAGGTTCTCCGGAGCCTCGGGTGCATTGATCGCCTCCTCGATCATCTCAGGCAGCCGGTTCTCGACGCCCACGCGGCCCCGCAGATCCTGAACCAGGACCGGACGCTCCTGAGCGAGATGATCCAGCGAGAAACAGAGTCTGGCGATGGCCTGGTATTTTTTGCGGGCACAGGCCTCTTGTCCGAAGCGCGCATAGGCGGCGCTCAGCAGGCTCTGAAGCTCGGGGTCGGTCTCCCTGCTCAGTTTTGCGCCCAGCAGAGCGATAGCATTGGGCATGACTTCATCGCTCGCGCTGGCATAAAGGTCCGCGATCTGGGAAAGTCCGATGGCGGTCTTGCGCCGGGGCTCTTGTTCCTTGGCGTCCAGGCCGCCGCAATAGTTCGCCAGGATCTTGGCGGCCAGTTCGCGGTCGCCGCGTTCCAACAGCAGTTCGACGAACTGGCGGATGTTGCGGGAAGGAACGCAGGCGGCTTCGCCGGACAGAAGAACGCTCCTCTTGCCCGCTTCCGGAACCTCGGCCCAGAACATGCGATCGAGAATGTCGGCGTGGGACTCGACCAAGATGCCAGCCTTGGACATCTTGTCTTCCTGGACGCGCAGGATCTGGCGCAGCGTGTCCATCTGCCGGCTCATGTGCTCCATCATGTTATGCACGGCGTTAACCTTGACTTCGCCCTTGGAATAACGCTCGAGCGCGTACTTGATGGCCATGTGCTCGGCAGCCTTCATCAGCAGCGGAGTGTCAGTCCTCTCCTCGTGCGCGGCCTGCGAAGCCAGAGACTCGAGCAAACCCGCGAGGTTGATTTTTGCGCCTTCCGGGGCCTTGCCGAGTTCCACCTTAAGATTTTCGGGGGAAGCGTTGGGGCCCTGCATGGCCTGGCCAAAATGGGTGAGCAGGCGAATGGTCTGGATGACTTCCTCTTCCTGGAGCGGAACGACGCCGCCCTGCCAGGCTGCAGCGCTCCCGCCCGCGGTGGTCGCAGCGCCTGCGGCAATGGAAACGCTGGGGACACTGCCCAGCGGTGCGCCGCCGGGTTCGCCGGAGCCTCCAGAACTCGCCCCCTGTGCGGCGGCGATCAACTGCAACAATTTCTGCGGATCGTTCAGCCACTTCTTGAATTCCGGTCCCAGCGATTGGGCGGCGATCTGGGCCGCCACCGAAATTTCCCCCGTGGCCGGATCGGCGGCCACAAACTTCACTTCGTTGATGCGGATGGAGGAATTTTTGCTGTCGCCGAGCGATTCCTTGATCTGCTTGGCGAAATCCTGCGCCTTGGAGCCGCCCATGGCAAACGCGCGCACCAGCCGGGTGAAGTCGTCGAGCGTGACCTTGTTCGAAAAGTGAAGGCTGGCCAGTCCGGCCGCCGTCAGCAACTGCGCGAAGCTGCGCTCGGCCTGGCCGGTCTGGATCGGGATGCCATCGATCAGAAGTTTGTTGTCCGCGATGCCGAGCAGGAAGCCGTTGTCTCCGCCGAGCGCCAGTTTCAGTTCAGACCAGCTCGTTTGGAACTGGCCTTCGGTCCGCTTGTGATTCGCTCCGTACATCCGCGTGTACTTGATGAGAATGTTGAGGCTGTGGAGGAACGCCCGCGCGGACGCGTTGCGGCCAGCATCGGTTTCGGCGGCGATAGAGATGGCAGGCCTCCTCGGTCTTAGGGAATTCGTCTCTAAGCGTAAGCTCGAAAGTGACCGGATGCACGATTACGGAGGTAATTGAACCAGCTGGGGCCGAATGCGCGGAATGGGCCGAAACCTGACTGTCCAGAAGGGGGGTTGGGGCACGGGGCGCGGTACACTGGGAGACGCGGCAAACCGCGTCCTCATGCAAATCCGCGTGCTTCTCTTTGGGGTGCTGAAAGAACTGGTGGGGCGGTCGAGTGAGACCATCGAGTTGCCCGAAGGGGCGAGGGTCCAAGCCGTGCTCAGCCATTACTCGCGGCAGGCCCCGCGTTTCCAGGCGATGCTGCCGTCCCTGGCGCTTTCTGTGAACCAGGAATATTCGAGTGCCGATTCGGTGTTGCGGCCAGGCGACGAAGTGGCGTTGTTGCCGCCGGTCAGTGGCGGAGCACCCGAGCCTGGGACTGCGCAAGATGAGGTCCGCATGGTGCGCGAACCGATTGCGGCCCAAGCGGTAGTCGAAAGGCTAAAGGTGCCGGAAGATGGCGCTGCGGTGATTTTCGATGGCGTGGTGCGCAACCACACGCGCGGGCGGCGCACGCTCTATCTCGACTATGAGGCCTATGAGGCGATGGCCCTGAAGAAAATGGAAGCGCTGGCGGAAGAGGCCCGGTCGCGCTTCGGCGTGCGGCAGGTGGCCCTGGTACACCGGCTGGGGCGGCTGGAGATCGGCGAGACGAGCGTGCTGATCGTGGTCGCGGCGGCCCACCGCGGTCCGGCCTTTGAAGCTTGCCGCTGGCTCATCGACACGCTGAAGCAAACGGTCCCCATCTGGAAGAAGGAGTACTTCGAGGATGGCGCGGTGTGGGCCGACGGAGAGCCCTTTCCAGAAGAAATTCGCCGTCCGGCAGGGACAACAGGGAAGCAGCCCGCATCCAAGTGAACGTCCCACATATGAAGCAATTCCTTCTGGCCCTTATTGTTCTAGGATCCTCCGCGGCGGCGAGCGCGCAGGAACCGGAAACCACACTCAAGGTGGACGTCAAGCTGGTGAACGTGTTCGTGACGGTCACCGACAGCCACGGGGCTCCGGTGGCGAGTCTGCAGAAAGAGAATTTCCTGCTCAAGGAAGACGGCAAGGAGCAGAAAATCGCGATTTTCGACCGCGAGTCGGAGCTGCCGCTTTCGATCGTGCTGGCCGTGGACACGAGTTTGAGCACCAGGAAAGACCTGCCGCTTGAACTCTCCTCGGCGCGCAAGTTCGCGCACACGATCCTGCGTCCGCAGGACGGCCTGTCGCTCTACAAGTTCAGCGAAGAAGTCAGCGAGGTCGTGCCGTTCACCTCCGACCTGAAGCGGATCGATGCGGGTATTGACCGCATTCGCAACGGTGCGGCCACGGCCCTCTACGACGCGGTGTTCCTGGGATCGCGTGCGTTGGGTAAGCGGCAGGGAAGAAAAGTGATGGTGGCGATCACCGATGGCGGCGACACGGTCAGCCAGGTCGATTACAAACAGGCGCTGCGCGCGGCCCAGGAGGCGGAGGCCATCTTCTACAGCATTATTATTGTGCCCATCGAAGCCAGCGCCGGTCGCGACACGGGCGGCGAACACGCTCTGATTCAGATTTCCGAAGACACAGGCGGGAAGTATTACTACGCCACCTCGCTGGCGCAACTGGACGAAGCCTTCCGCAAGATCAGCGACGAACTGCGCACGCAGTATCTGCTCGCCTATTATCCCTCGCAGCGCTACTCGGAATCGGAGTTCCGAAGGATCCAAGTGAACCTGTCGAATGCGGCGGTGGGGCCGGGCTGTCAGGTGCGGTACCGGGCGGGGTACTACACCGCCAAGGGCGACTGGTAGCGGGGTGCCCGTGGTACCGGAAAATCCATACATCGCCCCGGGGAAGTGGGCGCATCTAGTAAACTGTTCTATTCCATTGCGGTTGAAAACTAAGATCTTAGATGCGGGACCGCTGCCGGCTCCCACTTGCGGTTCTGCTCCCAGGAGATGAGCTTTGTTCAATTG
>WNGE01002117.1_pt1 | contig 24607 bp, 19 predicted proteins | sample 5400651 | NCBI WGS metagenome assembly WNGE01 (sample SAMN13153370, study PRJNA577476) | soil metagenome | isolation source: 60 cm soil or saprolite under grassland replicate 2 | place: USA:California | collected 2016-06-15
GATCGAATCGATAGAAGGCGTTTCGTTGCTCGATGTCGATCCGGGTGCAAGCACGAACCGGACGGTCGTTACATTTGTCGGGAATCCTGACGCGGCGGTGGAAGCCGCCTTTCGCGGCATTAAAAAGGCGGCGGAGCTGATTGACATGCGCAAACACAAGGGTGCGCACCCGCGCATGGGCGCGACTGATGTTTGCCCATTCATTCCGGTCAGCAATATCAGTTGGGAAGAAGCGATTGCTTGCGCAAACCGTCTGGGGCAACGCGTCGGCGAAGAAATGAATATCCCTGTCTATCTCTACGAAAAAGCGGCGAAAGAGCAGGCGCGCTCGAATCTTTCGGTGATTCGCGCAGGCGAATACGAAGGTTTCCTTGAGAAGATAAAGCAGCCTGAATGGAAGCCGGATTTCGGCCCGTCTGTTTTCAACGAGAAATCGGGCGCCACGGTGATCGGGGTCCGTGATTTCCTCGTGGCCTACAACGTGAACCTGAACACGAAATCGGTGCGACGGGCGAATTCGGTCGCGTTCGATATTCGAGAGCAGGGGAGAATCAAGACCGACGATGCCACGCCCTATGGAAAGCCGGTGCTGGATGCGAGCGGCGAGCCTGTCCGCATTCCCGGCATGCTGAAACACGTCAAGGCCATTGGCTGGTTTGTGAAGGAATACGGAATTGCCCAGGTTTCGATGAATCTGACGAACATTGATGAGACGCCTTTGCATGCCGCATTCGACGCATGCTGTGAAGCGGCGAGCAAACGTGGCTTGCGCGTAACTGGTTCGGAAATCGTCGGTATGGTGCCGAAGAAATGTCTGGTGGATGCCGGAAGATATTTCCTCCGGAAACAGAAATGGTCGGAAGGCGCGTCCGAAGACGAGCTAATCGATCTTGCGGTTCGCTCGATGGGCCTGGGTGAACTGAAACCTTTCGATCCGAAAGAAAAAGTGATTGAATTCAAGATCGAATCCGCCGCTGCAAAAGAATCACTCGTAAAAATGGATCTACGTCAGTTCTGCAACGAAACGTTAAGCGATTCGCCCGCGCCCGGCGGAGGATCAGTGGCAGCATTGATGGGCGCATTGGGTGCTTCGCTTGGCGGAATGGTTGCCAACCTCTCCGCTGGCAAACGCGGCTGGGACGACAAGCTGAGCTACTTCAGCGACTGGGCGGTGAAGGCGCAGCAATTGAAAGATGAACTGCTCGCCCTGGTGGATGAAGACACGGCCGCATTCAACAAGGTGATGGATGCATTCGCGCTGCCAAAGGATTCGGCCGACGAAAAAAAGGCGCGTTCCGCAGCAATCGAGCAGGCAACCAAATATGCGGCCGAGATTCCATTGAAGGTCATGAAAGCTGCATTCAAATCTTACCAAATCCTTTCCGCGATGGCTGAGAAAGGAAACCCCGCTTCGATTTCAGATGTGGGCGTTGGGATCCTGGCGGTGCGCGCCTGCATTGGCGGCGCAGCAATGAACGTCCGGATTAACCTGAGCCAGTTGAAGGATGAGAAATTTAGATCCGCGCTCCTGAAAAAAGTTCAACAGATCAGCGCCGATTCCGACGCGCGGTTCGAAGAAATCAATCAAATCGTGGAAAGCAAGCTGGGCTAGAAACGAATCTCCGAAATGGCGGAGGGCTTTTATGAAAAGAGGCCCGCTGCCACCTCGCCCGGCTCCAGCCGGTGTTCGTATGAGATCGTTTGCAAGCAAGATTAGTTTCCCTTCGGCCTACGCGGTCCTGATGTTGGCTGTCTCAGGCTGCGACTGACCGGAACGCCGCTAGGAAAGTTTCCATTTCCGATTTCTTTCCAATCGTCAGCCGCATGTAATTCGGCAGTGCCGGGAATAATCTGCCGACGTGCACGTTACGCTGCTTTAATGCCTGGATGAGTGGCACGACAGAACGCTTGCAATCGAACATGATGAAGTTGGCTTGCGACGGAATTGACTTGTAGCCCATCGTCTCGAGCTCGCCGGTCACGAATGTTCTCGCTTCGCTGTTCAAACGGCGGCCGTTTGGGACTTGATCCGTGTCGTCGAGACTCGCGCTGGCCGCGGCCAGGGCCAGGATGTTGACACTGTCCCACATTTGGTGCGGACGCAGTTGCTCAATCGCTTCGCGTTGCGCGACACAATAGCCGCAGCGCAATCCCGCCATGCCATAGATTTTTGAAAATGTCCGCCCGACGATGAGGTTTGAGTGATCTTTGACCAGCGGAATCACGGTCTCGTAGTCGGGAGTGTCGGCATAGTGGAAGTAGGCTTCGTCCACCAGGATCGCCGTTTCGAGTGGAGTTTTGGTGATGAACTCGTGCAGTTCGTTCTTGGGCGTAACGCTGGCAGTCGGATTGTTCGGGTTGCAGACGTAAACCAACCCTTTATTTGCCGCCGCGAGCATTTTCGGAAGATCATGACTGAAACTGCGGGTGAGGGGAACTTTCACCACGTCAGCGCCGTTGACGCGCGCCTGATTGAGGATTGCCTCGAAAGTTGGGTCCCCGACAATAAGTTTGCCCTTCTCTTTTCCAGTAAATGTGTCCGCACAAAGTTTCAAAATCTCGTTTGACCCGTCGCCGAGTAGGATTTGATCGTGATTAACGCCATTGATTTTCGCCAGCTTATCGATCAACACATCGTTGTGCTCATCAGGATAACGAGACGCCAGACTGAAGGCATCGGTCATTGCTTTGAACGCCTTCGGCGAAGGGCCGTATGGATTCTCATTGGCGCTCAGGCGAACAACCTCTGATGCAGCGGCCTGCTGCTCAGGCGAGCCTGCAAGCGAAAGCGCGGGCCGGACAACAGCCGCTGCCGCGCCGGCACTTAATAATTGCGCAAATCTACGCCGGGAAATTGAGATCGTGTTCATGGACACTGTGATAGAACGATCAGGAACAGGATGCGAGATCGAATTGCGCTGGCTTAAGGCAAATATTTCCCGCAGGCAGCCTTGACGGGAGCGTCTAGATTCCGCCGTGATCTTCGGACTTCTAAAGCAACGGCGACGGCGGCGCCTGCGGGCCACACCTTTTCCAGATGATTGGCTGGCGACGATCAGGCGCAACGTTGCATTTTTTCACCTTCTTTCTGCCAGCGATCAGGCCGAGCTGCTCGGCCACATCCAGGTTTTTCTTGCCGAAAAGCGTTTTGAGGGCTGTGATGGTTTGGAAATCACTGATGAGGTTCGTGTCACTATTGCAGCGCAGGCTTGCCTTCTCCTTTTGCATCGCAAGGTCGATTATTTCCCGCGTTTGCTCACCATCCTAGTCTATCCTTCGACGTACGTGGCACAGGAGAGACGACATATTCACGGTCATGTGTGGCAGGAGGGGAAAATGGCCCGCCTGGGTGAGACCGGTCGTTGGCTAGACGCGCTCGTGCTGGCTTGGGACGCGGTCAAGTCTGGTGCGGCTCATCCTTCAGATGGCAAAAACGTCGTCCTGCATGAGTTTGCTCACCAGCTCGATTACGAGAACCAGGCGGAGGATGGTGCGCCCGCGCTGGAGACACGCGATCAGCAATTGTCCTGGCAGGAAGTGATGCGAACTGAATTCGCCTCGTTGCGCACTGCCGACGAGACTGGAATTCCGACCCTGCTCGATAGCTACGGAGCAAGTAATCCCGCCGAGTTTTTCGCTGTGTTAACGGAGGCTTTCTTTGAGCGACCGTGCGCTCTGCGAGCCTGTCATCCGAGACTGTACGCCGAGCTGAAAAAGTATTTTCAGCAGAATCCGGTCGAATATTCTGGCGAAGTCAGGTCAACCTACTGATGCGGCGCGGCGAATTGACGTCACCGGTCGATACGCATCCTATTGCGGTTGCGGCACAATCCGCATATACTGCTTTGGCGCCTGCCAGCCTTGCGGATAGCGCCGCTTCGCCTCCTCGTCGGATACCGAACCGGCGATGATCACATCCTCGCCCGCCAGCCAGTTCACTGGCGTAGCCACCTGGTGCTTCGCGGTCAGTTGCAGCGAATCGATCACCCGCAACACCTCGTCGAAGTTACGGCCCGTCGTCATCGGGTAGACAAGTATGAGCTTAATCTTCCTGTCTGGGCCGATCACGTAAACGTTGCGCACAGTCGCGTTGTCGGCCGGCTTGCGCGCCTTGGCATCGCCTGCGGTGTCGGCCGGCAACATCCCGTACAGCTTGGAGACGTTGAAGTCAGCGTCGCCGATAATTGGGTAATTCGGCGCGTAACCCTGCGTCTCCTCGATGTCCTTCGCCCATCCTTGATGGTCGCCGGTCGAATCGACCGACAACCCGATGATCTTCACGTTTCTGCGGTCGAAGTGTGGCTTAATCTTTGCCATATAACCGAGTTCAGTCGTGCAGACCGGTGTGAAGTCTTTGGGATGGGAAAACAGGACCGCCCAGGAGTCGCCAATCCAGTCATGGAAGCGGATCCGCCCCTCAGTGGTTTCTGCCTCGAAATCAGGTGCTGTGTCGCCGATTTTCATTGTTTTTTCTCCTCTATTTTTTATTGGAGACGGTTTTCTCAAATTCCGAAACAAAAGTCAACCCTGGCGTTGCGGACGGTTAGGCCAGAACTGAACGCGCTTATGTAGCGATCAGCTCGCAGAACTTACTGAGATCGATATTGCCGCCTGAAACAATCGAAACAATGGGACCCTTGCCGGCTTTTCCGGTCAGCGCGGCCGCGACTGGCAACGCACCCGCGCCTTCTGAGATGATTCGAGCTTTTTCAGCCATTAGCCGCATCGCTCTCTTCGTTTCGTCCAGGCTGACTACGATGTAGCCATCTACGACGGGTTTCATCCGTTCCCACATGCGAGGGAACATGCTTTGACCGCCGGCACCGTCCACAAACGAAGCTCTCCACTCCTTGAACTCCTGCGGAGAACCTTTCTCGAACGAGAGCGCCGCAGGCGCAGCCGTCTCCGGCTCGACGCCAAAGACTTTGACCTCCGGTTTGAGCGCTTTGATTGCGCTGGCTACGCCTGTGATCAATCCGCCGCCGCCAATGCTGGCGATGACAGCAGCGGTCTCAGGCGCATCTTCAAGAATTTCCAGGCCCATCGTGGCATGGCCCGTAATGAAATTGTGATTGTCGAACGGATGAATAAATGTTCCTTCGGCTCCGGGAAACGAACGTTTCTCAAGCGCTTGCCATGCGACATCGTAAGGCACTGGAATTAATTTGGCGCCGAGCATGCGCATCCGTTCGATTTTCGATTGCGGTGCAGTCTCGATCACAACGACGCTACATGGCACACCTGCTTGCTTGGCAGCGTAAGCGACGCCTTGTCCTGCGTTACCGGCGCTAATCGTCCACACCCCGTGTTCGCGTTCGGATTCCGGCAACATGGCCACGGCGTTTGCGGCGCCGCGCAGCTTATAAGCATTGATTGGCTGCAGGTTCTCCAGTTTGAGACGAATGTCCGGGTAGTCGGCTCCCATCTCGAGGCGGATCAGCGGCGTGCGAACGATTGTTTTTGCGATTCGCTTGCGTGCTTTCCGTATTTCAGACAGCTGAATCGAGCGAACCGGTTCGAGAATCATTGGCTCACTGTAGAGGCAGCCGTGTCGGCTGCAATCTTATGCCATCCCCAATACAAGCCGGGCGGCACAAAAAGTTCAAACGCTTTTGACACCGCAGGTATCCCGGTTGTCCGTGCTTTGGTAGTCTCGCAAAGAGCATGGCTAAACGAGCAGCGCGAAAGAGAAAAATTGGTCGCGTTACTGTGGCGAACGGACGAAGTATTGTGCTCAGCCCGCTACAACATTCGGGCGACCCAATCTCCTCATCCTGCTCGTTCTGTCCGTAGTTACATTCGCGATTTATGCGCAAGTGATCGGGCATCAGTTCATCACTCTCGATGACCCAACATATATCCGGGAAAATCCAATGGTTAATCGCGGTGTTACGCTCGCCGGACTTGCCTGGGCGTTCACCACGTTTCATGCGACGAACTGGCATCCGCTCACTTGGATTTCACACATGATCGATTGCCAGCTCTTTGGCATGAACCCAGGCCGCCACTTGCTGGTTAACGCGCTCATTCATGTGGCAAACACGTTACTTGTCTTCTGGTTTCTGTTGCGGACAACACACGCCCGCTGGCTGAGCGCGCTGGTCGCCGCGCTTTTTGCGTTCCATCCGTTGCACGTGGAATCGGTGGCATGGGCGTCTGAACGCAAAGATACCCTCTCCACATTTTTCGGATTGCTGTCCCTGATCGCTTACGTGCGCTACGCGGAAGCACCCTCGAGCAGCCGGTACGTCTGGACCGGCATAACGCTCGCGCTGGGGTTATTGGCCAAACCGATGCTAGTGACCTGGCCTTTGGTAATGCTGCTGCTCGACTATTGGCCCTTGCGCCGACTGCCACAATCGACAAGTGGGAAGCATTTACTCGTTTCGATTGCGCCGTTGCTGCGCGAGAAATTGCCGTTGTTCACCATAGCGGCCGGGTCAGCCGTTATGACGTTAATAGCGCAATCGCGTGGAGGAGCTGTGCGCACGTTCACAGATATTCCTCTTGCGCTGCGGCTGTCGAACGCACTTGTGTCTTGTGCGAAATACTTACTGCTCACGTTCTGGCCGAATGATCTGGCGGTATATTATCCGTTTGCGCCGACGGGCATACCGACTTGGCAGATCTTCGGAGCGGCGTTGCTGCTGATTGGAATTACGGCGTATTGTCTTTCCCAAGGGAAAATCCGGCCGTATCTCATCGTGGGCTGGCTTTGGTTCCTGGGAACATTGGTTCCTGTTATCGGACTTGTTCAGGTTGGCGGGCAAACCATGGCGGACCGCTACTTCTATATTCCGTCAATCGGTTTGTTCATTGCCCTGGTGTTCGGATTGGCGGACATCGCCAAGAGCTGGCGTTTTGCATCATCGCTCAGCGGCGGAATAGCTGCCGGGGTGCTACTGATTCTTGCTACTCTTACGAACGCGCAGATTCAGCGCTGGCGCGACAGCTTCACTTTATTTGAGCACACGCTCGCAGTCACTCCACCTAACCTCCGCATAGAACACAATCTGGGCTTGGCCATAGGCGGTAGCGGCAGATACGATGAGGCCGCGGCGCATTTTGAGAAGACATTGCAGATCGATCCCAATTTCTACGACGGCCTGTTGGGCATGGGCGTTACTCGTGTGAATCAAAATCGGCTGCCAGAAGCCATCGACTATTTCCAAGCCGCAATCCGTTTACAACCGGACGCGCCGAAAGCGCACGTGCAGTTGGCCCTCGCACTGTGGAAGCAGAACCGTGATCAAGCCGCGCTTGGAGAGATGCGCCGCGCGTCACAGTTTGCGCCCGAAGACGCAGACGTTCGGGCTGACTTTGGACTCGCGCTGGCGCTGGTGGGCAGAATACCAGAGGCTATCGAGCAACTTCACGAAGCGCTTCGGTTGAATCCCAACAGTGCCGAGGCTCACAACAATTTGGGGTTGGCCCTGCTCGCCGCCGGCAAAGCGCGGGAAAGCATTCCCGAATTTGAAGTGGCCCTGCGTCTCAAGCCCGAGTTAAAAGGCGCGACCGATAATCTGCGCCGCGCGCAGTCGCAGTTAAGCTCGCAAAGGTAGCAGCGCGGAACGATCTGTACCAAGGACGGATCATCGACGAATACAAATTGAACAGTTCGTGCATCGCCCCTGTCTGAGCATGCACCATGATTAAAATTACTACTATCGCTTTAGTTGCGGCTGCGATGCTGATGGAATCCAGCGCTTTTGCGGGAGACAAGGCATGCTGCGCCAGGAGTGTGTCGCACACCGGAAAAGCGGCGTGCGCAAGTTTTGACAACCTCGGTCTGACGGCCGAACAGAAATCCAAGGTCGAAGCATGGCAGGCGGACTGCATGAAAGCCGGTTGCACGCAGGCGAGTCGGGCGAAATTCCTCGAACAGGCGAAAGGCATTCTTACCGCTGACCAATTCGCGAAGGTAAAGCAGCTGTGCAACAAAGCGGCGAAGAAAACCGAGGCGTAATCCTGCGTCGTGAGTCGTTGCTATCGATTCACGATTTAAAGAGCGCGCCGCTGAAAATAGTGGCGCACTTTTCATTTCAGCACCTTCTCAAGTAAATCGGCGAGGCGCCAGCCGGCCTTGTGTAATTCTCCCCGGACGATATTTGCCGCCCATACGCGATACGAAATCTCGTCGGGCCTCGGTTTGTCGGCCGCTTCGCCGGCTGCTACGAGACGAGTTTCTTCCTGCGTGGGGTGCACATTTGTAAACTCCAGTCGTTCGTGGGCCTCACGCGCGATCGGCAAGATCTCGTTCGCCCATGCCTCCGCGTAATTCGTGACGTCCAGGCTTGCCGGCATCCGCCAATTCTTCGGCTCATGCGTAGCCAATTCACGAACCAGTTGTTCTTTAAGCGGCGTGATCTGCGCCTGAAGTTCACGTTTCCGGACCCTGATGGGTATCTGCGGAAAGAGTGCGTTTACGGAGTCATAGTCCCAAAAGGCATGGAAATTTTTCTTTCGTATACCGCGGGTGCGCGGCGGCTCATCACTGAGTTCCAGCGTAAACGTATTTCCGCCTTCGTCAGCCAGGGCTGATCGGTCCTTGTCCGGATCAGCAACGCGACCCTGCGCATCGAAATACAGCGCGCCCACATGCAGGGGCTGATGAATGTCGGCGACGTAATGGGCGAGTAAAATGAGCGCAACGGGCTTGGTGATCTTGCGCTCGTTTTGTTCTGGTCGTTGTCCACGCAGGACTTCCACGCAGTACGGGATCATATGCACGATGTCCCATTTGCTGCGCCCAGCTGTGCCGTCGCCGTAGCTTTGCGCCGGAATGACTGGCACATTGGTGTAATGAAACCAATGATGCGACGGCGCCGTTGAATGCATGTCGTGAATCGGTTGATTTGCCCGCCAAAAATCCCGCAACTGTTGCTCTATTTTCGGAGACGCGACACGGAAAGACTTCGGATTGTCCACTCCCTTTTTGTCCCAGCCCTTGATCGTGTCGGCGAGCAGGGCTGCTTTTTCCAGGGAAAGGCCGTCGATCAGAGCGCGGATCTTGGCTGCCGTGGGTGTGTTCGCCAGTCGCTCGTCCGCAATCGCGCCGACAATCTCGTGACCAGGCGGGGCATAACCGTACGCCGGCGCGAAAACTCCAAGCGAAATTGAAATTCCCAGCAGCAAAGCGAGAAGCGACCGGGACTTCATTTTCAGAATGTGGCGACAATACTATCGGATTACAGCCTACCTAGAGAAATCCCATACTTCGATCGCTTCCGGTATCTCACGAACAACGTGCGCGGATTTTTTCGAGGCGTCGTCGAAGTTTCGAGAAATGCGATCCAGCCCAGTAAATTTGCCCACAGCCGGTGCAACGCCGAAATTCTTCGTAATAGATTTTTGTAAGCGGTTCGAGCTTCTCAATTACGTCGGCCTTAACGACTTTTTGGAGTGGCGCATTGCAGCGAAGGCAACGTGTGAACGGAGTGATTGAATCGAAAAGACGAAAGCGACGGATCACCTCGATCGTTTGGTCGTCCGCATTTTGTGAACGTGGGCAATAGCCATGGCGAACGATCGCATGCATGAGCAGACGGCGATCGCGCGTGAGCAAAGCGCGATCTTCGCGTTCCATCATGTTCAGGAGTTGTCGATCTTGCGCTTGCCGGTCATAAGCGACATCGAACCCGAGCAAGCGCAGGTTCCGTGCGAGTGTCCCGAGATGGCCGTCTGCGACAAATCGCTTAATGGAGCGGACTTGTAGTCGCTTTCCCTCAAACACGAGACATTCCGACTGGACCGGGTAAAGGTCGATATCTGCATCTTTCACGATCGGGTAAGAGAAATCGGCGGGCTCTCTGTTTACAAGAATTAGATCGACTTCGGGATGCGGGACGCCGCACGATTCGATCACATCTTTCACCGATGTTTTTTCGCCTAGATTGCGCTCGATGACTTCGCTGCGAGTCTTCGGTCTGAGGAAAAACGTCAAATCGTCGTGAAATTTCAGCCGGACTCTGAACGCGCTCACATCAGTCGAGTATTCTTGCATTGGCGTAGGCATACTCAAATGTCGTCCCACGCGGCCGCCCCATGAATCGTCCCGGCCCAAGCGGTTCATCCTCTCCGTAGTAACAATCCACCTGCCACCGGCGCAGTCCGCCGCCGGTATCGACAATTTGCCAATGCGTACTACCAAAGACCTCCCGCACGGTCTGAGATGACGTCTCAAGGATCGCCCCGCTTCGCAACCCGCTCTGACCCAGCTTTGCGGCAGCGGAAGACCGCGCGACCAGAGTGCCGCCGCTACCTGTGGGCTTCGAAGCAAAAGCAAACGAATTACCCCCGCTGTAACAAAGATAATGGCGTCCGTTGACCGGCGTTGTTATCCTGCCAAACCCTTCCTTCTTTACCGAGCGAAGAAAATCTCGCGGATATTTGCGCCCGTGCAATCCGGGCTTCGTTACTGGCGTTGCGTCAAAACCGCGCTCGAAAGTGAATCCCGATTCAATCGGCGTGTAGTAAACCGTGCACACCACGAAATATTCGCCGCTGTGTCCTTGAGGACGTCGCGCCAGCTTCTGATTTTCGTAGGCGAGCCGCTGCACGACCTCCGGCCACGGAATGTCCGCGCGAGTTTGCGGGAGGATCGCCAACGAACTTGCGCTGATGAGCCAACCGAGTGTAGTCGGACAGAAAAATCTTTGCATTCTCACGACGAATAGTAATCAAATCTCCTCATGCGTCTGCAACCGCTCAACCCGGAACGAAGATTTTCGCGGTGGAGAAAGAGTTATCTTTATCAATGGTACGGTATCGGCCCAGATGAGTGGCAGCGCTTTCGAAAACGGACCGAGCCTCGTCAGCGACGTGGAAAATATGTCACATTCAAGAGCAGATTTGATCCGAAATGCCTTGAATGAACTGAGAATAGCCCAGCGTTTTAACGGTGGGCTATTGAGCGTGAAAAGAACGAAAAGCCCCGACACGGGCGATAGGAAGGGCGTTTCTTGCGTCCCTGCCGGGACTTGTTATTCGCTCGATCAGATTCCCAGTCTTAAAAGGCTGGGCTTGCCTAGCGCCAAAGGCGCGGCAATCAACCTTGAGCCTGGGGCAACGCCCTAGGGTTTATAAAGGGTACAAACGCCAGCGCTGAAAACGCGATTCAATCATCAGTCCCAGTTCGATTGACTCGCCCAATTGAAACGCGCTTTCAGCGCTTATCTGCACGATAATTCGAATTCTTGGGGCGATGCCCAAGCTCAAAGTGACATGACCGCCTTTGGTGCGCCGAACACAAATAAAAGGCTGGGTTATTTCCAGGCGTTATTTGTCTTCGAAAAATTCATCGAGCGGTCCACCGAGCAGAATTTCGATGGGGAGTCGCTTCCATTCGTATTCATAGGGAGGTTGCTTCCATTGAAATTGTTCAGGATGATTTTTGCGAATGCATTTGATGATTTCTACTCCGGTCAGAAATGGTCGGAATAGTTCGCGATCGAGTATGTGCAGCTGAGCCCCGCCGCAGAGCTCGCCAGCGAACTTGTGGAACGTCGGCTGGAAATAATTCTCCCGGAAGAAGACGCCCGAAAGTTTCAAATGGTTGAGCTCGCGACAGAGCCTTTCCGTTTCGATGAATGGCGCGCCAAAAATTTCAAATGGCCGTGTCGTGCCGCGCCCCTCGGAGATGTTCGTGCCTTCCAACAAACACATTCCAGGATACACGGTCGCCGTGTCGAGCGCCGGCATGTTTGGTGAGGGCATGACCCAGGGCAGACCTGTTTGATCGAACCACATCGCGCGCTCCCAATTTTGCATTGGCAAGATTGATAACTGACAATTTGGGAATGCTTCGTCTCGAAATTGCGGCGCCAGTTCGCCAATCGTTTTTCCGTGGCGAACTTGAATCGAATGCAGACCGACAAATGATTTGTAATTTGGGTCGAGAATCGGTCCTTCTGTAATTACGCCAGTAATTGGATTTGGCCGGTCAAGAACAAGGACTGCGACGCCGGCTTTTTCGCAGGCGCGCACGCAGAGGTAAAGCGTCCAGATGAAAGTGTAATACCGCGTGCCGATATCCTGAAGATCGACAAGCAAAACATCTAGCCCCTTAAGCATTTCCGTCGTCGGTTCGCGATGTTCGCCGTAAAGACTGTAAACCGGAATGTGAAGCCGCGGGTGCTGGTAACCTTTCCATTCCACCATGTTGTCCTGAGTCTGACCGAGGAATCCGTGTTGTGGACCAAAAAACGCAGCGAGCCGGAATAGATCGCCGTTGTGGCGTTCCAGAACATAGGACGCATGCTCGAGTTTTGCCGAAACCGAAGCCGGATGCAGCAACGCCCCAACGCGAGCGCCGCGAAACTTTTTCGGCCAAAGTTCAGCTAAATGATCAAGTGGCAGTTGGACAGACATGCGCCTGCTTTGTACCACACGCCTTGAATTCTCGCGAGGTGGATCGAGCAGTCCCTTGCTCGATGCTAAGTCAAACGGCGACGGCGCATTTCTTTGATCGTAAACCGCCTTCAAGCGCTGTTGGACTGCGCGACAATAAACTTGCGCCTCCGGCGTCAGACTAGCATCGCCCCGCGGAGCGGTCGATCCACCTGCATCATCGCTAATCGCAATGATGGATCGAGCGCTCCTTGCTTGGTGCTAAGATGATGCGCCTCCGGCGCGATGGTTAACGTCGCGGGATGGAGCGCGCAATCCACTAACGTAACCCACTCCGCGCAGGGAAATCATGACAATAATTGCGATCAGCGTGATCCCAGCGCACAGCTTCGCGAATAGTTCGCCATGGCGTGCGTAAAAGGTTAGCTGGCCTTCGGTCGGCACTTTGATTTCGCCTGTGAGAACGCCTTCGGTAAAGGTGCTGCCGGTTTCATCCTGCAACATTTGCGTGACGCGTCCGAACTCGTTTACAAAACAAGTGACTCCAGTATTGGCTGCGCGAACCATTGGCCGGCGTGTTTCAACGCAGCGAAAAATCGCATTTGCCAGATGCTGACGCGAACCGGCCGAGCGCAAAAACCATGCGTCGTTGGTCACGTCCACGAGCAGATTCGCTCCTTTGAGGACGAATTGGCGCGCCAAATCGCCAACCGTGTCTTCAAAACAGATCAGCGGCGCGACTCGGACATCGCTATTTGTTAGCCGAAATACAGTGTAATCTCTGCCGGGATCGAAATCGCCGGGCACCCATTTACCCGCTATCGCAGCGAATAGCGGGAATGAGTGTCGCAGCGGGATATATTCGCCAAATGGGACGAGGTGCACTTTACGATAGATTTGCATTTGTTGCGTGGCGCCTGAAAGCAAAACCGCCGCGTTGTAATCGTGGCGATCTTCTACATCGAGCGTACCCAGCAGCAGATCGGTTTTTGATGACGAGGCAAACCTGGTGACGAAATCGTTGCTCTCTGTGTTCGGATCGCGAACCGGATCGGGCAGCGAGGTCTCCGGCCAGACAAGCAATTCGGGTGGGGGACCGGACCGCAGTGCGATCTCGCTCAATCGCGCGAAGCGCTCGAAAATCTGAGCGGTGAATTGAGGCTCGAACTTTTCGTTTTGCGGAATGTTTGCCTGCACGGCCGCGACACGAAGAGCTTTCGCGGGCGGGCGATTCTCGACGGTGTAGAATCCAAATGCTAAAAGCCCGACAATCCCGGCCAATGTGAGTGTGAAATCGAAGTGCGGGTGCACTTGGCGTGTTTGCGCTTCCCGAAACAAGCGGAGAGGAGTGGTTACGGCGATGACGTTCCCGAACGCGATAACGAACGATAATCCGGTCACGCCGCTGAACTCTGCGATCTGAATAAGAGGCCACGTACCATGGAGCGCTACGCCAAGCCCATTCCAGCCGAAGCCACTGAAGAGCCATCCACGGACCCATTCGTGTGCGACCCAAGCAACTGCAGCCAGAAATGCGGTCTGCAAATTTCGCCAGGACGTCAAGAAATCACGTGGCGCTATCAGGCCAATGAACCAACTCCAAAACGCAAAGTTAAGCCCGAGATAAATCGAGAGCAGCAACGATAATCCGCGGAGCCAGAAATTTTCATATAACACTCCCAGCGAACCGAGCCAACTGAACGTTGCTGTGAAAAAGACAACCCCGGCGACGTAACCGAGCAGCAAATGGTGCAACCATCGCCGCTTCGAGTTTTGCCCTGAAAACCCAACAGCCGCGATGAGTGGTGTCAGTGCAATCCAGCAGACCCAGCTTTGGTCGAACGGCGGAAAACAGGCTGTGCAGAGAAGTCCGCTTGAGATTGCTGCCAGCCAGGGCCAGACGCGTAGCAGTTTTACGACCGGCGATTTCATAAAGCTCGCCTCTCTCTTTCACAAGGGAGAGGGCAGGGTGAGGGTTCATCCATTGTGAGCAGCGCCCTGTCAATACCCTCACGTAAATCCTCTCCCCTTAACGTACATTTTAGCGGAGTCTTCGGCCTTAAACCGACCAGTTAGTTTATACGATGATTCGCGTTTGGAGTGCGGCGACATGTCGCCGCACTCCAAAAACCCGGGATATTTGTCTAACTTTTACGTGTATAAAACAGTTAGCGCCAAAGGCGCAGCATTCACTGCGAGCCTGGGGCAACGCCCCAGGGATCTTGGCAGAAAGAATTCATTAGCGCTGAAAGCGCGATTCACTTCCGGCACGATGTCGATCGTTATTCGTGTCACAGGCAACAGAGCACAGCAAACGCTGTAATTGACACGCTTTCAGCGCTGGCCTTGGGCGCTCCATAACCTTGGGGTGTTGCCCCAGGCTTAAATGAGTAAGCGCCTTTAGCGCTAAGCCTGTATCTCTCAACCAACGGGAGAGGCGGATGCGTGCAGCAAGCCGACAATGCTTAAGAGCGAACGTGTGAATCGGCTTCAGCGATGAGAATCTTTCTCGCCCCCGCACGTACGCAGGCGGGACTGAGCGTCTTTTTGCAACCAATCCCAGAGACGATCGAGTTTTTCTCCGACTTCCGTTTTGATTTGCTTGAGTTCGATGGAATCGAATTTCCTGTTTTCCGGACGGCGCTGCGCAAAAAGGTAGTATTTAATCTTTGGCTCGGTTCCCGAAGGACGCACCGCAATCCGCGTTCCGTCTTCCAATTTGAAAATCGACATCTTTTCCTTCGGAACGTTATCGCCTTCGACGTCTTTGATCTCGTCGGTTTCGAAATTCCTGATGGTTCTAACTTTTGCCCCAAGCACTTCTGAAAAAGGTTTGGCCGCGTATGATTTGACCAAGCCCGCAATCTTGCCCGCGCCTTCCGCGCCTTCGAAAACGAGCGATCCGCTTTTCTCCGCGAAGTACCCAAACATTGCATAAATGTCGTCGAGCAATTGATCGACTGTTTGGCCGCGCGACTTCGCGTAGGCGGCCACTTCGCAAAACATGATCACGGCGCCATTGCCGTCCTTGTCACGGACAAAATCGGCGCCGCTATAGCCGTAGCTTTCTTCGCCGCCGAAAACGTAAAATGAAGAATGTTCGAGACGAAGTCGCCGTGTCTCTTCTTCCGTAAGATCGAAATAATTTTGTCGCAGCCCTTCGGGAATTACATGTTCGTATTTGTCCAGCTTCGCGCCGATGTATTTGAAGCCAGTCAAGGTTTCGACGCAGCGCAGACCGTAATGTTCCGCAATCGCTTTTTGCAGATCGGTTGTGACGAATGTCTTAATGATCACTGCACGGGACGCATTTTCTTTATTCAGCACTCCCTTATCGAACAGCGTCTTCGTCCGGTACCAGGCGAGCAGCGAACCGATTTGGTTTCCGGTCAGCAATTTCAGTTTGCCATCCTTTGCACGAACGGCTGCGCCCATGCGATCGCAGTCTGGATCGGTGGCGACGACAAGATCGGCATCTTCCCTTCGTGCGAGATCGATCGCCATGGTCAACGCCTCAGCGTATTCTGGGTTCGGCGATTTCACTGTTGGAAATCGACCATCGAAACCATCTTGCTCCGGCACGACCTGGAAATTGAACCCGAGCCGTTTCAGCATGGGTCTTATGATTACGGCGCCAGTTCCATGGAGCGGAGTGTAGATGATACGCAGCGACTTTGCTTCGCGAATAACCGCCGGGTCGAGGACGAGTGTTTCCAGACGTGCCATGTAAGCTTCATCGATTTTTTTGCCGATGGTCGTTATCTTGCCTTGTTCGTCGCGAGGGAGCGGCGTGAAGGTTTCGGTCGTGATCGCGTTTACTTTTGCAATGATCCCGCTCGCGTGCGGCTCGATCACCTGCGCCCCGTCGCTGAAGTAAGCTTTGTAACCGTTGTCGTGCGGTGGATTGTGGCTGGCAGTGATCACCACGCCAGCGCTTCCCTTCAGATAACGAACAGCAAACGAAAGCTCGGGCACGGAGCGCGGGCCATCGAAAACGAACGCGTCACAGCCACTTTCCGACGCAAGTTTCGCAGCGAGACTGGCGAATTCCTTTGAGAAAAAGCGCGGGTCATACGCGATTATGATTTTCGGCCTTTCACTGGTGGGGAGAGACTCTGTCGACCCGACAAACTCGTGCAGATAAGCAACCAAGCCGCGCGTTGCACGACTGATGTTGAAGAAATTCATTGCATTGGTGCCAACGCACGGGAATTCAGGCCGTTGATCTTCGTGCGAATTGCCACGCTCCGCTTTGGTCACAATTTTTCCGATCGTGCGTCCGCGAATACCGCCTGTCCCAAAGGCAAGCGTCTGGTAGAAGCGATCGTTCAATTCCGACCATTCGCTGGAGTCGACGAGCTCCTCGACCGCGCGCAAATAGAGATCCGACGGCGCTCCGGCCAGCAGCGTACGAATATTCTTCGCCGCCGATTCCATCAATCGCTCATCAGCAACTGCGCGCTCGATTTTCGAATTCAACTTTCCAATGTTGGCTGACATCGCTGGCAACTGTTCCGGCATCTTGGTTGTAGGGCAAGCGGTTCGCTTGCCGGGAAGGGGCAACCGAAGCGGTCGCACTACAATCTACTTGTCAGCCGCCACTGAGCGATATACGAGCATTGCCGCGGCAATATCTTCTACAGCCATACCAAGCGATTTAAAGATAGTTGTTTCACTCGCGCGCGGCGGAACCTTGCCGGCGAGTGCTTCGCCAAGCTCGGCATAAATCTTCGCGCCCGAAAGAATCACGTCGCCGGATTCTTTGAGCGCGCCTTCGCGCGAATCGACGAATACGACATTTTGCATCGCCTGATCGTCCAGCTCGCGCCAGTCGGGGCGGCACGCTCCGACCGCGTTGATATGACAACCGGGCTTAAGCCATGAACCTTCTAAGACCGCTACCTTCGAGTTCGTCGCTGTGACAACGACGTCTGCGTTGCGAACTGCTTCTTCAGCAGACATCGGCTTCGCGCTAATTTCTTTCGCGAATCGCTCCGCATGCTCGCGTGTAGGACTCCAAACGCGAATTTCTTTGAAATTCCTAACGAGCCGCAGCGCCTCTGCGTGACTGAGCGCTTGTACACCGCTGCCGAGAATTGCGAGAATCTTTGCGTCAGGGGACGCGAGAAGTTTAGTGGCTGCGGCTGAAACCGCGGCGGTGCGCATCTCGGTGATCAATCTGCCATCCATTATTGCGGGTGGCGTGCCGGTCTCCCGATCGACAAGAAAGATTGTTGCCATGTGTGTGTGAATTCCGCGCTCGACATTCGATGGATAAAACGTTACGGCTTTCAATCCGAGTCCATCCGGAGTGAGCGCTGGCATCAGACCAAAGAATCCGGTCGCCGCGGCGACATCGACTTTAATGACCGAGCGAACCGGTTGCGTCACTTTGCCCGCTGAGAAATCGATCAACGCCTTCTCCATCGCCGGGATCAGTTCCTCCATCCGCAAATGCTTTCGCACTTGTTCCTCGTCGAGAAAAAGCGGCCGATTAGTTTTCATTGAACGTTGAAAGCCTGGCGTTGAATGTCTGGTAGTCGTTTTAACCACGGATTACACCGATAACACGGATGAAAGCAACAATCGCGCCCTGCGTGGGTGGGTTTTCCTTATCCGTGCCATCCGTGTAATCCGTGGTTCCTTATGCGGCGGCAATGAATATTTCTGAAAAATTGCAAACCCGCTGCGTAATCGTAGGCGGCGGACCGGCCGGAATGATGGCTGGTTATTTGATTGCGCGGGCAGGTGTGCAGGTAGCAGTGCTGGAAAAGCACGCCGACTTCAATCGCGATTTCCGTGGCGACACGATTCATCCGTCCACGCTCGAATTGATGCACGAGCTCGGCTTGCTTGACGAGTTCCTGAAGCAGCCGCATCAGGAAGTGCGGGAGCTGCGCGGGGTAGTAAACGGGCAGGTCGTGCCAATCGCAGATTTCACAAGACTCCCCACGCGCTGCAAATTCATCGCGTTCATGCCGCAGTGGGATTTTCTTAATTTTCTCTCGGGTCATGCCAAACGTTTTCCAACTTTTCAATTGCACATGGAAACCGAGGTCGTCGATTTGCTCATCGAGAATGAGCGCGTGACTGGTGTGCGCGCAAAAACTCCACACGGCGAACTCGAAGCGCGAGCAGATCTCGTCATCGGTGCGGACGGACGGCATTCAATTGTTCAAGCGCGGGCCGGTCTCGAACGTCGCGAGTTTGGCGTGCCAATCGATGTGCTCTGGATGCGCATCTCCAAGAAGCAGGGTGATCCGGAACAATCGTTCGGTTTTTTCCAACACGGCAAACTTCTCGTGTTGCTTGATCGCGGTGATTACTGGCAGTGCGGCTTCGTTATACCCAAAGGCGGCTTCGATGAGATCAAAGCGCGAGGGCTGCCGGAATTTCAAAATGACATTGGCAGCTTTGCCGGATTTCTGCGTGATCGTGTGGCCGAGCTGGACGACTGGTCGAAAATCAAACTGCTCACCGTCCAGATCAATCGTCTGCGCGACTGGTGCCGCGAAGGATTGCTTTGCATCGGCGATTCTGCGCACGCCATGTCACCGGCGGGGGGCGTAGGCATCAATCTCGCCATTCAGGATGCGGTCGCGACGGCAAACTTACTCGCGGAAAAATTGCGAAACGGTCCGGTTTCCGTGGATGATCTGCGAAAGGTGCAAGCACGTCGCGAATGGCCGACGCGCCTGATCCAGGGAATGCAAGTTTTTATTCATCGTTGGATCGTCACCGGTCGAGCGTCCCGCGAAAAACGGTCGTTGCCGCTTGTAGTTCGTTTGCTGAAATGGTTTCCATTTCTCCGGCAACTTCCCGCCCGTTTTATCGGCCTGGGTCCGCGTCCCGAGCACTTTCGCAGCCTGAGACGAGACCCTGTCTCGTAGTCTGTCATGTCAATCGACCTGGACAGAATCCGCGCGGCGCATGAGCGTATTCGCGCGTACATCAAACGCACACCGGTGATGACGAGTTCGCGGTTGGATGCGGCGAGTGGGGCGTCGCTGTTTTTTAAGTGCGAAAATTTTCAGAAGATCGGCGCGTTCAAAGCGCGCGGGGCGACAAATGCCGTATTTTCGCTTGATGACGTGACGGCGTGGCGCGGTGTGGCTACCCACTCATCCGGTAACCATGGAGCTGCGCTAGCGCGTGCAGCTAAACTTCGCGATATTCCGTCCCATATTGTCATGCCGTCGAACTCGGCGAAGGTGAAGGTGCGCGCGGTCGAGAGTTACGGTGCGCACGTGGTCTTTTGCGAACCAACGGAAGCAGCACGCGAGACGGCATGTGCAGAGGTGATCAAGAAAACCGGCGCGACGCTGATTCATTCGTTCGAGAACGAAGACGTGATGGCAGGGCAGGGGACGGCGGCAGTGGAATTGCTCGAAGATGTTTCCGATCTCGATCTTGTGATGTGTCCGGTTGGCGGCGGCGGTTTGCTCTGCGGCACGGCCGTCGCCGTGAAATCGATGCGACCACGCATCAAGATGATCGCGAGCGAACCAGAGAACGCTGATGATGCAGCGCAATCATTTCACGCCCAACGTTTGATTCAGACGGAAAAGAAATTCACGATTGCCGACGGACTGCGAACAAACATCGGCGCGCCAAACTTTGCGATCATCCAGCGCTACGTGGATGATATCGTGACGGTGAGCGAAAAAGCGATTATCTCGGCCATGCGCACCATTTGGGAGACGATGAAAATTATCATCGAACCGTCCGCAGCCGTTCCGTATGCAGCGATTGTCCAATCCAAGATCGACATCGCCGGAAAATGCGTGGGCATTATTCTCACGGGCGGCAACGTCGATCTCGACGCGTTGCCGTGGATATAGCGTGAAACGTGGCAACTTATCTCTTGTTCTTTCTGGCCAGCATCGTTGCTGGGACGATTAACGCGCTGGCTGGTGGCGGTGGGTTGATCACATTCCCGTTGCTAATGCTGGTCGCAGTGCCCGTGACCGCCGACGCCACAAGCGCGATTGCTGGGTTCGCTTCGTACCCGACGGCCGTTTGGCGCACGCGCGGCCAGTTGGCGGGGGTCCTGGGTCGCGCATGGTTATGGCTGCTTCTGATCCCGAGCCTGTTCGGCGGCCTGATCGGAGCGCTGCTGCTTGAGTCGCACTCGCGATCGCAACTTCGTGGAGTGGGTGCCGTGGTTGGTCTTGTTGGCCACTTTTATCATTCTGCTGCGGCCGATTCTGGTTCGACGGAGAGAGGGAAATAGCATGCAGCCGAGCTTCTCGGAAGCGTGGTGGCCTGCCGTAATGGCGGGCATTTTTGTGGTCGCGTTCTATGGCGGGTATTTTGGCGCAGGCATCGGCATTCTGATGATCGGCGCCTTGAGCTTCATTTCGCCCGGCGACATTCGTCATGTGGTCGCGCTCAAGAACCTGTTATGCGGTTGCCTGCGAGGGGCGGCGGTAATTGTGCTCGTAATCGAAGGCAATATGGACTGGAAATACGGCGTGCCGATGGCGCTCGGCGGATTGGTTGGCGGCTACATCGGCGGACTGGTGTCGCATCACGCGAACCGCGTCGTTGTCCGCTCGATCGTCATCGGGTTGGGTTTTGGAGTTGCGGCCTATTACTTCTGGAAGCTATACGGCCCAGCGGTCATGCGCGTAAGCGGCGAGTAAATCAGAGGCCGATGTCAGAAGCCATAAAGAACTAGACGTTCGTTATCGACCAAAATTTGCGGAAAGCGGTGGGCCAAGTGCGGTCGATTACACTTTCCCGGGCGCGATTGCCCATGCGCTCGCGCAATGCAGAATCGACCACCAATGTGCGAATGGCGCGGCTGAAATCGTCGACGTCATGCGCCCTGGTTATCAAGCCATTGGCCTTATCTTCCACCAACTCTTTGGGGCCGCCGGAGTCGGAAACGACGACCGGCACGCCCGAAGCCTGCGCTTCGATGATAACGTTGCCGAAGGTATCGGTCGTGCTGGGAAAAACAAAGATGTCGGCGGAGGCGTAAGCTGTGGCCAGTTCCTTACCCGTGAGGTAGCCTGTAAAAAATGCCTCGGGCAACGCTTCGGCGAACGCCTCGGAATAGGGGCCGTGACCGACGACAAAAAGCTGCACGGGAAGCTTTTCATCGCGTAACTGCCGAAAGGCATCCGCCAGAACATCGAGATCTTTTTCTTTCGATATCCGGCCGACGTAGAGCAGACGCACCTGAGCGTTGTCAGCGCCAAATTTTTCCCAAAAGGCCGGCTCACGTCGCGCCGGGCTAAACAGATTAGTATCGAGACCGCGCGGGAAAATTTTCAGTTTTGCGGGATCGAAACCGCGCTTGATCCAGCTCTGGCGATATTCCTCCGAATTGACGAAGACGGTGTCGAGTTGGCCGTAGAACCAATGCATGTAACGCCATGCAGCGCTTTCGAGGAAGCCGTCCTCGGTCAGAATGCGGATGTATTGCGGAAAATCCGTGTGATAAATGCCACTCGTTTGCAGATTGAGCATCTTGGCCGCGAGCAGCCCGGTTAATCCAACGGGTCCCGGCGTACTGACGATGATCTCAGTAAATTTTTCCCGCTGAACGTAATCGAGAATCTGGAGAATCGGCGGGAAGCTGAGCTTTTGCAGCTCGTACTCGGGCAATTCGAATTCGCCGATCGGCTTAAAATTCCTGATCGGGATATCGTCTGTTTGCAGCTCGCCGCGTGAAACGACCACGATCAATTCTTTTCCAGCAGCGGCACCAGCCGCGGTCATCTTGCGAATCGTCGTCGCGACCCCATTGACGTCGTCGAGAGTATCGGTGAACCACGCTCGTTTGCGATTTTGCAGCGCGATCGGAACTTCGCCGGTCAACTCTCTGAAAATGCCGCGAAGCCATTTTCGCGACGGCGCCTGGCTGTGAAAACCGTAGATATATGGCGTAAGGATCACGAGGATCGGCGCGATCGCGATAAGCGCTTGCATGCTTTCGATCATGTTGCCGCTGCTAAGCTGCTGAACAAATTTGTCGAAAAACCGAAACGCGAGTTGCTCGGCGACCATGTTTGCCAGGAGAAATGTGCGGCGCTCCGGCTCGCTGACTGCGTCTACTTGCCTGGCGAGTTTCGCCTTCACTTCAGGTCGCGCAAAATAACTGGAAAGCTCTTTCCAGAGCGAGACGTTTGCAGGCTTCAACAAGTCGAAGATCTTTCCAGACAAGACAGCTTGTCCGGCCAGGCCCGCTTTTTCTCCGAGCGTAAATTCCGTCGGATCGCGCCCTTCCATGAAACGCGAAAACATTTTTTCCAGTAATGCAGCGCTCGGTCCGAGTTTTTCGTGAAACCGGTCTTCGATAAAACAGACGAGCGTGTTGTAGAAGCCGTGCGAGAGGGCGAGGGGAGTTCCACCGCGGCCCTGCGCGCTGCAATTGCCATTACGAATGGATGCAAGAAATTTTTCCGCGGAATCTACGCTCGGCGCTTCCGTAAAAGCCGAAGCGACAAATTGTCCGCCGTGGTCATCCGAGCCGCCAACGAAGATCTTTTTCCACGGCTCCAAGTGTGTCGGCGCAAGATTATGACGATTTGCGAGCATCTCGATCTTGTCTGGCGTCAATTGACTGAAAAGAGTCTGGGCGAGATCGCTCAAAAGAGCGTCGCGCAGACCGTTGATTCCCTCGAAATGCTTGAAAAGAAGGATCAGCCGCTCGAGATGGTTCGCTTCGAGTTTGCCGTTAACGCTATAAAGAGGATGCGCAACCGCATGCGCGATTTGTGCGGTTTGGAGGTAGTGTTGCAGCTCAAAAATATTATCACGGACGCCCTCGATCTCGCGGTGCTGCTGCTCTGAAATTCCCCAAACTAGGATGCTTAGCTTACACTGATCCTGCGGAAAATATGTTGTAACCTGCTCGCTAATAAAAGTGTGTGGCAAATCTGAAATTTGTAGGCAGCCCTCAATCGTATCGTGATCGGTGATCGTCACATAATCCATACCGCACTGGAGCAACTGCCGGTGGAGCGCCTTCGGATCCGAGTAGCTATCGGGAAAATCGAAACGACGGAACAGCCATTCCTCCGAGCGCGCACTGTAGCGCGAGTGGATATGAAGGTCGCATTTACTCATGACTAGACTCCGCGTCTTAATCTTTGTTCGGCGATCCAGTCCTGGTAGGTGGTCGTGGTTCTTGATCCCGCCGTCGCTTCGATAAGATCCATGATCTGCCGCCAAATCGGCGGATGAGAATAGTCGGGCGGATGAATGCTGATGCGCAAGAGCGGACTGCTCTGCAAAAGCCCGAAGAGCGTCGCGTTCCAAGCACGGCTCAGCGTGCGTCGCCAACTGGCTCGGACGCTATAGACAATTGATCGCGCGGCGAACTCTTCGCCCGAACGCAGATCGAATACTTTGTGCAATCGTGTGGTGTATTCCAATTCGGCATCACGCGCGGCGCGTTCGGCTTCCTCGCCAAGCAGCCAGGCGGGCGCGACAAAGCCGCGTGGGGTCAGACCAGCCGAACGAAATTCATCGCGCGCATTGGTGATTCGGCGGAGAGCCTCTTCATAATCAAGGTCGTAAAATTCGCCTTCATGATGCGTGTAAAATCTCGTCAGAAATCTGTCGCGCAAACTTTCCTCCCGGCGACGAGGACGTTCATGAAAATAGCCGTGGATGACAGCCTCATGACCATCCAATTCTAGATCCCGCAGCCACGACACGAATTGTGGATCTTTTGTGAACAATCCCTGATGGTGATAATCGGGCACAACCAGAAGAGAACAAACGCGCACGCCGCGCTTGCCCAGGGCGGTGATCATTTCATCAACGAGTTCGCGATTGGAAGGGGCCACGTCGTGGATCGACACCACCAGAAAATCGCGGGAGACGCCGGGCGCCGCCACGACTGGCAAAAATTCCATTGTCGCTGCCGATTCCATCCTGCCTTCTTTTGTAGTAATTTTCGGCCTCGGTGAAGCTCCCAACAAGGCAAATTCGAGCAGGTGACTCGCCTGCCGAGCGGCCCGTCCACCTATCCCATGCTCATCTTCACAATCTCGCGAAACTCCGCTTTAGCCAGCGGCATAACCGATAAACGCGATTGTCGGACGAGCGGAATCTGTTTCAACCGAGGCTCGCTTTTAATTTGGCGCAGGGTTACTGGCCAAAGCAGAGATTTGATTGGCGCCAGATCGACGGCGCTCCAGTCTCCCTCCTTTGCCGTGGGGTCCGGATAAGCCGGTCGTGTAACCCTGGCAATACCGACAACCGCTTTCTCCTCTCCGGTATGATAAAAAAGCACTTCATC
>WNGE01002728.1_pt1 | contig 24603 bp, 21 predicted proteins | sample 5400651 | NCBI WGS metagenome assembly WNGE01 (sample SAMN13153370, study PRJNA577476) | soil metagenome | isolation source: 60 cm soil or saprolite under grassland replicate 2 | place: USA:California | collected 2016-06-15
CGGCATTAGCAGGTCGCGCAAGAGCAAGCCACCATTCGCGTGCGGATTGGCACTCATGCGGCGGTCGCCTTTTGGCACGAGGTCTGAAAGCTCTGGAACCAGCTTGCCATGCTGGTCGAAGAGTTCTTCTGGACGGTAGCTGCGCATCCAGTTTTCCAATATTTTCAGGTGTTCGGGTTTTTGTTGCAGGTCGGCAACCGGCACCTGATGCGCGCGCCAGGTTCCTTCAACCTGCTTTCCGTCCACTGTCTTTGGCCCGGACCAGCCCTTTGGGGTTCGCAGCACGATCATCGGCCACTCGGGCAGATTAGATCTATTGCTTTGGCGGGCATCGCTTTGAATGCTGCGAATCTCCTCCACAATGTGGTCGAGTGTTGCGGCCATCAACTGATGCATTTGCTCGGGCTTATGTCCCTCCAGGAAGTAAGGCTTCCACCCGTATCCGGAAAACAATTTTGTGAGGTCGTTATCGGTCATCCGGCCCAGGACAGTGGGATTGGCGATCTTGTATCCGTTCAAATGGAGGATCGGTAGCACCGCGCCATCGTGTGCGGGATTAAGAAATTTATTGATGTGCCAACTGGTGGCGAGTGGGCCGGTTTCGGCTTCGCCATCCCCGACAACGCAACAAACCAGCAGGTCTGGATTATCGAATGCTGCGCCACTGGCGTGGCTCAGCGAGTAGCCCAACTCGCCGCCTTCATGGATGGAACCGGGGGTTTCCGGCGCGGCGTGGCTGGGAATGCCGCCGGGAAACGAAAACTGCTTGAACAGGCGGTGCAGGCCGTCTTCGGTCTGCTGGATACTTGGATACAACTCGGTGTATGTGCCTTCGAGGTATGAGTTCGCCACCATTCCTGGGCCGCCGTGTCCCGGCCCGCATATGTAGATGGCGTTCAAATCGTATTTCTTGATTACGCGGTTGAAGTGCGCGTAGATGAAATTCAGTCCCGGCGTAGTACCCCAGTGTCCGAGTAGCCGCGGCTTCACATGCTCCAACTTCAGAGGTTGGCGCAGCAGAGGATTGCCATACAGATAGATCTGTCCCACAGAAAGATAATTCGCTGCTCGCCAATAGGCATGAATTCTTGAGAGTTCGTCTTGAGATAAGGGCTGATGGGAAATGCCGGGAAGGGAATTCAGGGTGGTCATAGCAGCACCTCATCTCAATGATGACGCACTGCGTGTCGGGTTGTCTCGGTCCCGGAGAATAAAAAATTGATTAACAGCGAAGCGATGCTGGAACAAATGCGATTGGAAAGACTTCTTTGCGACCTTACCGTCCTTTGCGGTTAGAGCTTTTAAAAGCAAAGAGCGCGAAGAACGCAAAGAAAAATGTATTGTCTATGGTTGCTACGGTTTTTTCGGCGTCAAGCCGCAGGCATCGTGCACGCGATTTATTTCCAATCCCGTCGGTGAGAATTCAGCGATTCTCGGCCCATCCGGGGTGCGGAATTCAATCCGGAATAAGCGAGCACCGATCAACTCGCGGGTCGTGCCTTTGTCCATGGAAAGAAAGTGGCCGTTCACCCAGTTCCAGCTGTGATCGCTGTGCGAATCGTCGGCCCGCACCCGAACGCGCATCTGCGGCTGTCCCCAAAATCCCGGCCAGTCGGGGCGTGACAGCCTCACATTAGGCCGGAAGTCAGCCAGTTTGAGCTTGCCATCGGTGCAATAGAGAATGACGCGCCCCTGCTCGTCCCTGTCACCCGAGTTCGCTGCGGGCAATTCGAAACGCACTTTCTTGGCGGCAGTCATAGGGTCTTCAGCCCGGTATTCGGTCCAGTTTCCGCCCGCATTAGTTCCCACCTCGTGGCGGTTGGGTTCTTGCGCGTCTGGGTCGTCGTTACGTTCCATCCGCGGTCTTTGTGCGTTCAAAGCAACGCTGCACACGACAAGTAAGATTCCTGCTGCTCTCATAACTCTGGTAAATGCTCGGTTGCTATTTCCGCGAGTCATTGCAAGTGGCACGGTTTTCTCCCATTACCTTCAATCTTTATAAGAGACTTCTGCAAATCGTTAACCCAGGTGCAGCCCGGAAGTTGCGCTGAGTAGCGCATTCCTATTACGGGAATATACATCTCCTCGTCCCAAAATTGGCGGTAACGCACCTTCGTTTAAACGCTTTCTCCTCCCAGCCAGTACAGCTGCGGCGATGATGGCATGCGAGCACAGCAAACAAAGTTAACGCACTCAGTGCCGCTCAAGGCAACGAGGAGGAAGCTTGGAAACAAACGCATCTGCCCCTCAGTCGAAGATCTGGATAGGCCGTGGGATCGCATTTTTCATGGCCGTTAGCTTGTGTCTAACCATTGGTGGATGCGGCAGTAGCGGATCGAGCCCTTCTCCTCGCACGCTCTCCTCCTTGACGATTACGCCGGCAAACATTTCGGTCACAGTGGGGAACTCCCAGCAGTTGACCGCCACCGGCACTTATTCGGACGGCACCACGGCGAACCTTAGCAGTTCGGTTACGTGGACTTCTTCTGATACGTCAATCGTGACCGTAAGCAGCGCGGGCCTGGTTAGCAGCGTGGCGCTTGGTACGGCGATGATTACCGCCAGTTCAGGCAGCATCAATACGCACACGAACCTCACGGCAAGCCCTGCGCTGGTTTCGATTGCTGTAACACCGGGGGCGCAATCCATTCTTAGTCAATAGCGCCGGATTGGCTACAGGCGTTGCGGCAGGGAATGTAACCATTCAAGCCGCATTGGGAAGCATTCATGGATCCACGACTTTGACCGTGAATCCAGTGTTGGTTTCGCTAACCGTCACCGCAGCCGACCTTGCAATCGTCATCAACACGACCACTCAATTCAGGGCGACGGGGAATTTCAGCGACGGCAGCGCGCAGGATTACACACAGCTAGTGAGTTGGTCCGCGCCGGGTGCAGTTGCGTCCATTGATGGCACCGGTTTAGCTACCGGCCTCTCGATCGGCACCGTCACTGTCACTGCAAGTATCGGATCCATTAGCGGATCGGCCAGCTTGCAGGTGACCGCGCCGACGCTCCTGTCAATCTTGGTAACGCCAGACAATGGCTCGGTACCGCTGGGAATTAGCCAGAGTTTCACAGCGACAGGCGTTTTCAGCAATGGTGACACCCAGGACCTCGCGGCCGCGGTGTGGAGTTCCTCCGATTCGACAAAAGTTCCGATTGACAGCTCCGGTTCGGCCCAAACACTGGGAGTGGCGACGGTGAGCATCAGCGCCACCTATGGATCGGTTACCGGGAGCACCAGTTTCACCGTTCTCCCTGCCGCCCTCGTTTCGATCGGCTTGAATCCATCGAATTCGTCTATCGCATTAGGCACAACTTTGCAGCTCACGCCTGTAGGTACGTTCACCGACGGAAGCACTCAGACGCTCTCGCCCGTACTGTGGAACTCCGACGACCCGGACTTCGGGCTCGATCACCGGTTCCACCTCGGTTACCGTCACGCCGGCGGTCACTAGTTCGATTGCCGTGACTCCGGCCAGCGCGACAATTCCCGCTGGAACCACCCAGCAATTCACGGCGACAGCGACATTCACCGACAGCTCTACTCAAGATGTGAGCAGTCTTGCGACGTGGAGTTCTTCTTCTGGAAGTGTGGCAACCGTGAGCAGCTCAGGTTTGGCCGGAGCAATCTCCGTAGGAAGCTCGACTATGACAGCGACCATGGGCTCGGTTTCCGGCTCGGGTACGCTGACTGTTGGTCCGGCGGTTCTGCAGTCCATCACCCTAAGTCCGCAGAACGCCACCATGGGCAAGGGAACGACCCTGCAATTCACCGCAACTGGAAATTACAGCGATAGCAGCACTCAAGACCTGACGTCACTCGTCACGTGGACGTCGTCAGACTCGAACACTGTCTCGATCAACAATGCGGGGCTCGCAACCGGTCGCCAATTCGGCAGCGTGACCATCAGCGCCGCGTTAGGATCGGTCAACAGCTCGACCGGAGTGACGGTGAACAAGAATCCGCTCGTCGGAATCGTCGTGACGCCGGTAAACCCATCCATCAGCACCGGCCAGACCCAGCAATTCACTGCGACCGGAACTTACTCGGATGGGAGTATGCAGGACCTGACCAAGACGGCGCACTGGAGCTCGTCATCGTCCGGAGTGGCCACCATCAATAACGGCGTAAGCGGAGGTGGCTTGGCAACCGGCCAAGGCACCGGCTCTGCTACGATCACTGCATCATTCCAAGGCGTAAGTGGCTCATCTATCCTTACGGTGAACTGAGAATTTCACCGGAGTGCCGTCTACACCCAGCCGCCATCAATCACGAAGTTTTGTCCGGTGATGGCGGAGCTCTCGTCCGAGGCAAGAAAGAGCACGAGCCGCGCCACGTCTTCCGGCAACAACTCGCGTTTCAAACTTTGCCGGCGCATGACCTCCTCAAGATATTCCGGGGTTATCCATAGGCGGCGCTGGCGCTCGGTCAGGATTGCGCCAGGAGACACACAGTTCACGCGGATGTTGCCTGTTCCGAACTCCTTCGACAAAGTGCGCGTGAGTCCGACAATTCCGGCCTTGGCCGTCACATACACCGGCAATCCTGTGGATGGAATCATCCACGCGATCGAGCTCATGTTGATGATCGAGCCGCCCCCGGCTCGTGTCATGCCAGGAACAACAGCCTGGCTCACGAAAAACTGGTGTCGCAGATTGACCGCCATCCTCTCGTCCCAATATTCCGGCGTGACTTCGGCAAAGGCGTGGCGATCATCGCTGGCGGCGTTATTCACCAGCACTCGAACCGGCCCAATTTCATCTTCAACTTTCGTCACTGCGGCACGCAACGATGTCACGTCGGTGAGATCGCAGTGCAGGAAATATGGAGAATGCGAAACATTGCTTTCGAGTTCGCTCACGAGGCTGGCAGCACTCGTATCGTCAACATCCAGGAAGGCTACTCGCGAACCTTGCAGCGCGAAGTGCTCAACCATAGCGGCCCCAATACCAGATGCGCCTCCGGTAATCAGCACGACGGCATCGCGCAAGCTGGGGTACTGGACGAAATTCTCGTTCTCTGGCATGGAAGAATGCGCTCAGTATGTTACCGCGAGCGAATGCTTTCCAAGAAAAAAACGAGGGTCTAGGACGCCTGCGCTTCGATTGCCTCTTTAGGCTTGCAAGGAGCGAGCACAGTGCCGTCGAACGTGTAATTCTTTGGCCGGTTCGAAGGATGATATTCCGAATTTTTCATCCGCTCTTCCAAGCTTCGGTGAAGAACAGCGCCCTCGGGCATCCGCCGCGGCGAGCCAAGTGGAATTCGCCAACGCACTTGGGGAGGCGTGCAGGTCATGTCCACGTAACGCTTGGGCACAAATTCCAGCAGCCACCAGACCCCAGTCAAAGATTCATGGACTGGCGAGCATGGGTCTCCGGCGCTCTCCAGTGTGTGGGTTGCCAGCAGTCCGGCATTGACGGCTTCATCCAACATCCACCGCAGCGTAATGTCCGATAGCCCGCTGTTTGCGGAACCGAGGCCTCCGCCGATATCGCAATGCGTGCCCGCGAACCAGAGCTGCTTCGAATCTTGCCCGGGCGCTGGCATCCAGAGGTTCTGGCGGAATTGGCACCGCCTCTCGTCAATCGAAACGGCGTGACGGCAAACCTCAACATCAGGATTGTGCGCTGTGTATGGCAGATGCAGAGGATCGTAGATCCATCCTACGGAGCTGACGGTGTCCCACACCCCCAGAAAATGTGGGCGGCACTCGCGCGAAAATGTCTGTTTGAAGCCCTGTGCATATTTAAATGCATCCTTATTACGGATTTTCTTGCGGAATCTTCGAATCGCGTAGGGCACGAGCGACTCGTTGCCTTTTCGCATCAGGCCGAACATGCGGAGAAAAGCAGCCAGTGCGCGCACAGTGTAAGCGCCACGACTGAATCCGAAGAGATAGATGGCGTCGCCTTCCTCGTACTGATTCATAAGGAAGACATACGCGTCGGTGAGGTTGTCCATCAAACCCGCGCCGAAGGCCAGACCTTTAACCTTCGACCAGAAGCGTCCTAATTTTGTGGGGGCGAAGCGTGAACCCAGCGTTCCGAGGCCGGGATGGTAGTAGGTGACCAGGCGGGCGGAATTTTCCAGCACCGAATAGATTTTGACGACGTTCGAATTGTTGTCGCCGTATTCTTCCCCGGTGCCGTCACAACAGATGACCAGGTTCTTCGGCATGAATCAGCTTCCAGCTCTTACCGCTAGCTCCTAGCTTTCAGTGCTGCAGTTTACACAAGTGTTGACCGCAAGACCAGTAATTGAACGCGCCGAGGCGAACACTGCGCACAGCACTCGCACGGGCCGAGAAAAATCGCGCCAGCGGAGAGACCAACATTTCTGCTGGTATCGCCACTGGCGACGTTTGTCCCTGGGCCACCGCTCCCCCGACCGATGACCAAGGATACGAACAAATCTACAAAGAACCGGCGTCCGCGAAGCTGTTGTGCTGAACTTTGCGGCACTGTCTCTTGTTGCCACTTACATTCCTGAAAGCGTTCGGCTCGGAAAAAGTCCGCCACTATTTTTTCCAACAACTCCGCGAACCGTGAAGCTCAGGATATTTCCCCCAACGCGGACGGCCAGACAAACCATTGGCCTCGATCCAGGTGGTAGAAAACCTCGCAGAACTCAGTCACTTCGTCGCGCTCCGAGCTAAGAGAAAATTCCGGCGTAACGATCACGTGCTGGTCCTCCTTAAGTGCAGGAATTGCGGTCCTCAGCAGCTTCAGCGACGATGACCCTGCTCGTCCAGAAGACGTTCGCCACTCGGGGACCGATTTGTGAACGAAAGCGGAAAACTTGCTGGGCGTGACATTGGATTTCAGTTGTATTGCCAGAATTTCCATAAGCCCTCTATAAATTTCTGAAAGCGGGTGTGTCGCCACGTGTTTCTTACCACTATCATCTGTTAGAGCGTGGTTTCGTCAGAAAAGCCGCCATTCTCGGGGACGCGATCCGTAATGAGTGAACCGCTCAATAAAAGCAACAGACCAGAAATGCAACAGACCAGCCGTCCGGTCGTGCTAACATGTTGCGCAAAGTTGAGGGGAGCATGCGTAGTCAGCCAACCGAAATTACCCAGCTATTGCACCGTTGGCGTGGTGGTGACCTCGAAGCCGAAAATCGGCTCTTCGAAGCGGTCTTGCCCGAGATGCGTATTTTGGCCGCGCGCTATCTGCGACGCGAACGGCAGGGCCACACCCTGCAGCCAACCGCACTGGTGAATGAGGCATTTCTTCGACTCGCGGCTGCCAAGAATATTGACTGGCATGATCGTGGGCATTTTTTAGCGTTAGCAGCGCGGGTCATGCGACGTCATCTGATTGATCACGCCCGGGCGCGACCTGACGTCCACTTTATGGCGCTCGAAGGTCTCCCTGAATATGTTCTCAGCAAGCACACCAAGCTTGAACTGGTGGTTGCAGTGGACGAACTGCTGGACGAACTGGGCAAAGAGCATCCGCAGCGGCGGGCCGTTGTGGAGCTGAAATTCTTTCTTGGACTGACTGACAATGAAGCAGCCGACGCGCTCAATCTTACCCTCCACACGTTTCAGCGCGAGTGGTACCGGGCGCGCCAGTGGCTGTTTGAGCGCCTGAGTGCACCGAAATGGAATGCGGCACCGAACGCGATCAGCGCCTGATGCAGCTGGTTTCCGCAGCGCTGCAGAAACCTGCCGCGCAACGGGACTCATATCTGCGGGTCGCCTGCCCCAACGATCCCGAGCTACTGCGGGAGGCTTCAGATGTAATCAAAGGCGAAGAGAAGATGGGATCGTTTCTCTTGCATCCTGCCATCGCCTTCAAGGACTCTCCGCCCACATTCCAAACCGGTGAAGTAGTTGCCGACCGTTTCGAAATCAGTCGCGAGATGGGCGAAGGCGGAATGGGGGTGGTGTATGAAGCCTTCGATCGCAAGCTGAACCGGCGCATTGCCATCAAGTCGGCAAAACCGGGGTTCCAGCCAAGGCTATCGCCTGAGATCAAGGGCGCGCTGGCTGTGAGCCATCCCAATATTTGCCGCGTCAACGAAATCCATACTGCTCACACTCAGCAGCGCGACGTCGACTTCCTCACCATGGAATTGCTCGAAGGCGAGACGCTTTCCGCTTACCTGAAGAGTCATGGCAGGCTGGCTGAAACTGAGGCCTTTGAAATTGCGCGCCAAATTTGCGACGGCCTCGCCGAAGCCCATCGCCGCGGCATTGTCCATCGTGACCTGAAGAGCGGCAACGTAATTCTGTGCCGAGGCGAGAACGTTCAGTTGCGGGCGGTCATCACAGATTTTGGGCTAGCGGGCGAAGGCACTCAGTCCGGCGACTTAGGTGGAACTCCACGCTACATTGCCCCGGAACTCTGGAAGGGTGAGAAGGCGTCAAGAGCATCCGATATTTATGCCCTCGGAGTCATCCTCTACGACATGGTTGCGGGACAGGGCTCGCAAGACAGCGTTTCCACGTTATCGCACTCCGATACCAATGTAACAACTGCTACCCGCTCCGATCGCATGGGCTCGAACATGCGCGCTACCTTCCGGGGTCTGCCGCATCGCTGGGCCAAAACCATTGCACGCTGTCTCAGTGCTTCACCAGCGGACCGGCCGCAGAGCGCGACGGAAGTCTTGGCAGGGTTAAGAAAGCCCTCCGCGATGAAATTGTCTCTCCTCGGAATTCCGGTACTCTTGCTTTCCAGCCTACTTTTTCCTGGAATCCGGCTGCAGTTGCATGATCAATTTTTTATTTCGCCAAGCGTACGCTTGATGGTCCTTCCCGCTTCCGCATCGGACGGCACGGCTGTGCTTTCCGGCGGCGCACTGCAGGATGCCGCCGAGCGCATCTCTCACTTGAAGAGCGGACAGCGGACGGTCGCAGTTATTCCTCCGGCCAAAGCCCGAGAGATGCAGATTCAAACTCCGGAGCAAGCGCGGAATGTCCTGCACGCCACCCACGCTCTAGCGACTTCTGTACGCAGGGATGGTGAGAACCTTATCGTCCAAGGATCGGTCGTTGATCTGCAAACGCAAAGTAAGATCCGGGAATTTTCGGCCCGTTATTCACCAGCGACAGAAGGTGCGCTGGCGGGTGCCCTGGCCGGCGAAGTATCCACAGCTTTGAACCTGCAAGGCAGTCCCGGCGAAGCGATCTCTGCCGCCGCGACCGAACCATACGATCGAGGCTTGTACTATCTTCGGCTGGATGTTCAGGATATCGACGAAGCCCTCCGCTCGTTTGAGAAGGCGTCCCAACTCGATCCACGCTCGCCGCTGCCACCTGCCCGGACCGTCGAAGCCGAAATCGCTAAGTTTAACGACACGCACGACGCTGACCACCTCGCGCGAGCGCAACAACATTTGCAGACGGCCGACAGCCTCGGTCCGGATTCGGTCCGCGTACACCTGGCTGCCGGTCTGTTGAGCGAGGCCATGGGTCAGCACGGCCGCGCGCTACAGGAATACCAGCGGGTTGCCGACCTCGAGCCGCGCAATATCGATACGTTCATTCGCATCGCGCAGGTCTACGACAGCCAGAACATGCCCGACAAAGCAATCGAGAGTTACCAACACGCCATCGAGCTCGACCCTACGTTCTACGATCCCCACGAGTATTTTGGGGTGTTCTATTACGGGCGGGGTAAGTATTCGGAGGCGGCGGAGCAGTTCCGGCAGGTGATTCAGCTGGCTCCGGGCATGTACAACGCTTATGCCAATCTCGGCGCGTCGTTCGAAAAGCTCGGGCGCATCGCTGATGCGGAAAACGTTTTGCGCAGCGCGCTGAAATTGCGAGAGACTCCTCGCGCGCTCAACAATATGGGCAGTCTGCTCATGACGGAGAAGCAATTCGCCGAAGCTCTGACCTATTTGCAGAAAGCAGCTGCACTCACGCCGAACGATTATGTAGTTCTGCTCAACCTCGCGGATGCGCAGCGACATCTGGGTCACGCCGAAGGGGCCCGGTTGAATTATCAGAGAGGAATGGATTTGGCTTTGCAGGAGTTGAGCCAGAGTCCCGGAAACGGTTTCGCGCGTGCATTTGTTGCTTACTTTGCAGCCAGACTCGGAGACCGGAAGAGGGCCCAGCAAGAAATTCGGCAGGCGCTGCGGACTTCACCGGGCGATAACACCGTTATCCGCCGCGCCGCACTCACCTATGAAACTCTCGGGATGCGGAGCGACGGATTGGCAGCCCTTGGCGCCGCAACTGCAGACCTTCTGAGGGATTTGGAACGCGATCCGGACCTGGCGGACTTTTGCCAGGATTCGCGCTTTAAACAGTTAGTAGGGCAAATTTCAAAAAAATAAGGCAGGTGCAAAATGTCAGATACAAAAAATAATCAGGGACAAACAAAGAAGGACAACCCCGTTAATCCGAATGGTGAACCGATCGTGAGACCTAAGGCCGTAGTTTCCGCCCAAGGCGAACCCATAGTGAAGCCCCAGGGCGAGCCCATCGTAAGGCCGTAACTGAAGATCCGTGCGGCAGGGTTCAGTGCTGACTTGCGCTTACTCGGTTAGATCGGCTGATCTGACTTGGGAGAGCTGTGTCCGCGGACGTCCTGAATACCAAACTTGAGGACGTCGCAGAACTGAATTCTGCCGCTCGGGGAGGCGAAATGAGCGATTGGCTGAAAGTGTTCGGTGAAATGAGCCTCGATAATCTCTTCGTGATCGCCGGCTTGGCATTTCTGGGTATCGGCGTCGTCGGGAAGATTTCCGGCAAAATTGACCCCAGCCTGCGCGCCCGGGCGATCTCTGCGATCGTGGGCGTGTGCCTGGTTCTGAGCGGTGTTTGGATCCATCGCGGTCACGTCACCGGCCGAGGAACAATTGCTCCCTCCCCATCCGCGGCCGTTACAACTCCAGTGTCAACGCAGCTCCACGCGCAGGAGGATCCGGTGCAAGCCGCGAAGATTCATTCGACAGCCAATCAGCCCCACGCAGCAGGGCTATCGTACTTCTCCGGCACCTGGAAGAACGCCGATACTAAGACTCGAGGCCTCACTACTGTCAGGGTCAGGACAGCGGGAGAATCTGTGTGGGTGCGTGCCTGGGGTGTGTGTCATCCCACCGACTGCGACTGGGGAGAAGTGTCGGGAAATGCATTTGCGCCAGGTGTCTCCACCGATCCCACCAGCAGCGCGCAAAAGGTGACCGCTCTTTTCGAGACCAGTTTCAGCAACACCCTGCTCACGCTTAGTCAAAGCGATGACGATGAACTCGAAGCCGACACTCAGACTCACTTCACCGACAATAGCGGCCGCTCCAGTTACTCTGCCACCTACACACTCCGGCACTAGCCTGTTCGAATGGTGGGTGATCCACAAGCACCTGCTCGTGGATCATCCCTTCTTTATGCAGTGAACCGTTCGAATGAACTCGCTTGGTCGGCGCCACCGACAAAAGGCACCAGGAAATATTCAAACGCAATCTGGTTCTTATCTACGGTCACTCGAAGGAATCCGGGTTCTGCTTCGTTGAAGTTTTCGAGCTTCACATCGGGCACTTTGGTCTGATATGGCAGTCGCTCATTCTTGAGGTCTTTCTGGATGCGATGCATGCTGCGTGCGTCGTCCGCGTACCCACTGGCACCAGCCACGATGTAGGGAATTGTTCTTGCCTTGTTGGTCTTAGGATCTTTCACCTTTCGCGAGAACCGCTGGTAGTTGTGGACATGGCCGGAAATAACAGCGTCAGGCAATCGTCCGCTTGCTGCCACAGCCCGATCAAGCGCGTTCAAGATGTCCGGACATCCTCCATGCGCAGAGTCGAGCGAATAAGGAGGGTGATGCACAGTCACGATCAATTTCTTGCTGGAATCTGCATTCCTCAGTTGGTTCTCGAAGTAGAACTGTTGATCGCTGCGGCCGCGCGCATCCAGGCTTCCCTCAACATTCGAATACAAGCCGACAATCGTCACAAACGGAGCTTCCAAGGTCCAATACGGATAGGGCTGCGTCATTGACATTCGATACGGGCTGGCATGGCGAGGGGTCGAATCGCAGAAATTTTCCGAGAACCCAAAAAGGGAAGGCTCGGTATCGGGCGTGTCTCCTTTGCGCACGTGCGTATCGCCATCGTGGTTGCCGGGAATGGCAAAGATCAGCGCAGGATAGTACTGATAGGGCTCATAAAACTCGGTTTTGTAGAGCTTTTGTTGCCCGTTGAAATAGACCACATCGCCGACAATGTACATGAAGCGTGGAGAATCTTTTTCAGCCGCATTGCGAATCTGTCGCTCCATGGCTTCGGCGATAGCCTCCTGGGTCGCCGTGCCGTGCACTCCGCCAACGTCGCCAACACAGTGAAACACCAGGCGCTTTTCAGTCTCGGCTGCCAGGCTCGCATCAGGATCGAAAACACTCAATGGGACCGCCAGCTGTTGCGGAGCGGGATTGGGAACGGGCTCGAAGCGAGTCATATCTTTTAGTCCAGCCACAGGGTCGCCAGTTTCCCGTCTTGGCTTTCCGACTTTCCCGTGCCGCGTAAGGTGAGAAGGGATTGGAAGAGGGTGAGTTGCTGCATGTGCCATATGCTTTTTCCTTTCGGAGATTTTTCCAGAGTTGTCCTGCTGGCGGGGAAGGCGCAAAGTGTACACCTGGAGGGCGGTGGAAAATATAACAATAGAATTAATTTACAAAGTCCGGAATTACTAAACCGCTCAATCGCCGCATGTGCGGACGCCAACCCTGTGCTGTCGGCAAAGGCGGAGACAAGCGCGCGTCGAAGTCCGTGCTGTTTCTAAAGGCGCAGGTAACGCCCACTTACCATGTAAAATCAGCGATGTCGCGGCAACCCACGCTCATGGAAGTGCTAAAAAAGCTTTTCGAGACTCATTTTGGCTTGCCCGTCGAACAGGTGCAGCCCATTCAGGGGCAACTGGGAGGTTCCGGGCGCAAGATTCTCCGGCTCACCGCGAAAGAAAACCGTGCGATTGGCATTCTCTACGACGTGCGCGAAGAGAATGCTGCTTTTCTGGAATTTTCCAGGCACTTCAAGCGCCATGGGCTTCCTGTACCGGAAATCTACGCAGACGACCTAGATCGCGGCGCCTACCTGGAAGAAGACCTCGGCGATATGACGCTGTTCGATCTGGTATCCGCAAACCGCATAGAAGGAGAGATTGCTCAGCCGGCGGTTGACGCCTATCGCAAAGCCTTATCGGAGTTACCCCGCTTTCAAGTCGAGGCAGGCCGCGATCTGAATTACAAAGTCTGTTATCCCCGAGGCAGCTTCGATCGTCAGTCCATCGCCTGGGACCTCAACTACTTTAAGTACTACTTTCTGAAGCTGGCAGGTATTCCTTTCAACGAGCAGCAACTGGAAGATGACTTCAGCCGTTTGACCAAGCACCTGTTGAATGCGGGCCGCGACTATTTTTTGTATCGCGATTTCCAGTCTCGCAACATCATGCTGTGCGACGGCGAACCATTTTTTGTGGACTATCAGGGCGGCCGCAAAGGCGCTCTGCAGTACGACGTTGCATCACTTCTATTCGACGCCAAGGCCGACCTCCCGCCGCAATTGCGCGAGCAGCTTCTTGATCACTATTTCGATGTTCTTTCCGGATTCATTCCGCTCGACCGCGAAGCCTTCATGCGGCATTACTACGCCTACGTTTATGTGCGCATTATGCAGGCCCTCGGCGCTTATGGTTTTCGTGGATTTTACGAGCGCAAAACCCATTTTCTGCAAAGCGTTCCTTATGCGCTGAAGAATGTCCGCTGGCTGCTTCACAATGTGGATTTACCACTGGCCCTGCCCACTTTGATGGAAGCCTTTAGCAGCATGCTGGGATCGGAAAAACTGCAGGGCCTCTCCCCCGACTCCGAGCATGTTCAATCGGTATTAGCCAAGCCCGAGGGCCTGACAGTCCGAGTATTCAGCTTCTCGTTTCACCGCGATCTGCCGAAAGATGAGTCTGGAAATGGCGGTGGCTTCGTCTTTGACGGCAGGGGCCTACCCAATCCCGGTCGTGAAGAACGTTTTAAACAACTCACGGGGAAAGATGCTCCAGTAATCGAATATTTGAATGAACAGCCAAGCGTGCATCAGTTTCTGGCGAACGCTGAGGCGCTGGTGGATTCAAGTATCAGCACTTATCAGAGTCGCGGGTTCAAGGACCTGATGGTCTCGTTTGGATGCACCGGCGGCCAACATCGCTCCGTGTATCTGGCGGAGCAACTCACGGGCTGGCTGCGTGAACGCAATGGCCTCCAGGTTGTAGTCCGGCACCTAGGACTGGAGCGCCTCGGAAAATGAACGCAATGGTTCTGGCCGCGGGTCTGGGCACGCGTCTGCGCCCATTGACCGATACTAGTCCCAAAGCACTCGTCGAAATTGGTGGCCGCACGCTTTTGGAGATCACGCTCACCCGCTTGCGCTCATTTGGGGTTCAAGATGTCATCATCAACGTTCATCACTTCGGCCAAGTGATTGCTGACTACCTGCAGGCGAACGGTAACTTCGGAATGCATGTTGAAATCTCTCGCGAAGATGTGCTGCTCGATACCGGTGGAGGCCTAAAGAAAGCTGGGTGGTTCTTTGGCGACAGTGTCGAGCCTTTCATCCTGCACAATGTTGATGTGATCAGCAACATTGACCTGGAGCGCATGGTACAGGCGCATGTCCGAGACGGGGCATTGGCAACGTTGGCAGTAAAGCATCGCGAGAGTTCCCGTTACCTGCTCTTCGACGACAACGCCGAACTGTGCGGACGGCGTCATGGCCAGGAGACCGACCTGATTCGTGCGGCTCGAACCGTGCAGCCCTTGGCCTTCTGCGGCATCCACGTGATTTCCCACCGGCTGCTGGCAATGCTCAACGAAGAAGGAGCATTCTCCATTGTGGATGCTTACCTGCGCCTTGCGGGCGCCAGTGAGAAAATCCTAGCCTTCCGCGCCGACGAGTACTATTGGCGTGACCTTGGGCGGATCGAGAGCGTGCAGCAGGCCGAGCAGGATTTCCAACAAAATAGTTTCTGATAGTCTGCCGCAATCGCGTTCGGGCGTTTATGCTTGGTTTACCATCATTTTAACGAGTGCTTAGATGAATGCCGTGAGCCTGAAAGAGCCGTGGGAAGGCAAAGTCGTTGAAGGGAAGTATCCTCTGCTGGAACTTCTGGGGAGCAGTGCACGCGGGCCAGTCTTTCGAACCGAACTGAAAAAACCGGACGGCTCCCAAAGGGCAGCTATCAAGCTAATCCCTATCACGCCTGAGAACGTTGAACCGCAACTTTCACTCCTGCGTTCGACGATGGAACTAACGCATCCCAACCTGATTAATATCCTTGAAGTCGGTCAGTGCCAGATCAAGGGTGGTTCGGCGATTTACGTGGTGATGGAATACGCCGATGAGAATCTTGCTCAGGTGCTTAAGTCGCGTGCCCTAACCGCGAGCGAAGCCGGACAGATGCTCCCGCCGTTGGTTGAGGCTCTGTCGTATCTGCACCGAAAAGGAGTTGTCCACGGACGGATTCAGCCCCCCAACATCATGGCCGTGGGAGAGACGCTGAAACTCTCAAGCGATTGTGTTCGCAAGGTTGGTGACGTCGCAAAACCGCAAGAGGCAAGCGCAGCTCGATACACAGCACCGGAGGGTGCCAAGAACATTCCAGCTTCTGACGTCTGGTCTCTAGGTGCCACCTTGGTCGCAGCGTTGGCGAGTGAGTCGCACGGCCAGCCGTCTGAACAGCAACTCACGTTAGTGCCAATTTCAGTTCCGGAACCGTTCCGCCGCATCGCTCGCGAGTGCTTGCGGGTGAGTCCGGGTGATCGTTGCACGCTGGAACAAATCGAGAGCTGGATGGCTCCAAAGCCTGTCTCAGTTCCAGCAGCAATAGAACCTCGAATCCCGCAACGAGGCAGGGCTTGGAAGCTCGTCGCAGGCTTGGTGTTGATCGTGGCTCTAGCTTTTGCATTGCGATTGTTACTGCGCTCCACGCCTCCTAAGTCCGCTGATCAAGTTGACGCAACTGAGCCTTCATCTCGTCCCGCCCCGGCCGCTGAAGCGCAGAAGGGAACTGTGCCAGGTTCTGTGGCCGAGCGCGTCCTGCCGAACGTTTCACAGGGCGCGCGCAATACGATCCAGGGAAAGATTAGAGTTGCGGTCCGACTCAACGTGGATGCCAGCGGGAATGTGACTGAGGCGAGGCTCACCTCTCCGGGTCCGAGCAAGTATTTCGCGAATCAAGCGCTCCAATCCGCCCATCGCTGGAAATTCAAACCGCGGCAAGTGGATGGGCAGCCGTCCGCGAGCACGTGGCTCCTGAAATATCAATTCGGTCGTAGTGGAACCGAAGTCATACCATCCGAGACCCAGTAGTCTTCCAGAAGCCACTTTCTTGAAAGGACGCAATTCGACACAAGATGGCCTGTCTCTCTTAGGGACGGTATCACGGTCTTGGAGAGGCTGATTGAGACTCAGCGTCGTTTAAGCGCTTCGAGTTCTTCCAGGGTCCGGGGCCAATCCTTTCCCAGTAGGCGGGAAAGGCTACGATCAGCCAGCACCTTGCCGCCGGTCTGGCAGCGCGGGCAATAGTTGGTTTCATTGTCGGCGTAACGAATACGCTGGACCGGATCGTCGCAGCGCGGACATGGTTGCCCATATCGGCCATGCACGGCCATCTCTTTGCGGAAGGCCGTCACTTTTTCAGGGAACTGCTTTCTCGCTTCCGTCTGAAGCTGATCCATCCACCTTTGCAGTGTTGAGCGGGCTGCGACGAAAAGGCGCTCCCATTCTTCCGCACTTAATCTCCGTGTGAGGGTGATGGGCGAGAGCTGGGCCGCGTGCAGGATTTCATCGGAGTAAGCATTGCCGATGCCGCTCACGATGCGCGGATCGGTCAGGGCCCGTTTCAGTGTGCGGTTTTCAGCCGTGAGCGCGGCCTGAAATGCCGCAAGGTCGCTAGCGAACACGTCAATGCCGCCGGGATCTAATTCACGCAAACCGTCCTCACCCTTAATCACGTGTAAAGAAGCGCGGCGCCTAGCACCAGCTTCCGTCAGCACTAGCGAGCCTTTCGGAAAATCGAGGGCTGCGAGTTGATTGCGGCCACCTAACTTTGCTCCAACCGACCGCCAATGCAGCCGTCCGGCAATCATCAAGTGAAGGACCAGCCAGAGGTCGCCTTCTAGTCCAATCGCAATGCGTTTTCCAATGCGCCTCAGCTCGCGTACCCTGCGTCCTTCAACACTCGCAATCGGCGGATCAACGGTGCGCAGCAGAAATGGACTCGCCAGCCGCACATGTCCGATAGGCTCGCCAACAATGCGCGGTTCCAGCGCAGTCATGTAAGCGGAGATGTCGGGCAGTTCGGGCATCAGAAATTACATTCGGATTGCATTTCGCCCACTTGAACAGCTCATCTGCGACCCGCGCATGTTTCGGAACAGCGGGGTAGCAACTTTTTACCTCTGTCTGCAGGCAAGGTACACATACCGCAACAGGCGTTTCTCCGATGTAAGGGTGTGAACGCACGCCAGAAATCGCTGCAGACCTTCGTAATTGGCAAGCCCTTCCGCAGCAATCAATCGATCTTTCACTTTCTCCCTGGCCGCGCGCCATCGTTTTGCTACGCCGGCTGCCTGATCGCAGGTCTCGGTCGTGCTCTTCACACGAAATCCGGCCGCTTCGAGCAGACGTTCGTTTTCGCCAGGTGGACTAAAGGCGTAATAACCTATCGAGCTGCGGGTCGCAATCTCTTCGTTGGAAAGAAGTCCGCCGACCACAAGGGCATCGCTATACAGCAAAAGTCCGCCTGGCTTGATCACTCTGTAAATTTCCGCAAGCACTGCCGAGCGTCGGGGAATGTGACAAAGGACATCGTTAGAGAAGACTGCATCAAAGCTGCAATTTTCAAATGGCAGCGTGCCAGAAACATCGCACTCCTCAAACTTAGCAATGGAAGTGAGGCCTGCCTGGCTCGCGAGTTGGTTGGCATTCCGAATCCCATGCGAATTTAGATCCAGGCCAGTGATTTGGCAGCCAACTTTCTCGGCTAGACGCAATGCGTACCGGCCTGAGCCGCAGCCAATTTCCAGAACTCGGCACTGAGCCGTAAGCTCTAACAGCTTTGGGATGCTATTCGACTCTTCGGTCGTGACCCAACTCGTCTGTCCAAGGTCTTCCCCGTAGGTTTCGGTCCGAACCTGGCGATAGACGCCCTGCTCATAATTTCCATAGGCGCTGTCGTACAGATCCACCTTCGCCGCCATGCTCAGTCCTCGATATCAAACGGGCTCGGACAACGCGTGCTGGCCGCCCAGCCCACAAAAACGCCGACCTGTCAGCCCGCCACTTCCCGCACGCCCATTTTACTGGCATTATGCTTATGCACAGCTTTATCTGCGCCATGTCGTCCCAAACCATCATCGGACCCATATCCGGCCTCGGCTCGGGTGTCTTTCCAAGCCTGATTTTCGTGCAGGGGACCGAGCAGCGGACGCTCTATCTCGACCACAGCCCCTTCAGCGTTGGCCGCAAGATGGAGAAGGACCTAGTCATCGCTGACCCGCGGGTCTCGCGCGACCACGCCATCATCGTCTCAGAGAATGGGCAGTTTTTCGTCGTGGACGAGGGCAGCAAGCATGGCACCTTCGTTAACGGCGAGCGTGTGCAGCGGCAGGTGCTCGAGCGCAACGACCGCATCGAGTTCGGCGCGCGTGACACGATATACGCAGTCTTCCATCCGCAGCATGTCACCACCAACACTGCTCGCGACTTTCTGAGCCAGATTTCAGGAATCCAGATTTCCAACGAAGTCACCGACCTGGAGAAGCTGACGATTTTCCTGGAAGCCGCGCGCAAGCTCAACACTACAGGCGTGCTGGATGAAATTCTGCTCACTCTGCTCGACGTTACTCTAAAGCTGACCGGCTCTGAGCGGGGCTATGTTTTCCTTAAAGCTTTGGATGGTAAGCTGCGGCTGGCTGCGGGGCGAAATTCCAAAGGTGACCTCCTGCTGGATGACACCACGATTTCGCATTCGATTCTGGAAGACGCACTGCGCGCGAATTCAGAATTTCTACTCACTGACACCAGTCAGTCCCTCGATTTGACTGGCCGCCAAAGCATCGTTGCCTACGATCTTCGTACGGTCATTTGTATTCCCCTTCGCAAAACGCAGGTGCAGACACGCGCGCGCGAAGGTGGACCTGCTCCGGCCAGCGACGCTATGGGCGCTCTTTACGTCGATTCGCGCTTTGCATCTCGCGACATTTCCAAAGTAAGTGGCGACATTTTGCACGTGGTCGCTACAGAGGCCGCGTCTCTGATTGAGAACGCGCGCCTGGTCCAAGCTGAAGAAGAGTCACGGCGTTATCAGCAGGAGCTCTCGATTGCCGCATCCATTCAGCAGCGGCTCATGGCGGTGACCATTCCTGAAGTACCTTACGCCAGTCTTCAGGGCAAGAATCTTTCTTGTAAGGAAATCGGCGGCGACTTTTTCGACGTCGTCAACACCGAAAACGGCCTGGCCGTGGTGTTAGCTGATGTGGCTGGTAAAGGTGTTTCGGCCGCCATACTCGCCTCCACTTTGCAAGGCATGATTTACTCGCAATTGGTCGCACAGACTCCTCTCATCGAGATTGTTGCCTCCGCCAATCGATATCTCACCAGCAAGCGGATCGGCGAAAAATATGCCACCGTGATCATTGCCTGTCTTCGCCGCGATGGCGAACTCGAATATGTGAACTGTGGCCATGTTCCGCCGCTTCTAGTTTGCGGTGGGGAAGTCATTCGACCGTCGCACGGCTGCCTGCCCGTAGGCTTGCTGGCCGACGCAACCTATGAGAGCGACCGCTACAGCCTGCACGCCGGCGATCGCCTGGTCCTTGTCACTGACGGCGTTACCGAAGCCGAAAACGCTGAAGGCGAATTTTTCGACAACGACCGATTGGAAGTAGCGGCTAAGCGGGGCGACATGACGGAGATTTTCGCCGCCGTTTCGGAGTTCTGCGGCAGCACGCCCCTGAGTGATGACTGCACCGTGGTCGAGATGACTTTTTTCGGCGAATAATCAAATGCGCGCATTCAGTTTCTTCATCAGTATCCTATTTTGCATCCCAGCCACTGCCCAGACCGATCCAATCGAACCAGAGACCGTCGCGCGCATCGTCGGTTACTCGCTCACCCGTGGTGGGGCATCTGATTTTCTCGAAACGCTTACCGACACGATCGGAGGCCGGATTACCGGCAGCAAAGAATCGCGAGCAACTGCGGACCTGATACTTAAAACCCTGAAGGATGCTGGTTTCAACAACGCTCATTTTGAGGAATACCATTTCACGCCGGGCTGGCAGAAGGGGACTGTCAGCGGGGAACTCGTGGCTCCCATCCATCGCAGCCTTCTCGTCGGGACCTACGGCTGGGTTCCGGGTACTCCCAGGCCGATTGAAGTGCCGGTCACAGACCTTGGCGCCATTGACAGTGGCCATCCCACAATTCCTCCCGACGTGCGCGGCGCGGCGGTACTTGTAGATTTGCGGAGTAACGCGCTCTCCACAACGTACGTGGGAACTCGCATGCACATCTCTCAACAAGTGGCCCAAGCGGGAGCGGCGGCCATGCTGATCGTCTCCGATAAACCCGACCGTATGCTGTACACATCCGCCTTTCTCTTCTACCCTCGCGGTCCGCTGCCTGTGCTCTCGATCGCGAACGAAGATGCCGCCTTGCTCCGGCGTCTGCGCAATAAAGGCGAGGTGAAAATCAGACTGGATGTGCAGAACTCATTCATTGATCACGCAGTCACTGAACGCAATGTGGTTGCAGACCTGGAGGGCAGCGATCCGAGTCAAATGGTTTTGTTGACCGCCCACTTCGATTCGTGGGACGCGGCCCAAGGCGCGAATGACAACGGCGCGGGCGTTGCCGCGGTGCTCGACGCCGCGCGGATCCTGAAATCCATGGGGCTGCGTCCCCGTCACACGATTCGGTTTGCATTTTTTTCGGGAGAAGAGCAGTCCGACTTGGGTTCGAAAGCCTACGTCGAACAACACAAGGGCGAGCTCGATAATTTATGGGCAGTCATTAACACCGACCACGGCGCCCAGGCTCCGCTCGGACTTCAGCTCTATGGCCGCGACGACCTGCGATCTGCGACAGAAAGGGCGCTGAAGCCATTGGCGTCAATTGCCGCCAACCAAATTATTATGGATGCCGCCTTCGACTCCGACGAGGAGGCGTTCATGGTTGTGGGCGTGCCGACCTATTCGATCGCAGTCGAGGACGGCGACTACAATTTCCGCCACCACACCATCATTGATACCTTCGAGCGTATCGATCCGCGCATGCTCGGATTGCAAACCGCCATTATGGCGGTGTCCGGGTATTCCTTTGCCAATGCGCCAGAGCGTCCAGGCAAGCGACTTTCACCTTCCGAAGTTCACGATCTGCTGGTTCGGACCGGCCTCGAGTCACTTTACGAACTCGATTATCCCGACAAGAAACCGTATTGAGAATTTCTCCGATCTTACGGGATCTCTCCCTGCGTTCTCTGCGGTTAAAAGCTTTTGTACCGCTGGCCCACCCGAACAATGGAGCGAACTGCGCGAACTAGACGCGGATTTGTACCGAGCACGGAACCAGGTCCGTGGTGCATCCGTATAATGTCCCAGCGGAACTCACTGCGTGACGACGATCACTACTCCCACCGCTACGCTCTCCGGGCGCCAATCAGCGCTGAAGACCGGCATGGCCATCGTGTGGGCCATCGCGATAGCCAAACTCATATTTCACATCTACTTCAATAACCGTTACGGCTACTTTCGCGACGAATTCAATTACATCGCGTGCGGTGACCATCTCGTCTGGGGATACGTGGATCAGCCCCCGCTGATTCCGTTTCTAATTCACATGTCCCGCGCCATGCTGGGCGATTCGCTGCGCGCGATTCGCTTTATTCCGGCGCTGGCATCATCGTTGCTGGTGGTACAAACGGCTTTGATTGCGCGGGAACTCGGCGGCCGTCGTTACGCGCTTCTCTTGAGTGCAATTACGGTTGTGATCGCGCCGCAGTATCTCTCGAATGCCAGTCTGCTAGGAACAAACTGCCTGGAGCCGAATTTGTGGATGGGTTGCGCCTACTTTGTGATTCTTGCCATCAAACGCAACGATCCGCGCTATTGGTTCTGGTTTGGTGTTGTTGCCGGAATCGGATTGGAAGAGAAATATTCGATCGCGCTATTTGGGTTCGGCGTTGTCGTGGGCCTGCTCCTGACTGAGCATCGCCGAGTTCTTTTGAACAAGTGGATTTGGCTCGGCGGCCTCGCCGCATTCCTAATCTTTCTGCCGAATCTGTTGTGGAACATTCATTACGACTGGCCATTCCTCCAACTCATGCGCGGCATTCGCGCCGAGGGCCGCGATGTGGTGCTTCCAGCAGGGCAATACTTCTTTCAGCAAACGCTGTTGGTGAACCCGCTGACCGCACCTATTTGGATCACTGGATTGATCACATTGCTTTTCTCGTCGCGGCTCAAGCCCTACCGCGTGCTCGGTATCAGCTATCTGGTCTGCTACACCGCATTTTTCCTGTTGCATGGAAAGAACTACTATCTCGCGCCGATTTACCCCATGCTGCTCGCCACTGGCGCGGTCGTGATCGAGTCAGCTTTGAGTGGGGCGGGAGCCCCCGCCCGCCAAGCCCGGCTGAATTGGCTCAAGCCTGTAATCGTGCTGATCCTGCTCGCCAGTGGCGCTCACCTTGCTCCTGTCGTCGTACCGATTCTTTCTCCCAATCGATTTCTTGCATACGCGAAAACTCTGCCTTTCAAACTTCCAGTCATGGAGCACTCGCATGCACGCGCCGCGCTGCCGCAGTGGTACTCCGACCAGTTCGGATGGCAAGAGATCGTCGGGGAAACAGCGGTCGCTTGGAACAAGCTCGGTCCCAATGAGCGCGCCGATTGCGGCATCTTCGCGCAGGATTACGGCCAGGCTGGAGCAATAGATTTCCTGGGGCGGAGCTATGGCCTGCCGAAATCACTGAGCGGCCATCAGACCTGGTATCTGTGGGGCCCACGCGGTTACTCGGGCAACTGCATGATCGTCCTCGACGACAGCCGCGAGAACCTCGAAGCCCTCTGGAGCAACGTCGAATTCGTTGGCACTTCCGCCGACAACGCCTATGCTCTCGAAAAAAATATAGACGTGTTCATCTGCCGCGGCTCGAAGTTCGCTACCATGGCCGACCTCTGGGTTAAGCCAGGGATAAAGCGCTGGCGGTAGGCACCATAAGACGGAGGGCAAAGGAGCCTAGAACAATTTCATAAATCGTTTTGAAAGGCACTTGCAGAGGCGGCGGAAAAAGTCGGGAATGATAGTGCCATCGCGAGGAAAGTCGCGAGAGGTTGTGCCACCGTGGAAGAGCGGCGCTTCAGCGCCCGCATAAGTCATTTGATATTGAATCGGGGCTTTTAGCCCCTGTGGGCGACTGCAGTGCGAGCAATATCATCTTTCAAACGAATCCTGGTCACCGATACCAATCCTGCCGCGTCAACGGCAAGCTGCTGCGGCCATTCTTATTCTTGATGAGCAGAGTTTGGTACAAATTCATTTCGCCGACTTGCATGTAGTACGCACAGCCGGCGAGATAGAGATGCCAGGTGCGATACTTGAGATCGCCGATCAGGTCGCATGCTCGGGATTCATTTGCTTCCAGCCCACGCAACCACCGGCAGAGCGTCAGGTAATAATGCTCGCGAAGGTTTTCCACGTCGCGAACTTCGAATCCGACGCCTTCAGCCGCGCCGACCATGGCGGAAATCGGCACCAACTCGCTATCGGGAAAGACATAGGTTTTGATGAACGATGGGCCTTCCGGCGTGGTAACGCTTCCTGAGCGCCCGATTCCATGATTTAGAAAAACTCCGCACGGTTTGAGCAAACGAAACACGCGTTCAAAATATTCTGGCAACTGGGCGCGGCCAACATGCTCCACCATGCCTACGCTGGAAATCTTGTCGAATTCACCCAATTGGGCTGCGTCGCGATAGTCCAGCAACTGCACTTCGCACAGTGACGACAGTCCCGCTTCTTCGATTCGGCGCCGTGCCAACGGCAACTGCTGTTCACTGAGCGTGATCCCGACTGCGCGCACGCCATAATTCTGTGCTGCGTGAAGAATCAGTCCACCCCAGCCGCAACCGATGTCGAGCAATCGCTCGCCGCGTTGCAGCCGCAGCTTCCTGCAGATGTAATCGAGTTTTTGTTGCTGTGCGGTCGCGAGCGAATCTCCGGCTGATCGGAAATATGCGCATGAATACACCATGGCCGGATCGAGCCACAACCGATAAAAATCATTTGAAACATCGTAATGAAATTGAATCGCCTGCCGGTCTCGTTGCTTCGAGTGAAGCCTGCCGCGGAGCCGAGTGCCTTCAACGTCTCTCGCAACCGGGGGCAGTCTCATGAGAAGCCTCCCGAGGTACAGTTTCTCGGCGGTGCTCCAATTCTTGCCCGCCAAATAGTCGGCTACGGCGAAGCAAGCGAGAACGTCGCCCGTAATATCGAAATCGCCGAAGGTGTAGGCTTCGCCGAGCGCAACTTGACGGTTAAAACGCAGGGCGGCGCGGAGTGCGCCTGGGTGATTGATTCGCCACGTG
>WNGE01002756.1_pt1 | contig 24593 bp, 24 predicted proteins | sample 5400651 | NCBI WGS metagenome assembly WNGE01 (sample SAMN13153370, study PRJNA577476) | soil metagenome | isolation source: 60 cm soil or saprolite under grassland replicate 2 | place: USA:California | collected 2016-06-15
CGACGGCGACGGAGCCGACCTTGATCTGGCGGGATTTGCGGCGCTCGGCAAGGACGGGCGGCGGCGCAGTGGGCATGCCGAGCGATACAGGAGTCGTCACGGCGTTCAGTATCCGCCACGCGCCCGCGCGGCCGCCGTCCGGCTCACGTGCCGATGGAGACGGGCTTGACGATGTCGGCGTAGACGACGAGCAGGGTCAACACGATCAGCACCGACGCCACGGCGTACATGATCGGCAGCATCTGCGCGGTATCGACGTAAATCGGCGATCGGGCCCGCCTGGCCTCGCCGTCGTCGCCACCGCCCACGCGCACGCGTGCCCGGTCGCGCAACCGGGCCCGACCGCGCTTGGCCGCCTCGACGAGCGCCCCCGCGACATGCCCGCCGTCCAGGGGCAGCAGCGGCAGCAGGTTGAACAAGAACAGCAGCAGGTTCACGCTGGCCAGCAGCTCGACCAGGAAGAAGACCTTGTCCTGCGCGTCCAGCCTGTGACTGTCGGCGATCTGGCCACCCAGCCGGCCGATGCCGACGACGCCGATCGCGCCCGCCGGGTCGCGTTTCTTGCCCTCGAAGACGGTGCCCCACAGGCTGCCGATCTTGTTCGGGTAGCTGCCGAGGGCGCGCAAACCCTGGGCGAACTGGCTGACGATCCGACCGGGCACGGCCGTCGCGGCCAGCGGCTGGTAGGCGTCGGTCACCGAGACACCGATGAAGCCGGCGCGCTTGGTCGCGGTTCCCGTGTCGTTCGCGTACTTCACGTTCTCGACGGGAGTGATCGGGACGCGCTGGTCGACCCCGTCTCGCCGGATCGTCATCGTCAGCGGCTTACCGGCCGACGCCTCGATGATGTGGACGGCTTCGTTCCACGAGTGGACCGGCGCGCCGTCGATCGCCCGGATCGTGTCGCCGGGACGAAGCACGGCGGCCGCCGGGGCCGTCGGGGCGCTCGCCGGGCAAGTGTCGCTGGCTGCGTCGGGCGAGTTCGCCGCCACCACGCACTTGGAGACGGTGTCGACGGTCGTCGTCGGCTTCTTCTGGCCGAGCAGGGTCAGCACCAACACGGTAAGCACGGCGTAGATGATGAGGTTCATCGTCGGCCCGCCGAGCATCACGATCATCTTCTTGCCGGGTGTGAGTCGGTAGAACTGACGCGCCTCGTCCGCGGGCTCCACCTCGGCCCGGCTCATCGACCGGAAGTCCTCGACCGCGGTCGCCATCCGCCGCGGCCACCGTGATCGGGTGCCGTCCTGGCGTGGCGGCACCATGCCGATCATGCGGATGTAGCCGCCCAGCGGGATCGACTTGAACCCGTACTCCGTGTCGCCCTTCTTGCGCGACCACAGGGTGGGGCCGAAGCCGACCATGTACTGCGTGACCTTCACGCCGAACTTCTTGGCCGGCACCATGTGCCCGACCTCATGCAGCGCGATGGACGCGACCAGGCCGAACGCGAAGAGCAGCACGCCGAGCAGGTAGAGCACCGTGCCGCCTCCCTAGCTGCGTCCGACGATTTCGCGGGCACGCCGGCGCGCCCACCTGTCGGCATGTTCGACGTCCTCGACGGTACCTGGGTTCCCGGCCGCGGCATGTTCCGTGTCGAGCCATTCGTGCAGAACGTCGGTGATCGTGTCGACAATGCCCAGGAAGCTCACATCGCCGGCGTGGAAAGCGTCGACGAGCTCCTCGTTGGCCCCGTTGTAGACCGCGGGCGCGCATCCCCCCGCGGCGCCGGCCTCGCGGGCGACGTCGATCGCCGGGAACGCCTTGGCGTCGAGCGGCTCGAACGTCCATGCCTGAGCCGACGCCCAGTCGATCGCCGGCGCGGCGCCGGGCACGCGGTCGGGCCAGCCGAGCGCCAGTGCGATGGGCAGCTTCATGTCCGGCGGCGACGCCTGCGCGATCGTCGCGCCGTCGGCGAACTCGACCATCGAGTGCACGATCGACTGCGGATGGACGACGACGTCGATGCGCTCGTAAGGGATGTCGAACAGCAGGTGTGCCTCGATCACTTCGAGCGCCTTGTTGACCAGCGTGGCCGAGTTGGTGGTTATCAGCTTGCCCATGTCCCACGTCGGGTGGGCCAGCGCCTGCACCGGCGTGACGTCGGCCATCTCGTCGCGGGTACGCCCGCGAAACGGCCCGCCGCTCGCGGTGACCACCAGCCGGCGCACCTCTGCGGCCGCGCCACCGCGCAGGCACTGCGCCAGCGCCGCGTGCTCGGAGTCGACCGGGACGATCTGGCCCGGCGCGGCGCGGCTGGTGACCAGTGGGCCACCGGCCACCAACGACTCCTTGTTCGCCAATGCCACGGTCCGTCCCACGTCGAGCGCTGTCAGCGTCGCGCGCAGTCCCTGGGCGCCCGCGACGGCATTGAGGATGACATCGGCATCGAACCCGGCGAGTTGAGTGACGGCGCCGGGCCCGGCGAGGATCTCGGGCCGCGCGGTGTCGCCGGGCCAGATCGCGTCCAGCCTGGCGCGCAACTCGTCGGCCTTCTCGGCGCGGCCCACGCCGACGGCCCGGACGCGCAGGATCGCCGCCTGCTCGGCGAGCGCGGCGACGTCGGCACCGCCCGCGCAGACCGCGACTACGCGAAACCGGTCGGGCGCGGCCCGCACCACGTCGATCGCCTGGGTGCCGATCGAGCCGGTTGATCCCAGGACGACGACGCTTCGCTGATCGGTCACCGGGCCATTCTCGCCGACCGGAGCGCGAGTGCCAGAATGAGGGCCACTGATCGGCAAGACGGGAGCGACATCGTGGCACTGCAGCCCGGCAGCGAGAAGCCCGACATCGGCGCTCCCGACGATTACGCGGCCGACCACCCGGCCGAGCACCCGTCGGACTGGGGTTGGCACGGCGAGTGGGGCCGCTGGGCACGGATCTCCGGCTGGTTCGTCGTCTTCCTCCTGCTCCTGTCGACGACGGCCACGCACTACAACGGCGCGGGCGCCCTCGCGCTGATCGCCACAGCCGTCGGGCTCGCGATCATGCTCGTCTGGGACATCAACCGCCGCCGGACGTCCTGGCGCCAGTAGCGTCGCGCTCAGCCGATAGCGGACAACGCTCGGGTACGGCGCGATCCGCTCGTAGCATCCGCTTCATGCCCGAAGCCAGGTACGACACCGTCGCGGACTTCTATGCCACCGGCTGGCCCGACTCCTACGACGACTCGGTGTCGGCGGCGCTGTTCGCCGCAGTCGGCCCGGTCGACGGCCTGCGTGCACTCGACGTCGCCTGCGGACACGGCCGGATGACCCGTGAGCTCGCCCGGCGAGGCGCTGACGTCGTGGGCGTGGACATCTCCGCGGCACTGATCGCAAAGGCGCGGGCCGCCGAGCAAGCGCGTCCACTCGGGATTCGTTATGTCCACGAGGACATCGCGTCGCCCGAGCACTCACCGCTCACTGACTTCGACCTGGTGGTGTGCAGCTTCGGCCTGAACGACATCGACGACCTGGACGCTGCGCTCGACACGATCAGCGGCGCGTTGCGTTCGGGCGGACGCTTCGTCGCCTCGTTGCTCCATCCGTGCTTTCCCGGTGCCGGTGACGTCTCCGGCGCGTGGCCGCCGACGCAGCGTTATTACGACGAGGGCTGGTGGCTCGCGGACAGCGCGTTGTCCAGCCTGCGCCGCCAGGTAGGGACCAACCACCGGATGCTCTCGACCTACGTCAACGCGCTGCTCCGCCACGATCTACGGATCGACCACCTGGCCGAGCCTCCGCCGCCACAGGAGTGGAGCGGACCGCGGGCCGAGGCTGTCCGGTACCCGGTATTTCTGGCCGTGCGCTGCACGAAGGGCTAGCGGCCGTCGAGCAGCGGGCGGGACGGGTCCCACGACGTGCCGTCGGCAGAATCGCGGCGCCGGCGCGCGATCGCCGACAGCGCTTCGAGCACGACCCGGTTGGCGAGGAACGACGTGATCTCGGCGTGGTCGTACGGCGGTGCGACCTCCACGACGTCGATGCCGCCGACCGGCAGTTCGTAGCAGACCCGCCGCACGGCGTCGAGCAACTGCCGCGCCGAGAGCCCTCCGGGCTCGGGGGTTCCCGTGCCCGGGGCATGACCCGGGTCGCAGACGTCGATGTCGACGGACAGGAACACCGTGTCGCAGTCGTCGACGGCGATGCCGAACGCCTCCGTCAGGCAGTCGTCGAGACCGCGCGCGACGATCTCGGTCATCTCGTAGGAGCGCATGCGCTGCAAAGCCATCCAGTCCAGCGTCTCCGGCGGCGGCCAGTAGCCGCGCAGGCCGATCTGCAGGAACCGGTCGCCTCGCACCGCACCCGACTCGATGAGCCGCCGCATCGGCTGCCCGTGCCCAATCAATGAACCCAGGTTGGTGTCGCCGGTGTCGGCGTGCGCGTCGAAATGCACCATCGACACGCGGCCTTCGCCGACATGCTGGGCGACGCCGGCGGCGTCCGGCCAGGCAATCGTGTGGTCACCGCCGAGGATCAGCGGGATCGCGCCGGTGCGCGCGACGGCGTACACGGCGGCCTGCAGATCACGCACGGACCGCGCGGCGTCACCGGAGTACATCTCGACGTCGCCCGCGTCGTACACGCGAACGTCGCGCAAAGCGTCGACGCGAAGGGCGAGCGACGGACGCGAGCCGTCGTGCGGCAGGTAATCCGTCTGGCGGATGAACTGCGGGCCGAACCGGGCGCCGGCGCGGTGCGAGGTCCCGCCGTCGAACGGCGCGCCGAGGATCACCACATCCGCGTCGGCGTATGTCGAGGGGTCGGCCCAGTCGCAGCGGTCGACGCCGAGGAACGTGATGTCCGGACCGAACTGCGCGCCATACCTGCTCACGCTGGGGCCCCCGCGAAAGTGCGGAGCGCTCTTTGCGGAGCAGTTTCGTGGGGTGAGCTCATGGGGCCACACCCTATGAGTCGAAGCCGAGGCCGACGCGATCGAGGACGCGCAGCCAGGGCCCGCGCCTGCCCTGGCGAGCGTCGGCGCGGGCAAGAGCGCGGCGGGTCAGCTGGATGCCGGCATATCGCGCCGGCTCCGGAGGGAACGGCAGCGGCCGCGCTCGGACGGCCCGCAGCCGGGTCGCCTCGGTGTCGCGCCCGTCGAGCAGGTCCAGCATGACCTGCGCTCCGAAGCGCGACGCCGCGACGCCCAGGCCGGTGTAGCCGAGGCTGTATGCGACGCGCCCACCGAGTGCCGTGCGCTGGAATGCGAAAAAGCGCGTGGACGTGTCGATCGCGCCGCCCCACTTGTGCGTGAAGCGCAGCCCCTCGAGCTGCGGGAACGTCGCGAAGAAGTGCCCGGCGAGCAGCTCGAACGTTCCGGGTCGCTGGTCGAGCGAGTCACGCAATCCGTTGCCGTAGTGGTAGATCGCGTCGTAGCCGCCGAACAGGATCCGGTCGTCGCGGGTCAGCCGGTAGTAGTGGAACTGGTTGGTCACGTCGCCGACGCCTTGACGGTGCCGCCACCCGATCGCCGCGAGCTGCGCCGCCGACAGCGGCTCGGTCACCAGCACGTAGTCATAGACCGGCACGACGTACGGACGCGCGCGCCGCAGCAGCGAACGGAATGCGTTGGTGGCAAGAGCGACGCGGCCTGCGTGCACGGTTGCCGCCGCCGTGCGCAGCCGCACGCCGGCGCCGTCGCGGGCGAGCGAGCGGACCGGCGCGTGTTCTGCGATCCGGACGCCGAGCCGTGAGCAGGCTGACCGAAGTCCCCAGGCCAGGCGCGCGGGGTCGACCAGCGCCGTGCGGTCGCGGTGCCACGCTGCGCCGACGTACGTCGGTGACGCGAGCTCGGCGCGTGCCGCGTCGCGGTCGAGCGCCACCGCGTCGTGCCCGAATGCGCGCGCCTGCTCGACGGACTCGTCCAGCCACGCGAGCTGATGCGGCGCCGTGGCGACCTCTAGCTCGCCGGTGCGCTCGAACCCGCACTCGACGCCGTACCGCGAAATCGCGGCCTCGATGGCGAAGAGGTTCTCCCCGCCGAGCCGCTCGAGCACCGGCATCTCGTCGGGAAACCGAGCCAACCCGTTGGCCAGCCCGTGGGTCAGGCTGGCCGCGCAGAAGCCGCCGTTGCGCCCGGATGCCGCCCATCCGGCGGTGCGTCCGTCGACGAGCAGCACGTCGCGCGACGGGTCGGCCTCCTTGGCCAGCAACGCAGTCCACAGCCCGGTGAATCCGGCGCCGACGACCGCGAGATCGCATCGCGTCTGGCCGGACAGCGGCGCCGCCGCCGGCGGCGCGGACGGCGAGTCGAGCCAGAACGGGATCGGGGCCGCGTCGGCGAGTGCCGCACGAATCGGCCGCGTCACACCCGCTTCCGGCGGTTCGCCGTCGCGCCGATCACGGCGAGCAGCACGCCGAACATGAAGATCAGCGTGCCCATCACGTTCACCTGCGGCGGCAACCCCAGGCGCGACGCGCCGTACACCCACAGCGGGAACGTGACCGTACGGCCGGCGTTGAAGCTGGTGATGATGTAGTCGTCGATCGACATGGCGAACGCGAGCAGCGCGCCCGCCATGACACCTGGCGAGATGATCGGCAGCGTGATCTTCCAGAACGTGACGAACGGGCCGGCGCCGAGATCGCGCGCGGCCTCCTCCAATGACTGGTCGAGCCCCGCCATACGCGCGCGTACGGTGATCGCCACGAACGACACGCTGAACATCACGTGCGCGATCACGATCGTCCAGTAGCCGCGCGGCACGTCGAGCGTCAGGAAAAGGCTCAGCAGCGCCGCGCCCAGTACGACCTCGGACGCTGCGATGTTGGCGAACATCAGCAGGTTGACCGAGCCGGATCCGCGGAACCGGTACCTGCCGAGCGCCATGCCGAGCATCGTCCCGAACACGGTGGCGATCAACGTGGCGATGACCGCGATCGTCAGCGAATTCTGCAGCGCCTGGGTGAGATCCGGGATCGCGAACAGCTCGCGGTACCAGCGCAACGTGAAGCCCTGCCAGAGGACGTTCTGCCGTCCCGTGGTGTTGTTGAAGCCGAACACGATCATGACGATGATCGGCGCGCACAGCCAGGCGATGACCAGCCACGACCAGGTCGGCAGCAGCCATCGCATCCGGCGCCGGCGCCGCGGCGGCGCGGGACGCGGCTGCTCGGCGAGGGTGGACTCGACCGGACTCGCCAGAGTGGTCACGTCCCTGCCACCGCCCCGAAGACGTCCTCGGTGCCGAGGGCACGGGCGTAGGCGAATACGCCCACCAGCAGGCCGGCCATGAGCATGAATGCCAACGCCGACGCGGTCGGGTAGTTCAGGTTGACGAAGAACTCGGTCTGGATGATGTTGCCGATCATCGTGGTGTTCCTGCCACCGAGGATCGCCGCGTTCACGTAGTCGGCGGTCGCCGGCACGAAGGTGAGCAGGACGCCGGCGAAGACGCCGGGCAGCGACAGCGGGAAGACGACCTTGACAAAGGCCGCGCGTTTGGTGGCGTACAGGTCGGCCGACGCCTCGAGCAGGGCCGGATCGACTCGTTCGAGCGCGACGTAGATCGGCAGCACCATGAACGGCAGGAAGTTGTAGGTGAGCCCGCCGACGACGGCGACCGGCGACGCGAGAACCCGGAAGTTCTTGCCGACGATGCCCCAGTCCTTCAGTGGCGAGAGCACCATTCCGTTGTCGGACAGGATGAAGTTCCACGACTGCGTCCGGATGACGAACGACACGAAGAACGGCAACAGCAGCAAGAACAGCAGGCTCGACTTGTGCGCGCCGCCGCGGAAGGCGATCCAGAACGCCACCGGGTAGGCGATCACCAGGCACAGCACGGTCGCGATCAGCCCGTACACGATCGAGCGCACGAACTGGACGTGGTACTGGCTCCACCCGTCGGAGTAGTTGCGCCAGTGGAACGTCTGACTGAAGCCCGAGACGATGTCGCCGGTCTGCGTCGACACCGACAGCATGACGAACGCCGGGACGACGAAGAAGATGACCAGCCACAGCCAACCGGGCAGCGCCAGCAGGTACGGCGCCAGCCTGGCGGTGAGGCGGTGCCGGCTCACGAGCTCACGACTGGTAGATCGGCTCGAAGATCGAGTTCCAGGTCTTCTCCTCGGCCGCGGTCAGCACGCGGTAGCGCCGCAGCCGGGAGAAGTCTGCCTGGCTGGGGAAGATCAGCGGGCTCTTCACGAGGCCCTCGTCGTAGGCCTTGTCCTCACCGGTCGCCGCGTCGGCGTCCTGCTGGATGACCTGCTGCGCGCCGGGCACAGGGGTGATGTAGTTGATGTACTCGGCGAGCATCGCGGCGATCTTCGGGTCGTACACGAAGTCCATGTAGGTCATCGCGTCGAGCGGGTGGGCCGCGTGCTTGGGCATGCACATGTTGTCCGTCCAGATCACCGCACCCTCGGAGGGCACGACGAACTCGAGCGTCGCGCCGGACGCGTTGGCCTGGAATACATCGCCGGACCAGGCCATGGACGCCCAGATGTCGCCCTTGGACAGCGGCGTGATGTAGTCCTGCTCGTAGTACTTGCGGACGATCCCGGCGTCGCCCTGCTTCTTGAGCCAGTCCGCGGCGGTGTGCCAGTCGGCCTCCTTCGAGGTCTCGGGGTTCACACCGACGGCGAGCAACGCCGAGTTCGGCAAGTCCTGGTTGTCGCCGAACATGCCGACCTTGCCCTTGAGCGCGACGTCCTGCAGGTCTGCCCAGCTGGTGATCTTCTTGCCGACGCGCTTGGGGTCGTAGCCGATGCCGGTGATGCCCGACTGCCAGGCCATCGTGTAGATGTTGCCGTGGTCGTAGCTCGGGCTCTTCACCAGGCTGCTGGCGTTGGCGTAGAAGTTCGACATCTTCGACTGGTCCAGCGGCGTGAGATAACCGAGCTGCATCAGCTTGTCGAGGTACGTGCCGTTGGTGATGACGATGATGTCGTAGCCGATGCTCTGGCCCGCGGCGAGTTGCGGCTGGACCTTGCCGAAGAACGACGCGTTCTCCTGGATCACCTCTTTGTAGGTGACCTTGATGCCGGTCTGCTTGGTGAACAGGGTCAGCGAGGGATGGTCGTTCTTGTTCTTCTCGCTCGCGTCGAGGTAGAGCGGCCAGTTGGCGAAGTCGAGCCGGCCGGTCTGCTTCTGCGCCGCCCAGAACGTCTTCGCCGCGTCGACCGCGGCCGAGCTTGACGGGGCCTTCTTGGCGCCCTTGACCCCGCACGCGGCGAGCGTGGCCGCCATCGCGGACAGGCCGCCGAGCTGAATCGCCTGGCGACGACTGATCCGTGGGCTCAGCAGCCCCCGCAGGTAGTCGGCCGGCAGCTGTCCGGGATCGGGTAGTTCAGGCATCAATCCTCCGCGAGGTCGTGATCGGCGTCAGGCGACGAGTTGGACGCGGACGGGCCGCCCGCGAGCACAAGGGAGTGGTCCGGTCGCCACGACAGCCAGACATCGGAATCGCGGTCGGCGACATCGTTGGCGTCAGACGAGTTCTGGACGAAGACCGACAGCTCGGTGCCGTCGCCGATCGTGACGGCGTACTGCGTGGACGTGCCGAGGTAGACGACCTCGGAGACGCGACCACGCAGGGCGCACCAGCCCGCTGTAGGTGCGTCCGGGGAGATGACGATCTTCTCCGGACGGACCGTCAGGTCGAGCTCTGCCCCGACGCCGGCGCCGATGTCCGTGGCGCCCGGCACGATCAGCGACTCGCCCACGCCGCAGTCGAGAACGGCGGTCGCGCCGTCGAGCTCGCGAACCCGGCCGGTCATCAGGTTGGACGTACCGATGAAGCCGGCGACGAAACGCGTACGCGGCCGCTCGTAGACCTCGCGCGGGGCACCCAGCTGCTCGATGCGGCCGGCGCTCATCACGACGAGGCGGTCCGACATCGTCAGCGCTTCGTTCTGGTCGTGGGTGACGAACACGAACGTGATGCCGACTTCGCGCTGGATGCGCTTGAGCTCGATCTGCATCGCCTGGCGCAGCTTGAGGTCGAGTGCCGCGAGCGGCTCGTCGAGCAGCAGCGCCCTCGGGCCGTTGACGAGCGCGCGGGCGAGCGCCACGCGTTGCTGCTGGCCGCCGGAGAGCTCGCGCGGGCGGCGATCGGACTTGCCCTCGAGCTCGACCAGTTCGAGCATCTCGCCGACCCGCCGGGTTATCTCGGGCCTGGCGGTCGCCTTGCGCCGCAGCCCGAAGGCCACGTTGTCGAACACCGACATGTGCGGGAACAGCGCGTAGGACTGGAACACCATGTTGACGTCGCGGTGGTTCGGCGGCACGCCGACGACGTCGTTGCCGTAGAGCAGGATCTGACCGCTTGTCGGCTCCTCGAAGCCGCCGATCATCCGGAGCATCGTCGTCTTGCCGCACCCCGACGGCCCGAGCAACGAGAAGAATTCACCCTCGCCGATGATCAGGTCGACCCCGTCGACGGCCGCTACGACACCACGGCGCGAGTGGAAGGTCTTCCTGATTCCGACCAGCTCGATTGCCGGCACGCGGACGGCGTCAGCGGTGGAGTCCGAAGCAGGTCGCGACGCAGGACGAGGTTCGCCGTCCGCGTCGGACGACTTCAGAAGTTCCATGGATCCCACAGTTTCCCCCATCGCCTGCGGTCGGTCCATCGCCGAGGAATAGTGTCACGACGCCAGGCCAATGACAAGCGATTCCGCAGATTATGGCCTCATTTTCAACGGAATCACTTGCCAGAAGTGTTTCAAACAGGTAAAGGTCTATGTCATGGCGCGCGGCGGATCACGCGAACTGGTCGATGACACCTCCAAGGCGATCATCGAGCAGCTACAGGAGGACGGCCGGCGCGCCTACTCGGCGATCGGCAAGGCAGTCGGTCTGTCCGAGGCCGCGGTCCGCCAGCGCGTCCAGAAACTGGTCGAGAACGGCGTCGTCCAGATTGTCGCCGTCACCGATCCGATGCAGATCGGCTTCGCCCGCCAGGCGATGATCGCGATCTCGGCGGTGGGCGACGTCGAGGTGATCGCCGATCAGCTCGCCAAGATCGACGAGGTCGACTACATCGTGATCACGGCCGGCTCCTGCGACATCCTCGCCGAGGTCGTCGTCGAGAACGACGCGCACCTGCTGCAACTCGTCAACCGGCAGATCCGCACGATCGAGGGCGTAACCCGGACCGAGTCTTTTCTCTATCTCAAGCTCGTCAAGCAGACCTATGACTGGGGCGCACGATGACCGCAACGTCCACCCGAACGTTCGACGCCGCCGACCTGTCGGCCAAGGCCCGTGACCATCTCTGGATGCACTTCACGCGCCTTTCGTCGTACGCCAACTCACCGGTGCCGACGATCGTGCGCGGCGAGGGCGCCTACATCTACGACGTCAACGGCAAGCGCTACCTGGACGGACTTGCCGGCCTTTTCGTCGTTCAGGCCGGGCACGGCCGGCACGAGCTCGCCGAGGCCGCGTACCGGCAGGCGCAGGAACTCGCGTTCTTCCCGCTGTGGTCCTACGCCCACCCCGAGGCGATCGAGCTGGCCGATCGGCTGGCCGACTACGCGCCCGGTGACCTGAACAAGATCTTCTTCACCACTGGCGGCGGCGAGGCCGTCGAGACCGCGTGGAAGCTTGCCAAGCAGTACTTCAAGCTCGTCGGCAAGCCGATGAAGCACAAGGTGATCAGCCGCAACATCGCCTACCACGGCACGCCGCAGGGCGCGCTGTCGATTACCGGCATCCCGGATGCGAAGAAGTACTTCGAGCCGCTGGTGCCTGGTGCGCACAAGGCCCCGAACACCAACTTCTACCGGGCGCCGGAGCACGGCGACGACCTCGAGGCGTTCGGGCGCTGGGCAGCCGACGCGATCGAGCAGGCGATCGAGTTCGAGGGGCCGGACACCGTCGCCGCGGTGTTCCTCGAGCCGGTGCAGAACTCCGGCGGCTGCTTCCCGCCTCCGCCCGGCTACTTCCAGCGGGTGCGCGAGATCTGCGACCGGCACGACGTGCTGCTGGTGTCCGACGAGGTCATCTGCGCGTTCGGGCGGCTCGGCACCATGTTCGCGAGTGACAAGTTCGGCTACGTCCCGGACATGATTACCTGCGCCAAGGGCCTGACCAGCGGCTACTCCCCCATCGGCGCGTGCATCGTCAGCGACCGGATCGCCGAGCCGTTCTGGCACGGCAACGACTACTTCCCGCACGGGTACACCTTCGGCGGTCACCCGGTCTCGTCAGCCGTCGCGAACGCCAACCTGGACCTGTTCGAGCGCGAGGGTCTCAACCAGCACGTCCTCGACAACGAGGCCGCGTTCCGCGCCACGCTGGAGAAGCTGACCGACCTGCCGATCGTCGGCGACGTGCGCGGCGACGGGTACTTCTACGGCATCGAGCTGGTCAAGGACAAGGCGACCAAGGAGACGTTCGACGACGACGAGTCCGAGCGGCTGCTGCGCGGCTTCCTGTCCAAGGCGCTGTTCGACGCGGGCCTGTACTGCCGAGCCGACGACCGGGGCGACCCTGTCGTGCAGCTGGCCCCACCGCTCATCGTCGGCCAGCCCGAGTTCGACGAGATGGAGCAGATCCTGCGCTCGACGTTGACCGAGGCGTGGAAGCGCCTCTAGCGACCGCCTGCAGTTGTGTCATGCCTCCGGCGAGCAGGACGCCGCCGGAGGTATGACGACTCGCAACGGGCGAGGTAGATGCTGATCGCGTCCGCGGCCTGCGGCTGCTCGCTGCCGAACGTCACAGGCTCGGGCTCGGTCGCCGGCTGCGGTCGGAGCACGACCGCCGCGATGATCACGGCTGCGACGACGGCACCGGCCGCGACCGCGAAGCCGAGCTGGTAGCCACTGGTCAGCGCCGACGGCAGGTCATCGCCACCGGCCAGCAGCCGGTTGCTGCGCGACGTCGCGAGCGTGGCCAGAATCGCCAGGCCGAGCGCTCCACCCACTTGCTGGGTGGTGTTCACGAGCCCGGACGCGACGCCCGAATCACTCGGCGTCGCCCCCGACATCGCGACGGTCACGAGCACCGGAAACGCCAGGCCCGCGCCGACACCGAACAGCACCATCGAGGGCAGCAGATCGACCACGTACGACGACTCGACGGGCACGCGGACGAGCAGCAGCAGGCCGACGACGATCAGCACCAGGCCGGGCACCATCACGGCACGGGCCCCGTAGCGGTTCATCAGCCGGGCGGAGAAGCCGAGCGACAGCGTCCCGATCGCGATGGCAACCGGCAAGAACGCGAGCCCGATCTCGACCGGCCCGAAGTTGCGCACTCGCTGCAGGTAGAGCGACCCGGAGAAGAACATGCCGAACAGGCCGCCGACCATCAGCACCTGCACGACGTTGGCCGCCCACAGGTTGCGCGTCCGGAACAAGCGAAGCGGCAGCAGCGGATTGGCGGCGGTGGCCTGCCGGGCAACGAATCCGACGAGCAGCGCGAGCGCCACACCGCCGAGGCCGAGCGTGGACGCCGAACTCCATCCGTGATCGGCCGCCCCGACGATCGCGTACACGCCGAGCATCAGCCCGCCGGTGACGAGGGCGGCTCCGGTGACGTCGGCTCCCTCGCCGAGGCCGACACCCTCGTCGTGCTCGAGCAGCCGCGAGGCCAGCACGGCGGCGGCTATCCCGATCGGCAGGTTGACGAAGAAGATCCAGTGCCAGTTGAGCGCCTGGGTGAGCACGCCGCCGGCGAGCAGTCCGATCGACGCACCCGCGGACGCGACGAAGCTGTAGATGCCGATCGCCTTGGCCTGCTCGCGCGGCTCGCGGAACAGCGTCACGATCATGCCGAGAGTGACGGCCGAGGTCATCGCACCGCCGATGCCCTGGACGAATCGCGACACGATCAGCATCTCGCGAGTCGTGGACACGCCGCACGCCAGCGAGGCAAGGGTGAACACCGCCAGGCCGAACAGGAAGACCCGTTTGCGGCCGATCAGGTCACCGATACGTCCGGCCAGCAGGAGCAGGCCGCCGAACGCGATCAGGTAGGCGTTGACGACCCAGGCGAGGCTCGACTGCGTGAAGCCGAGGTCGTTCTGGATCGCCGGCAGGGCAACGTTCACGATCGTCTGGTCGAGGACGATCATCAGGAAGCCGGCGCACAGCACGATGAGCGCCAGCCAGCGGGACCGTTCGGTCGATGTCGTGGGAGTCGTCTGCAAGGTCATGCGGCATGGAACGACCGAAGCAGATTGTTTTGTTCCGGACGATCCGGCTCAGGACGATTTATTTTCCTCGGGGCCGACGGGGCGGCCGCTCGTAATGCAGCGGACTGGCCAGCCGGCCTTCGACGAGGCGGACGAGCGCGCTGACCAGGGCCTCGCGCTCGTCGGCAGACAGCGTCGACAGCACGTCGTCGTAGAGCTCGGTGACGACCTTCCGGGACGTCTCGACGAGCCGCTCACCCGCCTCGGTAACCGCGACGACCCTGGCCCGGCGATCAGTGTCGGACGGCACCCGCCGCGCGAGGCCCGCCCGCTCCAGCGCGTCGAGCGTCACGACCATGGTCGTCTTGTCGAGGGCGGTGAGCTCGGCGAGGCGGATCTGGGTGTACTCGCCGGTCATGGCCTTCGACAGCACGCAGTACGTACGGGGCGAACTGCCGATGTCGGCGAGCCTGGCGGTCATCTCGGTGGTCAGCGCGTGATTTGCCTGCGAGAGCAGGAAGATCAGATCCGGGTCGAATGTCGTGGGGGCGACGGTGGGCATGACTCGAGGATAGCAAGATAGTTCTGCGACAAAATCATCTTGTAGCAGAACGTTCCGGATCAGACAGTCGCGCCGGACCTGATGTGCTCGAAGATCAGGTTCGTCTCGGTCAGCGCGACGTCCGGATTGCGACTGAGGTTGATGACGACGAAGTCGCGCAGATCCTGGGTGCTCGCCGCCGCGATGTGGACGTAGAAGTCGACGGCACCGGCCAGGAAGAACACATTGAGCACCTCGGGCAGCTTGGCCACGGCCGCCGCGAACTCGGGAATGTGGCCCCGCGCATGAGACTGCAGCCGCACCGCGATCATCGCCTGGATGGGCAGGCCGAGCGCCGTGGGGTCGATGTCGGCGTGGTAACCGCGGATCACGCCGCGCTCGCGCAGACCCCGCACGCGGCCCAGACACGTCGACGGCGCGATGCCGACTCGCTCGGCCAAGGCGTTGTTGGGCACTCGTGCGTCCTGGGCGAGCACGCGCAGTATGCGGCGATCCACATCGTCGATTTCGCCGCCTCGAAGATTGTTCGCGCGCGCCTCGACCCGGGACGAAGCGCGCGAAGCATCGGCGGGCACAGTCGCAATTTACAGAATCATCGTCATCCATGTAGCGGGTGGCTTCGCGATGATTCATGATTTCCGATGTTCCGCAGCAGCCAACGATCGTCTGTGTGGAGGAAACGTGAAGGTCGGCATTCCGAGCGAGATCAAGAACCACGAGTACCGGGTGGCGATCACCCCGGCCGGCGTGCACGAGCTCGTGGCGAACGGGCACGACGTGTTCGTCCAGCGTGGCGCCGGCATCGGCTCGGCGATCCCGGACGAGGACTTCGTCGCGGCCGGGGCACGGATCCTCGACACCGCCGATGACGTCTGGGCGGCCGGTGAGCTGATCCTCAAGGTCAAGGAGCCGATCGCCGAGGAGTACCCGCGGATGCGCAAGGACCAGGTGCTGTTCACCTACCTGCACCTGGCTGCCTCGAAGGACTGCACCGACGCGCTGCTCGCATCGGGCACCACCGCGATCGCGTACGAGACCGTGCAGCTCGACGACAAGTCGCTGCCGTTGCTCGCCCCCATGTCCGAGGTGGCCGGGCGGCTCGCACCGCAGGTCGGCTCGTATCACCTGATGAGCCAGGGCGGCGGGCGCGGTGTGCTCATGGGCGGCGTGCCCGGCGTGTACGCCGCGAAGGTCGTCGTGATCGGCGCGGGGGTGTCGGGCCAGAACGCGGCGGCCATCGCGCTCGGCATGCAGGCCGAGGTGCTGCTGCTCGACCGGAACGTCTCGCGGCTGCGCCAGATGGATGCCATCTACCAGGGGCACTGCCAGACCGTGACGTCCAACGCGTACGAGATCGAGCGAGCCGTGCTCGACGCCGACCTGGTCATCGGCGCGGTGCTGATCCCTGGGGCGAAGGCGCCGAAGCTGATCAGCAACGAGCTGGTGTCGCGGATGAAGCCGGGTTCGGTGCTCGTCGACATCTCCATCGACCAGGGCGGATGCTTCGAGGACTCCCGCCCGACGACGCACGCCGAGCCGACGTACCCGGTGCACAACTCGATCTTCTACTGCGTGGCCAACATGCCGGGCGCGGTTCCGCACACGTCGACGTACGCGCTGACCAACGTGACGCTGCCCTACGCCGTCGAGCTCGCCGACCGTGGCTGGCAGGCCGCGCTGCGCCGCGACCCGGCGCTGGCTCTCGGCCTGAACACGCACGACGGCGCGCTGACGAACGGCGCGGTCGCCGAGGCGCACGGCTACGAGTCGATCAGCCTGGCCGAGGCACTCGGCTGAGCGGCTACCGCGGGCTGTCGCTCTGGCACGACACCGTTCCGGGGCCCCTCGACCCGCGGCCCCCAATGCCCGGATCTGCGTCGGCTGACGTCGCGATCGTCGGCGCGGGTTACACCGGGCTGTGGACCGCGTACTACCTGCTCGGCGCCGACCCGTCGCTACGCGTCGCGCTCGTCGAGCAGGAGATCGCCGGCTTCGGCGCGTCCGGCCGAAACGGCGGATGGTGCTCGGCGCTGTTCCCGGTGAGCGCGTCCCGCCTGGCCAGCGAGCACGGCCGCGACGCGGCGGTGGCCCAGTACCGCGCGATGCGTGACTCGGTGGCCGAGGTCGTCCGGGTGGCGGCGGCGGAGCGGATCGAGGCCGATGCCGCGCTCGGGGGCACGGTCGTCCTCGCCCGGACCGATCCGCAACTTCGGCGGGCCCGGGCAGACGTCGACGAGGCGCGCGAGTTCGGCGTCGACATGGAACTGCTGGACGCGGAATCCGCTCGCCGGCGCCTGGCGGCGACGTCCGTGGCAGGCGGCACGTACACGCCGCACTGCGCGGCGATCCATCCGGCCAAGCTCGCTCGCGGACTGGCCGATGCCGTCGAGGCGCGCGGGGCGTCGATCTACGAGCAGACGCGCGCGAGCGCCATCGAGCCAGGTGTCGTGCACACCGAGCGCGGAACGCTTCGCGCCGACGTCGTCGTGCGGGCGACCGAGGGGTATACCCCGCGACTGGCCGGCCAGCGGCGGGCGATCGCGCCGGTGTACTCGCTGATCATCGCGACCGAACCGCTGCCGCAGGCGGCCTGGGACGAGATCGGCCTGGCCCAACGGGAGACGTTCGCCGACTACCGGCACCTGATCATCTACGGGCAGCGGACCGCCGACGGGCGCATGGTCTTCGGCGGACGCGGCGCGCCGTACCACTTCGGTTCGCGCATCGACGCGTCCTACGACCGCGTCCCCGCGGTGTTCGCCGCCTTGCAGCGAACCCTCGCCGAGCTGTTCCCGGTCCTGCGCGACGTCGAGATCACGCATCGCTGGGGCGGGCCGCTCGGCGTGGCGCGCGACTGGCACGCGTCGGTCGGGCTGGACCGGATCACCGGCCTGGCCTGGGCCGGGGGCTACGTAGGCGACGGTGTCTCGACGACGAACCTCGCCGGGCGAACGCTGGCCGACCTGATCCTGCGCAACGACTCGCCACTGGCCGACCTGCCCTGGGTGGGCCATCAGTCACCGCGCTGGGAACCCGAACCGCTGCGCTGGCTCGGCGCCAATGCCGGCCTGCGGGCGATGACCTGGGCCGACGCGGCCGAGGCGCGCAACGGCCGCTCGTCGCGGCTGGCCGGTGCCGTCAACCGGCTGCTCGGCCGCTGACCCGGCATCAGCATCGCGCACGCATGCGGCATCCTCTGTTCTGGCGTTGGCAACGGGACCAGGAGGCCGCAACATGGCTCGCACGACGATCACCCGGCTGAGCACGAAGGCGAGCCAAGACATCGGCGAGCTGTACCGGCTGCTGGACACCGTGCATATCGGGCACTTCGCCGTCGTGGACGACGACGGCCACCCGGTGGTGCTGCCGACCGCCGTCGTCCGCGACGGCGACCGCATGCTCGCGCACGGCTCGACCGGCTCGCGCTGGATGCGCCGGCTGGCGACTGGCGCGCCGACCAGCCTCGCGGTCACGTCGTTCGACGCCCTGGTCGTCGCGCGCTCGACGTTCGAGTCGTCGATGCGTTATCGCAGCGCGGTGCTGTTCGGAGCGTGCACGCTGATCACGGATGCCGACGCCAAGCGGCGTGCCCTCGACGCCGTCGTCGAGGGGCTGATACCCGGACGCGTCGCCGAGGTGCGGCCGGCCAACCTCAAGGAGCTGGCTGCCACGCAGGTTCTCTCGCTGCCGATCGTCGAGTGGTCGCTGAAGGTGTCGGAGGGCTGGCCGGACGACACGGACGAGGATTGCGCCGGTACCGCCTGGGCCGGCGTGCTGCCTGCCACGACCGGCTACGGCGAGCCGCTGCCCGCGCCGGACCTGAACGACGGCATCCCGCTGCCCGAATCAGTCCGGCGTATCTACCGATAGATGCCGACCATCACGCACACGATCAGCGGGCATCTCGATCCCGGCGCGCCCGACTTCGTCTACCTGCCGGTCGAGGTGCCGCCCGGCGTGCGCGAGATCGCAGTGTCGTACAGCTACGACAAGCCGCCGGTGCCCGCGGGGACGCTCGGCAACTCGTGCGACATCGGGATCTTCGACGAGCGCGGAATTGCCGTTGGTGGAAAGGGTTTCCGCGGCTGGTCGGGCGGCGCGCGCACCGAGTTCGCGATCGCCGCGGACGCAGCGACGCCGGGCTACCTGCCCGGACCGGTGAACCCGGGCACCTGGCACGTCGCCCTCGGGCCGTACACGGTCGCGCCGTGCGGCCTCGACTACCGGGTGGACGTGACCCTGACATTCGGCGCGCCGGGCGAACCGTACGTCGCGGAATACGCGCCGCAGCAGGTCCCTGGACACGGCCGCGCCTGGTATCGCGGCGACTGCCACCTGCACACCGTGTACTCCGACGGCTGGCGGCTGCCTGAAGAGGTTGCCGCGACAGCACGCACGGCCGGGCTGGACTTCATCGTCACGACCGAGCACAACACGTCCGCGTCGCACGGCGCCTGGGCGCAACTCGCCGGCGACAACCTGCTGATCGTCACGGGCGAGGAGGTGACGACCCGCAACGGCCACTACCTCGCGGTGGGCATCGCTCCCGGCGAGTGGATCGACTGGCGGTACCGGGCGCGCGATGGTGCGTTCGCGGGATTCGCCCGGCAGATCCGCCAGTCCGGCGGCATTGTCGTGCCGGCGCATCCGTACGCGCCCTTCATCGCAGGCAGCTGGAAGTTCGGCTACGACGATGCCGACGCCGTCGAGGTGTGGAACGGGCCGTGGACGCCCGACGACGAGTCCGCCCTCAACACCTGGGACTCGATGCTCGTCAGCTCGGTGCACGGCCGCGGAGGGTGGTTGCCGGCCATGGGCAACAGCGACGCGCACGGCGAGCCGCAGCTGATCGGCCTGCCGCACAACGTCGTCCACGCCGACGCCCTCTCCCGCGACGCACTGGTGGCCGCCCTCTCCGCGGGACGCACCTGGATTGCCGAGTCGTCCACGGTCAGCGTCGACTTCGCGGTCGGCGGCTCAGGACGCCGCGCCGGCATCGGCGAACGGCTCGACGTGGACGCCGACGCACCTGTGCAGGTCACGCTCGACGTGCGCGGCGTGCCGGACGGCGTGGTGCGGATCCTGTCCCACACGGGCGAGGTACTGCGCACGTCGCTGCCGGCGTCAGGCGCAGAGACGCTCAGCTGGCAGGCGACGCCTTCGCTGGCCGCCTACGTCCGCGCCGAGGTTCGCCACGCGGGCGCCGGCGCCATGGCCGCGCTCACGAACCCGATCTTCCTTGGACGTTCGTAGGTTCGAGCTGCTGCAGGCCGACCACTCGGATCAGTTCCAGGCGATCAGCCGTCTCGGTGCCGGGCGGCGCGGTGTGCAGGACTAGGCGCTGGTTGTGCTCGGGAGTCAGCAGTACCTCGCAGTCCAGTTCGAGCAGGCCGACCAGCGGATGCACGATCCGCTTGCGATCGTCGTGCCGGACGGCGACGTCGTGCTCGACCCACAACTGCTCGAACAGCGGGCTGGCCGCACGCAGCCCGTCGACGAGCTCGCGCAGGTGCGCGTCATTCGGCCGCCGGGCGACGGTGGCGCGCAGATCGGCGACGTGCGCCCGGGCCGTCCGCTCGCGATCTTCGGGCGGCAGCCGGTGTAGCGACTCGGGCCCGGTGAACGCCATCCGGTACAGGTTGCGCTCGGCCGCCGGCACTGCGCTGAAGTCGACGAACAGGGCCGCCGCGAGCGGCGTCCAGGCAAGCACGTCGCCGGCGTCGCTGATCACCATTGCCGCGCTGTCGCCGAGCCGGTCGAGCAGGTGCAGGACGCCCGGACGCACATGCCGGGTCACCGCCGTGGGCTCCGGCGGGGGCTCGCCCGCCACACGGAACAGGTGGTCGCGCTCGTCGTCGGACAGCCGCAACGCCCTGGCGAGCGCGGCGAGCACCTGGCGCGACGGCCGGGGCCCCCGGGACTGCTCGAGCCGCGCGAGGTAGTCGACCGACATGCCGGCGAGCAGCGCCACCTCCTCGCGGCGCAGGCCCGGCGTGCGCCGCCGCGTCGACGCGGGCAGACCGACATCGGACGGGGACAGCTTCTCGCGGCGCGTGCGCAGGAAGTCGGCCAGTTCGGCGCGATTCACCCGTCGAGCATGCCCGGCGATGGGCGGCTCGTGCCAGGGACCGCGAATCCGTGGATCGCCACGTCCTTCTCGCGTCGGGCGGAAACACGCACGCTCGAAGCCATGAACATCTTCCTCACCGGCTCGACCGGCCGTGTCGGCAGCCGTCTGCTCCCCCGCCTGCTCGGATCCGGCAACACCGTCAGCGCGCTCGTACGCTCGCCGGACGCCGCCGAACGTGTGCGCGCGCTCGGCGGACGAGCGGTCATCGGCGACCTGCTCGACCCGGCCAGCTACGCCGAGGCCGTCGCCGGTCACGACGCGGACCTGCACGTCGCGGCCGTGCTGCGCAGCGACGACGACTTCCTGATCCGCCGGGTGAACCTGGACTCGACGCTGCATCTCGCGCAGGCGGCCGTTGCGGCCGGCGTGCGGCGATTCGTCTTCACCAGCACCAACCTCGTGTATCCGGCGGGTCTGGGAGCCGGCGCCGGAGGCCGTCTGGGGCGCCTACCCGCAGGCGAAGGTCGACGCCGAGCGGGCGCTTCTCGATATGGCCGAGCTCGGCGCGCGCGTGATCCGGCTGGCGTTCGTCTACGGGGAAGGCGACCCGCACCTTGCCGAGTCGCTTCGCTGGGCCGCGCAGTGGCCGGCGCATCAGCGGCTGCAGCTCATCCACCACGTGGACGTCGCGCAGGCGCTGCTTCGCGCGTTGAACGCTCCCGGCATCGACGGCCAGATCTTCAACGCGAGCGACGACGCGCCGGTTACCGCGTACGAACTGCATCAGGTCAACGGCCGGTCGATGCCCGACAACGAGGCGACCGAAGCGGACATGTGGCACGGCATCGTCGACACCTGGCGGATCCGCAGCGAGCTCGGCTACCGACCGATCTACCCGTCGGTCTGGACGGCGCGGGCGGCGGGCGCGCTGTAGCCGGCGCTATTCGCCTGGTGGCCGGTAGCGCAGGCCGTCGAGGGCCAGGATGAGGATGCGGTCGATGTCCTCCGGCGAGGCGGTCCGGATCATCGTGATGCCGCTGACCATCCGGACGACATCGGTGAAGTCGACATCCGGACGAACTGCACCGGACTCACGGGCCCGCTCGAGCAATGGCTCGCCTGCGTGGTAGATCGCGTCATGGCACTTGCGGAAGACCTCCGAGTCCTGGCCGACGCTCGCCATCAGCTCGGTCGCGAGCGCGCGTTTCGTAGCGGCATAGGCGACGAACCTGCGCAGCCAGCCGACCAGGGCATCCCACGGCGGCAGCTCGGTCAGGTCGTCGGCCGACTTGCACAGCGACTCGACCTCTTCGATGTACACGGCCTCGAGCAGGGCTTGCCGGGACGGGAAGTGGCGGTAGAGCGTGCCGATGCCGACTCCGGCACGACGGGCGATGCTTTCCAGTGACGCTTCGGCGCCGCTCTCGGTGAACGCCGCCAGCGCAGCGTCGATCAGCTTGTCGTAGTTGCGGCTCGCGTCGGCTCGGCGCGGTCGCGTCGACAACGACTCGACTCTCGCTGCACTCGCCATGGAAAGTCGCTCTCCAAACTCACTTGCGAAACGGAGGGGGCCTCCGTATAGTTCCGGAGGGCGCCTCCACTTTAGCACTCAGTTCGTCAATCATCCCCTGAAGGGATTGCTCGTCCGATGACTTCGCTCGCTCAAAATCAGCTCCGGCAGGGGTCAGCACGACCGTCTCGATCTTCGATCGGGGCCGCGCTGGTCCTCGTCGTGATCTTGACCGGCCAGCTCATGATCATGCTGGACGCCACGATCGTGACCATCGCGCTGCCCAAGATCAGCGACTCGCTGCACTTCTCCCCCACCAGCCTGTCCTGGGTGCAGAACGCCTACACGCTGACGTTCGGCGGCCTGCTTCTGCTCGGCGCCCGCGCGGGCGACATCCTCGGCCGGCGGCGCATGTTCATGGTCGGCATCGGCCTGTTCACGCTGACGTCGTTGCTCGGCGGCCTCGCCCAGTCCAGCGGGGAGCTGTTGGCGGCCCGTGCCGCTCAGGGCATCGGCGCCGCTATCGCCGCTCCGTCCACGCTGGCACTGCTGACTTCGCGCTTCACCGAGGGTCCCGACCGCCTTCGCGCATTCGGGCTCTACGGTGCCGTGTCCTCGGGCGGCGCCAGTGTCGGCCTGGTGGCCGGCGGCGTGCTGACCGACTGGCTGTCCTGGCGGTGGGGCCTGTTCATCAACGTCCCGATCGGGATCGCCTTGATCCTGCTCACGCCCCGGTACCTGCCGGAGACGCCACGCCAGCCCGGCCGATTCGACCTGGCCGGTGCGGTGACCTCGACACTCGGCATGGCGTCGCTGGTGTACGGATTCGTCCGGGCGGCATCTGACGGCTGGGGCGACACCGGTACCGCCTTGTCGTTCATCGTCGGCGTCGCGTTGCTCGCGATGTTCGTCATGGTCGAGCTGCGGGCCGAGCAGCCGATCACGCCGCTGCACCTGTTCGCCAGCCGCCAGCGCAGCGCGTCCTACGTCGCGCGGCTGCTGCTGGTCGGCGGCATGTTCGGCATGTTCTTCTTCCTGACCCAGTACCTGCAGCTGGTCCGCGACTACAGCCCGCTCAAGGCCGGGTTCGCGTTCCTGCCGATGACCGTCGCGTTGTTCGCGAGCGTGCGGACCGTGCCTAAGCTGATCCCGCGAGTCGGCGGCATGCGGTTCCTCCTCAGCGGCATCGCCCTTGGTCTGCTCAGCATGGTCTGGTTGACCCGGATCTCGGCCGGCAGCCAGTACTTCCCGAGCATCGTGGTTCCGATGACGCTGCTCGGACTCGGCCTGGGCGTCGCGATGATCCCGTTGACGAACATGGCCATGGTCGGCGTCGAGCCACGGGACGCCGGCGCCGCGTCGGGCCTGGTGAACGTCATGCAGCAAGTTGGCGGCTCGCTGGGCCTCGGCCTGCTCGTGACCGTGTTCGGCACGGCCAGCCGTAGCGCGGCGAAGCACCCGCTGCCGGGCGTCTCCGCGCACGTCGAGCGGCATCACGAGCTGGCGCACGCGATCGCGATGGCGTTCACCGGGTCGGCCATCTTCCTGGCGTGCACGCTGGCTGTCGTCGTGTTCGCGGTGCGCGTCCGATCGGCCGCGGCAGTCTCGTCGTGAAGCCCGATCCGATCGGCGAGCTCGTCCTGCGGTACTTCGAGATGTGGAGTACCGGCAGGGCGGAGCTCGCCGACGAGATCCTCGCGGCGGACTGGACCGACCACGTCAACCCAAAGGCCGATGGGGCAGCGGGCGTTCGCGCCGTCGTCGAGACGATCGCCGAGAGGCGCCCGGGCGTGCGCTTCGACATCGACACGACGCTCCGCGACGGCGACCTGGTCGCCGCCGCAGGCGTCGCATCCTCCGATGTCGATCCGCCTGCCCGGCACCTGTGGCTGTTCCGCGCCGCCGACGGGCGGCTTGCCGAGATGTGGACGTTCGACGAGCGGCAGCTTGGCGTCTAGCTCGTCCCGGCGGCCAGTTGCCCGCACGCACCGTCGATCTCGCGGCCCCGCGTGTCACGCACCGTGGTCGACACTCCTTGCGCCTCGAGCCGCCGCACGAATTCTCGTTCAACGGGCTTGGGTGAGGCATCCCATGCCGAGCCCGGTGTCGGGTTGAGCGGGATCAGGTTGACGTGCGCGAGCCGCGTGCTCAGCAGCCGGCCGAGCAGATCCGCCCGCCACGGCTGGTCATTGATGTCACGGATCATCGCGTACTCGATCGAGTAGCGACGGCCGGTTCGCGCGGCGTATGCATCGGCCGCGGCCAGAACCTCCGCCACCTTCCACCGCGTGTTCACCGGGACGAGCGTGTCGCGAAGCTCGTCGTCCGGCGCATGCAACGAGACGGCAAGCGTCACGCCGAGATTCTCCTCGGCGAGTTT
>WNGE01003405.1_pt1 | contig 24590 bp, 25 predicted proteins | sample 5400651 | NCBI WGS metagenome assembly WNGE01 (sample SAMN13153370, study PRJNA577476) | soil metagenome | isolation source: 60 cm soil or saprolite under grassland replicate 2 | place: USA:California | collected 2016-06-15
CGATATAGAGGAAGTTCGCCGGGCGGACACCGCCGTAGGACTCGCCGGCGTAGGCGACCACGTCGAGGGTGGACATCACCAGGCCGGCACCGTTGCCGATGATCCCGACCTCCCCTTCGAGCTTGACGTAGTTGAGGTCGCGCTCCTTGGCCCGCTGCTCCAGCGGGTCGACCGCGGACCTGTCCGCCCACGCCTCGTGGTCGGGGTGGCGGAAGGTCGCGTTGTCGTCGAAGGTGACCTTCGCGTCCAGCAGCAGGACTTTGTCCTCGTGGGCTGGCACTTGGGCCAGACCAGCAGGTAAGCGCTCGCCGTGGGCTGGCACAGCCACTTTGGCCAGCGGGTTGACCTCGACCAGGGTGGCGTCCTCAGCGACGAAGGTCTGCCAGAGCTTCACAGCTATCGCCGTGATCTGGTCCGCCACTTCGGCCGGGAACCCGGCCCGGGTCACGATGTCGCGCGCCATGGCCTCGTCCACCCCGGTACTGGCGTCGATCGACTCCTTGACCACCTTCTCCGGGGCCTCGTGCGCGACCTGCTCGATCTCCATCCCACCGGCGGTGCTGGCGATGCAGAGGAACGTACGGTTGGCCCGGTCGAGCAGGTAGGAGAAGTAGTACTCCTCGACGATGTCGGCGGTCGTGGTCACCATCACCTTATGTACGGTGTGGCCCTTGATGTCCATGCCGAGGATGTCCCGGGCCCGGGCCTGCGCCTCGTCCACGCCGTCGGCGAGCTTCACGCCGCCGGCCTTGCCCCGGCCGCCGACCTTCACCTGGGCCTTGACGACCACCCGGCCGCCCAGCCGCTCGGCGATGGCGCGCGCCTCCTCCGGAGTGGTGGCGACCCCGCCGTCCAGCACCGGCAGCCCGTGCCGGGCGAACAGTTCGCGCCCCTGGTACTCGTACAGGTCCACCTGACGAACCTCTCCCGCGTGCCGATTGTGAGCCTTCCGGCGCAGCCTAACCAGTTGTCCACCGCCGGCCGGTGACGGGTTACCCGGTGTGCCGTACTCCACACGGCGGTTACTGGCTGGGCACCGCCGCGACGTTTGCCCGTACCCACTCCACAATGGACTGTGTCGAGGCGCCGGGGGTGAAGATCTTGGCCACGCCCAGCCTGGTCAGCTCGGGGATGTCCGCCGCGGGGATGATCCCGCCGCCGAACACCACGATGTCCTCCGCACCGCGCTCCCGGAGCAGCTCGATGACCCGCTGGAAGAGCGTCATGTGCGCGCCGGAGAGCACCGAAAGCCCCACCACGTGGGCGTCCTCCTGCAACGCGGTCTCCACGATCTGCTCCGGCGTCTGGTGCAAGCCGGTGTAGATGACCTCCATGCCGGCGTCGCGCAGGGCCCGGGCGACCACCTTCGCGCCCCGGTCGTGCCCGTCCAACCCGGGCTTGGCGATCACCACTCGAATCCGCGCCATGCCGCCCACCTCCTGAACGAACGGTAACCGGTATCGCCCACGCGGTGGACACCGGATCAGACAGCGATGAGTATCTACCTGATCACGCACCGCACCTGCCAGTAAAACGAAGAGTGACGAACACGGCGTGTCGCCCGGTTGGCATCGGGAATGTGACCGGTGCCGCTTGTGATGCCGGTTCCGGATTGGCTACGGTGTCCCCTGTTGTCATCCGGCCACCGCCAGATGGCGACAAGGCAGCGAGACGCCGGGCCCCCACCCAGCAACCCTGGACCTGTTTCACTGCCAGTTCATTAGCAGATTTCGGAGGGTGTTCGTGTCTTCTCGGGAAGATCACGGCCGCTATCGTGGGCGCCGTCGCGCACCCACTCCCCCTCGTAGCCGGTACGCGGCGGTAGTCACCACCGCATTCCTCGGCGCGGGCGTGGTAGCGCTGGGCACCGCGACCGCTTTCGGAGACACCGCGACCGACCCCGCGGCGCTGACCGCGGCGAGCGCGACCGGTGCGGTCAGCACGACCGACCTCGCCGACCGGCAAGCCACCCTCGACCGCGCCACCCGGGGTGACAACCGCACCGACGCCGCGTCTACAGTGGACCAGCTGGCCGACTTCTGGGTCCTGCCGCTGAACAGCTACACGTTCTCCACCCCGTTCGGGGTCCACTCGGGCACCATCCACCCGGGAGTCGACCTGGCCGTCCCGGAAGGCACCGCGTATGTCGCGGCGCACGCCGGTACCGTGGTGCTGGCCCGCTTCGCCGGTGGCAACGGCTACGAGATCGTCATCGACGGCGGTAACGGCATCAGGACGATCTACGGTCACTCCTCCGCTCTGCTCGTACGCGAGGGCCAGAAGGTCGAGGCCGGCCAGGTGATCGGCCTGAGCGGCAACAGCGGCTACTCGCTCGGCCCCCGCCTGCTTTTCGGGATCGAGCAGAACGGCAACGCCGTCGACCCGGTCACCTTCCTGCTGACCAAGGGCGTCGACATCGCCAACAAGACCCAGGCTGTCGACAGCTGAACTCCCGGCGCTTGCTCCGCTCGCGCGGGTCAGGGCGCTTGGTGGGCTAGAGCTTTTCCAGCGGTGCGTGCCGTAGCACGATCCACATGGTCTGCTCGCCGAAATCGATCTGTGCCTGAGCCCGGGCACCATGCCCCTCGACCGCGAGCACCCGGCCCACGCCCCACCGCTGGTGGTTGACCCGGTCGCCGGCCACCAGGCTGGGTACCTTGGGCAGCTCGCTCGCGGTGGTCAGGCCGGCCGCACCCACCCCGAGCCGCTCGGCTAGCTGCGCAGCCCTGGCCGAGTTACCGGGGTATCCGCCCCGACCGCCGACCCCACCGCCGGAGCCTGACCACGAGGTGTATGCCGCCGCCGTACGTTCCCAGCGCAGCAGCGGCTCGGGCAGCTCGTCGAGGAACCGGGAGGCCGGGTTGTACTGCGGCTGCCCCCAGGCGCCCCGGGTCACCGCGCGGGAAATGTACAGCCGCTGCCGGGCCCGGGTGATCCCGACGTAGGCGAGCCGGCGCTCCTCCTCCAGCTCCCGGTTGTTGCCGAGCGAGCGCAGGTGCGGGAAGACCCCGTCCTCCAGCCCGGTGAGGAAGACCACCGGAAACTCCAGCCCCTTCGCGGTGTGCAGGGTCATCAGGGTCACCACGCCCTGGTGCTCCGGGTCGTCGGACGGTACCTGATCGGCGTCGGCCACCAGCGCGACCTGCTCCAGGAAGCCCTGCAGCGTCGGCGTCGCGGCCTCGCTCTCCTCGGCCACCGCGGCGTTGGTCAGCACCCGCTCGGTGTACTCCCGGGCCACGCTGACTAGCTCCTGGAGGTTTTCCACCCGGCCGGCGTCCTGGGTGTCCAGGCTGTCCTCCAGCTCGGCGAGGTAGCCGGAGCGCTGCAACGCGGCCTCCAGTACGTCCTCCGGCAGCGCCGTCTCGGCCAGCTCGCGCAGCCCGTCCATCAGGGTGACGAAATCGGCGATGGCGTGGGCCGACCGGGGCGAGATCCCCGGCGCGTCGGCGGCCTTGCGCAGCGCGTCGCTGAACGAGATGCGGTCCCGCGTGGACAGCGCCTCGACACACGCCTCGGCCCGCTCCCCGATGCCGCGCCGGGGCGTGTTGAGGATCCGCCGCAGGTTCACCGTGTCGTCCGGGTTGGCCACCGCCCGCAGGTAGGCCAGCGCGTCGCGGACCTCCTTGCGCTCGTAGAAGCGCACCCCGCCGACCACCTTGTAGGGCAGGCCGACCCGCATGAACACCTCCTCGAACACCCGCGACTGGGCGTTGGTGCGGTAGAACACGGCGACCTCACCCGGCCGCGCCAGCTCGGCGGCGCGCAGCCGGTCGATCTCCCGGCCGACCCAGTCCGCCTCGGCGTGCTCGGTATCGGCGACGTAGCCGACGATCTGCTCTCCCGCGCCCGCGTCGCTCCACAGCCGCTTGGGCTTGCGCTCGGTGTTGCGGTCGATCACCGAGTTGGCCGCGGACAGGATGGTCTGGGTGGAGCGGTAGTTCTGCTCCAGCAGGACGGTCCGCGCGTTGGGGAAGTCCCGCTCGAACTCCAGGATGTTGCGGATGCTGGCACCGCGGAACGCGTAGATCGACTGGTCGGCGTCACCGACCACGCACAGCTCACCGGTATCTCCGACCAGTTCCTTGACCAGCTGGTATTGCGCGTGGTTGGTGTCCTGGTATTCGTCGACCAGGACGTGCGTGAAGCGGCGCCGGTATTTCTCCGCCACCGCGGCGAACGCCTGGAACAGGTGCACGGTGGTCATGATCAGGTCGTCGAAGTCGAGGGCCTGGGCCTCTGACAGCCGCCGCTGATAGAGCGTGTATGCCTCGGCCAGGTGCCGTTCGGCCGGCCCCGATGCCTTACCGGCAAAGGACTCCGGGTCGATCAGCTCGTTCTTCAGGTTGGACACCTGGGCCGCCATCGACCGGGCCGGATAGCGCTTCGGGTCGAGGTCGAGCTCGCGGGTGACCATCTGCATCAGCCGGCGGGAGTCGTCGGCGTCGTAGATGGAGAACGTGGACTTGAGCCCGGCGTGCTCGTGCTCGGCACGCAGGATGCGTACGCACGCGGAGTGGAACGTGGACACCCACATCAGCCGGGCCCGGTTGCCGACCAGGTGGGCGACCCGGTCCTTCATCTCCCCGGCCGCCTTGTTGGTGAATGTGATCGCGATGATCTGCCCGGGGTGCACGTCGCGGGCGGCCAGCAGGTAGGCGATCCGGTGGGTCAGCACACGCGTCTTGCCCGAACCGGCACCGGCCACGATCAGCAACGGCGACCCGGCATGGGTCACCGCCGCTCGTTGGGGCTCGTTGAGCCCGTCCAGCAGCTTGTCCACCCGACGCTGCCGGTGGTCCGGCTGGGGTGGTCCGGCTGGCTTCTCAGGGGTCTCAGAGACGGCATGCATCGCACTAGCGAGTCTATGCCGACCCACCGACAGGACCCGGCCGCGCCTCGCTTACCGTATCGGCCATGCCGCCGCAATCACTGGGTACCGCGGTGATCGTCGCCAGCCTCCTGCTGGCGGTCGCCGCATTGGTGACAGCGATCCGGAACCGCGGGCCGGGCAGGTTCCACTCGATCAGCATGATCATCGTCCAGGCGCTCGTCACCGCGGAGGTGGTGGTCGGACTGGTCCACCTCGCCCAGGGCGCGCACCCGCATGAGTACGCCACGTTCATCGGGTACCTCATCGCGATCTTTCTGATCCTGCCGGTCGGCGCGGGCCTGGCCCGGCTGGAGCCGACCCGCTGGGGTGCGCTGATCGTCGCGGTGGCCGCGCTGGTGGTACCCATCCTGATCGTCCGGATCAACCAGCTGTGGAGCGGCGTTGGCTGAGCGCGTCCTCAACCGCGGCCCCGGCCGGGTGCTGATCGCCGTCTATGGGCTGTTCGCCCTGGCCGCCACCGCCCGGGCCAGCGTGCAGCTGGCCGCCCGCTACCACGAGGCCCCACTGGCCTACCTGCTCTCCGCCCTGGCCGGGGTGGTCTACATCCTGGCGACCGTCGCGCTGGCGCGTAACCTCCGGGGCCTGGCGCTGTGGTGCTGCTCGTTCGAGCTGGTCGGCGTCCTGGCGGTCGGTACCGCGAGCCTGCTCGCCCCGGAAGCCTTCCCGAAGGCGACCGTATGGTCGCTGTACGGCATCGGCTACGGCTTCGTCCCGCTGGTCCTGCCGCTGCTCGGCCTGTTGTGGTTGAGTCGAAGCCGCGACAGGACTTGACGGCGGGCGGCATCGCGGTGGCATACTTGCCGGCGTGGCACATCAGGTTCGATTTTTCTACTACGGCTCCGGGAGTCCGGCAGCCGTAGGTCGCGCCTGAATCACAGACCTGCGAACGCCCCGGGCTCAGGAGCCCGGGGCGTCTTTGTGCTCCGGGTGAGCGGGCCCCCGTAGACCAGAGGAGCACTAAGATGAGCGGCACCATGTTGACCGAGCCGACGTCCGAGGCACAGACCCACATCGCCGCCCTGCGCGAGCGCATCGACGAGATCGACGCCACGCTGATCCGGCTCTGGCAGGAACGGGCCCGGATCTCCCAGGAGGTCGGCTCGACCCGGGTGGCGGCCGGTGGCACCCGGCTGGTCCTCTCCCGCGAGCGGGAGATCCTCGACCGTTTCCGCACCGCGCTCGGCGCCGACGGCACCCAACTGGCCCTGCTGATCCTGCGCGCCGGCCGCGGCCCGCTGTGAGCGAGCGTCAGCGATCGAATATTCCGGCTCGCCCCGCGAAGCTCCGGTCGTGAGCTTCTTCCCGCCGTCCGCGGAACCGCTCGTGGACGTCCAGCGGGTGCTCGTGGTCGCCGCGCACCCCGACGACGTCGACTTCGGCGCCGCCGGTACCGTCGCGCACTGGGTCGACGCCGGCATCGAGGTGGCCTACCTCCTGGTCACCCGCGGCGACGCCGGTGGTTTCGACGACACGCCACGCGAACAGATGCCGCTGCTGCGCGAGGCCGAGCAGCGCGCCGCCGCCAAGGCCGTCGGGGTCACCCAGGTGGACTTCCTCGACGGGTACGCCGACGGAACCCTGACCCCGTCGCTCGACCTGCGCCGCGACCTCACCCGGGTGGTCCGTCGATATCGACCCGACCGGATCCTCACCAACTCCCCGCTGCGACGCTGGGAGCGCATCGCCGGCCCGGGCCACCCCGACCACCTCGCCGTCGGCGAGGCGGTCACCTGCGTCATCTATCCTGACGCGCGCAACCCGTTCGCCTTCCCGGGGTTGCTGCGCGACGAAGGGCTCGAGCCCTGGGTGGTCCGCGAGGTGTGGTTCCAGGGCGGCCCCGACCCCGATCACGTGGTGGACATCACCGCGACCTATCCCCGCAAGCTGGCCGCGCTCGCGGCGCACGCCACCCAGACCTCGCACGAGGACGTACCGGCCCGGCTGCGCCCCTTCCTGGAGACCGTGGCCCGCAACGCCGGCCTGCCCGACGGCTCCCTCGCCGAGGCATTCACCGTCCTACGTACGGCCTAAACCAGGCGGCGGTCGGCGGCCCAGCGGGACAACTCGTACCGGTTGGACATCTGCAGCTTGCGCAGCACGTTCGACACGTGTGTCTCGACCGTCTTGATCGAGATGTACAGCTCCTTGGCGATCTCCTTGTACGCGTACCCGCGCGCCAGCAGCCGTAGCACCTCACGCTCGCGGTTGGTCAGCTGGTCGAGCTCCGGGTCGGCGACCGGCGCGTCCGGTCGGGCCGCGAACGCGTCCAGCACGAAACCGGCCAGCCGTGGGCTGAACACCGCGTCCCCCTCGGCGACCCGCCGGATCGCGGCGACCAGGTCCTCGGGCGCGATGGTCTTGGTGACGTAGCCGCGCGCGCCGGCCCGGATCAGCCCGATGACGTCCTCGGCCGCGTCGGAGACGGACAGCGCGAGGAACTTCACCTCGGGGTGCGCCTTGCGTACCGCCTCCAGCACCGCCCGCCCCCCGCCGTCGGGCATGTGCACGTCGAGCAGCACCACGTCCGGTACGGTCGCGCCGATCGCGGTCACCGCCTGCCCGACGCTGCTCGCCTCGCCGACCACGTCCACGTACGCGCCCAGCTCGGCCCGTACCCCGGCCCGGAACATCGCATGGTCGTCGACCAGAAACACCCGTAGTTGGGCTTGGTCAGTCATGTCAGTCACTCCCTTCCGGGGTCGGCATGCTCAGCCGTACCTCGGTCCCGCCGCCCGGTTCACTGCGGATCTCCGCGGTACCGCCGTGCCGCTCCATCCGGCCCACGATCGAGCCGCGTACCCCGTGCCGGTCCGGGCCCACCGCGGCCAGCTCGAAGCCGACCCCGCGATCGCGGACGAACACGCTGATCCTGTTCGACTCCACCTCGGCGTACAGCGACACCGAGCCGACCTTGCCATGCCGGGCGGCGTTCACCAGCGCCTCCCGGGCGGCGGCGGCCAGGGCGGCCACCTTGTCGTTGACGTCGACGTCGCCGACCACCACCGACTCGACCACGATGCCGTAGGTGTCCTCGACCTCGGCGACGATCTCCTCGACCGCGGCACTGAACTTGTCGGTCGGGGAGGCGGACGGCTTGTAGAGCCAGTTGCGCAGCGCGCGCTCCTGACCACGGGCCAGCCGTACCACCTCCTTCACGTCACCGGCCTTGCGCTGGATCAGCGCGAGCGTGTGCAGTACCTGGTCGTGCACCATCGCGGCGATCTCGGCCCGCTCCTGCTCGCGGATTCGGCCGACCCGCTCGGCGCGCAGCTGGGTGAACATCCGCCACAGCAGCGGCGCGAGCACCAGCGCCACGCCGGCCAGGGCGACCAGCGCGTAGAGCAGGCCGCCCAGCAGCGCGGTGAAGCCTGGCCCGGAGTTGGGCCAGAAGACCACGATGATGCCGATGACCCCGACGATCACGCAGGCGCCGCCGCCGATCAGGCGGAGCAGGTAGCTGCGCCGGTCGGTCTCGTCGATCACCGCGCCGAGCCAGGGCGCCTGCGGCGCGGTGGCGCTCCACCGGCGGCGCCGCACCGGGTCGGCCAGCTGCCAGATGATCCCGGCACCGACCGCGATGATCGCGACCAGCCAGCCGAAGGCCGCGCCGGTGCCGCCGCTCTTGCCCACCAGACCTTGGATCATCAGTACGCCGGCGCCGAGCGCGAGCAGTGGCAGCAGCTGCCGCTTGTCCCGGCGGGGTGGGGCGGCCCCGGGCTCGGCCGGCGCGACCGGCAGCACCGCCCAGAAGACGGCGTACAGCAGCGGGCCGAGCGCGTTGAAGGGCAGCAGGACGACGAACGTGATGCGTACCGCCAGGGCGGGCACCCCGAGGTGCGCGGCGATGCCGGAAGCCACCCCGGCCACCAGGCGGTGGTTCGGGTCGCGGTACAGGCGGGGTGGCACGCTCCGATCGTCACATGTCGTACCGCGTGGTGACCACGGGGACGTCCCGGACATTGGCCACCTGGATCTCAGGGTCGGGTCAGGGTCCGGTCCCGAGGTTTCTCAGCAGGACCCCGCCGCACGATGTGGATATGACGCAGGACAAGCCTGAACCGGCCGACGATCTGGCCGATGATCTCACGGCGCAGGTACCCCCGGATCCGGCTGGACCACCGCCGACGCCCCCGCCGCCACCCCCACCTTCGGCCTCCCCGCCACCGGCGGCCGGGTTCCCGCCCCCCGGCGGGTTTCCGCCGCCCCCACCGGGTACCGGTGGCTGGGCGACCCGCTACGGCCTGGTCCGGCCCGCGCAGGGACGGGTACTCGTCGGCGTGGCCGCCGCACTCGGCCGGGCCACCAACACCGACCCGGTCCTGTGGCGGGTCCTGTTCGGGGTGCTGAGCCTGGTCGGCGGGGTCGGCATCGTCGCCTACCTGATCGGCTGGCTGCTCATCCCGGCCGAAGGGGACACCGCTTCGCCGCTGGAGGCGCTGCTGGGCCGGGGCCGGTCGAGCACCTCACCGGTGATCGTCGTGCTGGTCGGCATCGGCGCCATCCTGGCCACCGGGTCGTTCCTGTTCCACGGGCCGCGCCAGCTCCTGCTCGTGGCGGCCCTGATCCTGGGCGCCGTGCTGCTGCTGAACCGGTCCACCGGGCAACCGCCGAGGCCGGCTTCGACGACGCCGCCCGCCTTTGCCGAGCCGGCCTATCCCGAGGCGGCCTATCCCGCGCCGCCACCGCCGGCGTACCCGACCGGGCCGGAGAGCACCGGATACCGGCCACCGTTCGCGCCGTACGGCCCGTACGCGACCAGCCCGTACCCGTACCCCGGGCTGGGTACCCCGCCGGCCCCGGTGACCCCGCCCAAGCCACCGTCCCGGCTGGGTCGGGTGACGTTGTCCCTGGTCCTGCTGGTACTCGGGGTGATCGCCCTGATCGACGTCGTCGGCCACGGGTCGGTACCCTTCGCCGGGTACGTCGCCGCCGCGCTCGCCACGGTCGGCGCGGGCCTGGTGATCGGCGCCTGGTTCGGTCGGGCCCGTGGACTGATCGCCCTGGGCATCGTCCTCTCGGTCGTCCTGGCCATCGCCAGCGCGGCCGGGCGCGTCGACCGGTGGCGCGGCTCGACCGGCGACGTGAGCTGGACGCCGACCAGCCTGAGCCAGCTCTCCGACCGGTACGAGCACGGCTTCGGCAACGTCGACCTGGACCTGCGGCAGCTCGACTTCACCGGGCAGGACCGGCACGTGACGATCCGGCTCAACGCCGGGAACATGCATGTCGAGGTACCGCCGAAGGTCGACGTCGAGGTCATCGCGAAGGTCAACGTCGGCAACGCGAACGTCTTCGACAGCACCTGGGACGGGGTGAACACGCCCCGGCGCACCGTCACCAACGACGACACCGACGGCCCCGGCGGCGGCCACCTGGTCCTGGACATTCAGCTCACCGCAGGAGACCTGGAGGTCAACCGATGAACCGGCACCGCACCGACGCCATCTCCCTCGCCTTCGGAGCGGTGTTCCTGCTCGTCGCGGGCTGGTGGGTGGTCGGCCGGACGGTCGACATCGCACTGCCCGCCTTCGGCTGGACGCTCGCCCTCGGCCTGATCGTGGTCGGTGCCGTGGGCCTGATCGGCGCGCTGCGCGGTGGCTCCCGCGAGCCGGTCGCCAACCGGTCCGACCAGCCCCAGCCGTGGCAGCCCGACGACGAGGACTGACCGGGACAGATGGTCGAAGCGCCCCACACCGGATCTGGTGTTCCCACACCGGATCCGGTGTAGGCCTCGTTCATGGCATGCCAGCGGGCGGCGCCTATGCTGACCGGCATGACCGAGCCGCCGCGCCGTCCAATTCCGTTGCTGGGTGAGATCGACCTCGGCGCGCGCGCCGCCCGCGCCCTCACCGCTGAGCTGGCCCGGCACGCCGGCCCGAAGACCGGGCTGCTGGTCGGCGTCACCGCCGACTCGGCGGTGCTGGCCGCGGCCCTCGACGCGCTGCTGCCCGGCGACACGCTCACCCTGGTCCCGTTGACCGGTGCCGGGGACGAGCTGGGGGCCCATCTGTCCAGCCTGGGGCCGTGGGTGGGGCAGCGGGTCCGCGTGGTGGAGACACTGGCCGAGGCCGACCCGGCTGACGTGGTCGTGGTGGCGCAGCCGCTGGGCGGCGGCGCGGAGGAGACCCGGGCCTATCTGGACGAGCTGCGCAAGTATCTGACCGAGGGGGCGGTGCTCGCGGTGGCCGCACTGGCCGGCCCCTGGTTCGGCCTGGGTGCCGGCGAGGAGCTGGGCCGCCAGGCCGCGTTCTCCGGCGTGGGTACCGACCTGGTGCTGCGCAACCAGCCACCGGTACGGGTGCACCGGCTGCGGTACACCGCGGCCCGGGCGGCCACGGCCGCCCGGCTGACCCCGGCGTACCGGCCGTCGACCGTACCCCTCACCCGGGGGATGAACGTCGACTCCAACGGTGTCGCGGCCGCCGGTATCGCGCTCGGTCTCGCCGCGGCCACCCGGATCCTCCGCCCGAAGTCCCGGCTGTGGCTGCTGCCCGCGCTGGCCGCCCTGCCGGTCGCCGCGTTCTTCCGCGACCCCGACCGCGACCTGCCCGAGGACGAGTCGGCCGTGGTGGCGGCGAGCGACGGCACGGTGCTCTCGGTGCAGCGACTGGCCGATCCCGCCCTGGGTGCGGGCGAGCTGCTGCGGATCGCGGTCTTCCTGTCGATCGTGGACGTACACGTCAACCGGGCTCCGGTCGCCGGCAAGGTGGTCGAGTTCTGGGTCGAGGACGGCGGCTTCGCCCCGGCGATGAAGCCCGAGGCCGAGCACAACGTGGCCGCGTACACCGTGCTGGAGACGGTACGCGGGCGGGTGGTGGTGGCGCAGCGTACCGGGCTGGTGGCACGGCGTATCGTGCACCGGGCCCCGATCGGCTCGCTGCTGGCCCGGGGGGAACGGTTCGGGCTGATCCGGTTCGGCTCGCGCACCGACGTGTACCTGCCCGCCGGTAGCGCCGAGCCGACGGTGGCCCCCGGTGACAAGGTGCTCGGCGGCGCGACCACGATCGCCCGCTGGTACCCGCGCGACTGACCGGGCCGACCTAGCGGCGGGCCCGCAGCCAGAGCACCGGGCCGCTGGCCAGGTACATGGTGACCAGCACGGCGAAGGTGACCCGGTAGTCGATCAGGGCGCCGACCAGGGGTACCAGCCAGAGCCACGTTGGCAGCGTGACGATCCGGGCCAGCTTCGCGTAAGGGAAGCTGGACACCATGGCCAGCGCCAGCATCGCGATCGCACCGACCGCGACCGGGCCGGGCAGCCGCAGCCCGATCAGTGTGGCCAGGCCGAGCACGGCGGCCGCCATGGTCGTGGGTACCCCGCAGAAGAACCGGCCGTCCTTCGGCGAGACGTTGAACCGGGCCAGCCGGATCGCGGCGCAGCAGGCGAGCAGCGCGCACGCCCCGGCCACCAGCGGTACCGGCGCGCTGCCGTTGACCGAGGTGAACACCACCACCGGCGCGGCGATGCCGAACGAGCACATGTCCGCCAGCGAGTCCATCTGCGCGCCGAACGGGCTGGCCACGCCGAAGCGCCGGGCCAGCATGCCGTCCAGACCGTCGAAGGCGACGCAGCCGACCAGCAGGGCGGCGGCCCAGCGGGCCCCGCCGTTCATGCTCAGGAAGATCGCCAGCAGGCCCAGCGACAGGCTGCCCAGCGTGCACGCCTGGACCAGGGCGAACCGCAGCCGCCGGGCCGGGGTGTGGTCACCAGGCAGCAGGGGTATCGGGCCGGGGCGCCGCGACGGGACCGGTGGACTGATCGGCGCGACCAGTCCGGCCGCGTGGATCAGGCGGGTACCCGACCCCTCGTGCCCGTCCAGTGGACTGTGCCCGTCCAGCGGGTCCAGCAAGGTCGTGGCCCGCTTCCGGCGGCCGACCCGGACCAGTAGCACCCGTCGGGCCAGTGATCCGCTCCGGCGCAACCGGCCGGCCCATCGCCGCCCCGCCGGGCGGGGGCTGTCAGTCGTACGGCGCCGACCCCATGGGGTTCTCGGCACGCTCTCCTCCAAGTGCACGCCAAACGGTGGGTCCCCGATTTCGCGGCCTACACCATCGCACATGAGGGCGCCGGTTGGCGATGCCCTCGACCCGCTACCCAGCGTACCGAGGGTCAGCTCGTATGTTCGCTGATCGCGCTCCGGGCGAATTCATTCAGCCTGATGTCACGAAGATCGATATGGTCGAACCAGCCCGCCGCCACGGTCGAACCGCTCGCCTCGACCACGTTCGGGCTGGTCGGATGGGCTACGGTCACCCGGTAGAGGACCCGTACAGTATGCCAGTCCATCGGCCTGAGTTCTGGACCCATTGCGCGTGGATTGTGATAGTCCGTCACGTTCAGCAATCCGGTGACGTTACCCACCTGGGCGGTCTCCTCGACGATCTCCCGCAACAGCCCGGCGATCGGTTCCTCGCCGAAGTCGGTACCTCCGCCGGGCAGGTGCCAGCTGCCGGCGCCCGGGTAACCCGGGGCGATCCGGGTCAGCAGGAACCGCCCGGCCGGGTCGTTGACCAGCCCATACGCGGCGAACCGCTGCCGGCGGGTCGGGTGCGGGTCGAGGGTCAGTTCGGCCTCGGGCAGCGCTTCCGGCTCGACCGGCAGCTCCAGCAGCCGGGCCAGGTACGGCAGCAGCGGCAGCCCGCGGACCTCCGCCGGGTCGACCCAGGCGGCCAGGTCGGAGGTACCGTCGGGCTCCGGACGCAGCTCGCCGCCGGTGACCTTGACGTCGTAGAGCACCCGGTCGGTGTGCATGAGCACGTCGGGTGAGCGCAGGAAAGTCACGTCGGAGAGCACATCGCGCAGTCCGGTGATCTCGACCGACAGGCCGGTCTCCTCGCCGAACTCGCGGACCACCGCCTGGCGGGGTGGCTCACCGTGCTCGATCCCGCCGCCCGGCAGCAGCCAGACGCCTGGAATGTCGTCATGCTCGGCGGAGCGGACCAGCAGGAGCCGTCCGGTCCCGTCCCGGCACACCCCGTACGCCGCGATCCTGCGCCGCTGCCGCATGCTCAGGAGGCTAGCGTCCCCAGTACCTCGGCGGTGACCTCGGTCAGCTCCAGCGCGTCCAGCTCGGGCCGGGTGAACCAGCGCGCCTCGGCGGTCGACCCGCCCACGTCGTGTACCACCGGCTCGCTCGGCAGGTCGACGGCGACCCGGTAGAAGGCGCGTACCCCGTGCCAGTCGATCGGGTACCCCTCCGGGCCCAGCGAGGCGGCGTCCCGGTGGCTGGCCACCCCGAGCAGCTCGACGAGGTGCCCGTACTGGCCGGTCTCCTCGACCAGCTCGCGAATCAGCGCGGTGCCCGGCTGCTCGCCGTAGTCGGTACCGCCGCCGGGCAGGTGCCACTGGCCGCCGCCCGGATACCCGGGCGCGATGCGGGTCAGCAGAACCCGCCCGGCCGGGTCGGTGACCAGGGCGTACGCGGCGAAGCGCTGAGCCCGGTGCAGGCCGTCCGGCCCCGGTACGGCGTGGAATGAGGGGAAGTCCGGCGGCTCGTCCGGCCGCAGGTCGACCGGCGCGGGCGGCAGCCCGAGCACAGCCGAGGTGAACGGACGCAGCGGCAGCTTCGCCGCGTCCTCCCGGCTCACCCAGCGGGCCAGGTCGGTCGGCTGGCCGATCCGGTCGATCAGGCCGCCGCCCCGCACGGTGACCCGGTAGATGAGCCGGTCGGTGTGGATCGTCACGCCCCGGTGCGGCATCGACCGCATGTCCGCGTGGACGTCGAGCAGCTTGGCGATCGCCACCGACAGGCCGGTCTCCGCCGCGGTCTCGCGGACCACCGTGTCGCGCGGGTTCTCCCCGTGGTCGACGGCGCCGCCGGGCAGGGACCAGATTCCGGGGGTACCGGAAGCGGCCGAGTGCCGTACCAGGAGCACCTGGTCGTCGGCGTCCCGGCAGAGCGCATAGGCGGCGATCCGCCGCAGGGGTTCCAGCGCGGGGGTCACGCGCGCATTGTGCCCGGTTTTGCACGTCCAGGCCAACTGTCAGGTATCCGACAGTATGACTCAGGGTCGCCACTCCGGGACTAGTCAGGGCTCGGATCGGGGCGGTCACCGAGGCGGGAAGGGTACCCGGAGCGGCACCGTGGAGCCATGACTGACACGTCCTCCATCAAGCCGCTACGCCGCTCCCGTACCGACCGGATGATCGCCGGCGTCTGCGGCGGGTTCGCCCGCTACCTCGGCATCGACCCGGTCGCGGCCCGCGTGCTCTACCTGGTCCTCACGTTCCTCACCGGCGGTGCGCTGATCCTCGGCTACCTGATCATCTGGCTGGTGATGCCGGAAGAGGACCCGGCGCCGAGCTGGCCCACCCCGCCCTACCCGCCGACCGCCACGCCGCCGAGCGACACCCCGCCGGCCGCCTGACCCGCTACTCCCACTCGATGGTGCCGGGTGGCTTGCTCGTGACGTCGAGCACCACCCGGTTCACGTCGGGTACCTCGTTGGTGATCCGGGTGGAGATCCGGGCGATCACCTCGTAGGGCAGCCGGGACCAGTCCGCGGTCATCGCGTCCTCACTCGACACCGGCCGCAGGACGACCGGGTGGCCGTACGTGCGGTGGTCCCCCTGGACACCGACCGACCGTACGTCGGCGAGGAGTACCACCGGGAACTGCCAGACCGACCGGTCCAGCCCGGCGGCGGTCAGCTCCTCCCGGGCGATCCGGTCGGCGGCGCGCAGCACGGCCAGCCGGTCCCGGGTCACCTCGCCGATGATCCGGATGGCCAGGCCGGGACCGGGGAACGGGTGCCGCCAGACCATCGGCTCGGGCAGGCCGAGTTGGGCGCCGATCGCGCGTACCTCATCCTTGAACAGGGTGCGCAGCGGCTCGACGAGCGCGAACGCGAGATCCTCGGGCAACCCGCCGACGTTGTGGTGGGACTTGATGTTGGCGGTACCGGTGCCCCCGCCGGACTCCACGACATCGGGGTAGAGGGTCCCCTGTACCAGAAACTCCACATCGCCGTGCGCGGCGATCTCCCGCGCCGCGGCCTCGAACACCCGGATGAACTCGCGCCCGATGATCTTTCGTTTCTGCTCCGGGTCGCTGACCCCGGCCAGCGCCGCGAGAAACCGGTCGGCCGCGTCGACCACGTGCAGCCTGATCCCGGTGGCCTTGACATAGTCGGTCTCGACCTGTTCGGCCTCGCCCGCGCGCAGCAGACCGTGGTCGACGAATACGCAGGTGAGCTGGTCGCCCACGGCCTTGTGCACCAGGGCGGCGGCGACCGCCGAGTCCACCCCGCCGGACAGCCCGCAGATCACCTCCTTGTCGCCCACCTGATCCCGGATCGCGGCCATCTGCTCCTCGATGATGTTCGCGTTGGTCCAGGTCGGTTCGATGCCGGCGATGTCATGCAGGAAGCGGGCGAGGATGGTCTGCCCGTGCCGGGTGTGCGCCACCTCGGGGTGGAACTGGACGCCGGCGAGCCGTCGGCTCGGATCCTCGAACGCGGCGACCGGTGCGCCGGGCGACCCACCGGTGACCGCGAAGCCTTGCGGCGCAACCGATACGCAGTCGCCGTGGCTCATCCAGACGTCCTGGTGCTCCGGCAGATCGTGGAACAGCACGCTCTGCGGCTCCAGGCGGACCGGGGTGCCGCCGAACTCGCGGCCGCCGGTGTGCGCCACCTCACCACCGAGCGCCCGCGCCATCGCCTGGAAGCCGTAGCAGATCCCGAGAACCGGTATGCCGGCGGTGAACAGCGCCGGGTCGACCTGCGGGGCTCCGGGCTCGTACACGCTGGCCGGGCCGCCGGACAGGATGACGGCGGCCGGCTCTCTCGCCAGCATCTGGGAGGCCGGCATGGAGTGCGGGACGATCTCGGAGTAGACCTGCGCCTCGCGGACCCGGCGGGCGATCAGCTGGGCGTACTGGGCACCGAAGTCGACGACGAGGACAGGTCTCTGCATGCGCCCAGGTTAGCCGGCCGGGCCGGCCCGTGGCCGGCGGTGCCTGGACTGAGGAGCGGAGCGACGAGGGAAGGCACCGCCCTCCAGGCCAAGGGCCCGCGCGAGCGGAGCGAGCGCCAGATTACCAGTGGAACGGGACGCCGCGGGTGAGGTTGAAGGCGCGGGTCCAGGTGTCCGGGACCCCGTCGACGTACGGGCCGCCCGGGTTGTCCACCACCCAGACGTGCATCATCGACGGGATGGCCACCTTGACGGCGAAGGACGGACAGCCGCCATACGCATCGACCAGACTGAATCCGGGCGGGAGCACGGTCAGGCAGACGTTGTGCGAGTGCCAGTGGGTCAGCGGACCGCCCGGGGTGGGTGCGGACCGGCCGGCGTACGGCATCGTGTAGACCGCGCTGAGCAAGGTGGCCCGGCCGTCGGCGATGGCGTACATCAGCTGCTCGGGGTGTACCGGGTCGAGGATCCGCCCGTCATTGCCGTACGCCTTGTTCTCCAGGTGCACCGTGTAGCCGGTACGACCGAGCGTCGGGCGGTACCCGGCGGCGAGCGCGGCGTGGATGTCGGTGTACCGGGCCAACTCGGCCCGGGTACGCCCGGCCAGCTCGATCGCGCCGCGCACCTGGTCCGGGGTGGGCGGGGCGTCGTCGTGCGGAGCCATCAGCACTCCGGCCTGCGCCCGCGCGCCCGCCGCATGGTCGTGCCCGGCGTGCTCGTGCCCGGCGTGCTCGTGCCCGACACCGGCCGCCCCGGCGCCGTCGGATGAGTGCTGGGCCAGCGCGCCGACCCAGGTCACCGTCCCGGCGAGCACGGTCACCAGCAGCAAACCCAGGCTGCCCAACACCTTCCGGAGCCGGCGCGGCTTCCCGGTCACCAGGCACAGCCCGAGCGCGACGAGCTCGACCAGTGCCGTGGCGGTGCCCACCTGGTCCGGCCCTTCGGCACCGGACAGCACGACCGCCGGGTACGCCACCAGGGTGGCCAGGATCAGCAGGACCGACAGGGTGCGGTAGCGCCGGCCGTGCACGGCCCGGTGCGCCAGCCAGCCGTACGCCACCCCGCTGCCCAGGAACGCGGCCGCCAGCACCAGGTTGTCGTGGTGGCCGAACGGCAGCGCCATGTGTACCGCTGCGGAGATCCACATGAGCGCCGCGAAAACCCTTGTCGGCAAAGGAACTTCGGGGACCGGCCAGGGACCGGCCGGCCGGCGTGGGCGGAAGAACCGCACGGCCAGCAACACGAACGGGGCGAGCAGCGCGGGGATGTGGTCCGGGGCGATCCCGGCGGCGAAGATCTGCGCCGGGTTCACGCCACCGCTCCGGCGGTACCGCGCCGGGCGAGGGACCAGAGCGCGAGGAACAGTACGCTCGCCGGCAGCGCGAGGTCGGTCAGCAGGCCGGTGAGGTTGACCGGGTACACCACCCAGGGCAGAAACCCGATCGCGACGCTGAGCCAGAAACCGAGCAGGCTCAAGGATTCCAGCACGGTCAGGGTGATCGCGCCCCAGCGCCGCCGGATGTTCGACCCGGCCACGACGAGCAGCACGGTGTGGGCCAGCGGTACCGGTAGGTAGAGCGGGTTGCCGCCCATCACCATCACCTCGCCGAGCATGGCCAGGGTGGTCAGGCCGGCCTGGAGCAGGACGAGCACGTAGGCGAGCTGCGGGTACCCCTTCATGGTTCGCAGCATCGTGGCGGGCGGTGAGCTGACCGTGAGCCGTGGTTAAGAAATCGATGAGATCCGTACCGTGAAGGTGGCGCCGCCGCGCTCGTTGTTGGCGGCGCTGATCGTGCCGCGGTGGGCGTGCGCGATCCAGCTGGCGATGGACAGCCCGAGCCCGGCACCGCCCTGCCTACGCGCCGGATCGGCCTGGTGGAAGCGCGCGAAGATGCGCATCTGCTCGCCCGGCGGGATGCCGTCGCCGTCGTCGGCGACCTCCAGGGTGGCCGCGTCCGGGCCGCGCGAGGTGACCGCGACCCAGATGCTGCCGCCCTGTCGGCGTCGGCGCGCAGCACGGTCGGCGGACCGGCGCAGTGGATGGCGCGGTTCGGGTGCTGCGCGCCGGCCTGCCGGCAGATCTCGTGGGTCAGCGCACCGATGTCCACAGTGGACGGTTTAACGGGTGCGCCGCCGTCCGCGCGGGCCAGGGTCAGCAGGTCGTCGATCAGCCGGGTCATCCGGACCGCCTCGGCGTCCAGGTCGGCCAGCGCGCTGTTCCGGTCCTCCGGCCGGGCCTCCGGGTTGGCCCGCAGGAAGCCGGCGTTGTTGCGGATGGTCGTCAACGGCGTACGCAGCTCGTGCGAGGCGTCCGCGACAAAGCGCTGCTGCGCGCTGAGCGCCTGGGCGGTGCGCCGGTGCGCCTCCTCCAGCCGGTCCAGCATCCCGTTGAAGCTCTCGGTGAGGCGGCCGAGGTCGTCGCGCCGGCCGGTGGGTGGCAGCCGCCGGGTGCGGTCCGGGGACCGGCCGATCTCGTCGGCGGTCGTGGTCAGCTGGCGCAGCGGCCGCAGCGCCCGCCGGGTCACCAGCCAGATCGCCAGCGCCGCCGCGACCACCGTGACGAACGCGCAGACCAGCATGACGGCGAGGACCCCGCGCAGGTCGGCCACCTGCCGGCGGACCGGTTGCGCGGCCAGGACAAATCCGTGGGTACGCAGGTCCGCGCGCGTCCACGTCTGTACGGCGACCCGGACCGGCACCCCGTCGAGGGTCACGGTTGCCTTCGCGGTACCGTTCCGGCGCGCCTGGTCGAGCAGCCCGGCCGGCACGCCCGGGTCATGCCCGCCGGTGTAGCTGATCGGCCTGCCGTCGGCGTCGAGTACCAGGACGAACATGTCGTCGTCCACGGCCGGCTGGACCGGTGCCAGCGGCCGGCTCGGGGTGAAGTCGGCGGCCGGCGCGTGCGCGATCTCGGTGCCCGCCGCTGCCGCCCGGGTGGCCAACCGCTGGTCCTGCCCGCCCGGTACGCCGAGCACGAGCAGTCCGTAGATGCCGCCCGAGAAGCAGGCGAGCACGGCCAGTACGACGGCCATGCCGAAGAGCGTGATGCGCGCGCGGATCGACATCCGTCACCCCCGCAGGGCGTACCCGACGCCCCGCACCGTGTGCAGCAGCCGGGCTTCCGTACCGGCCTCCAGCTTGGCGCGCAGGTAGCCGACGTAGACGTCGACCACGTTGCTGGTGGCCGCGTTGCCGCCACCCCACACCGCGTCGAGCAGCTGCTGCCGGGTGAACACCTGCCGGGGGTGGCGCAGGAAATGGTGCAGCAGCTCGAATTCGAGCGCGGTCAGCTCGATGTCGCGCCCTCCCCTGCGGACCTCCCGGGTGACCGGATCGAGGTGAAGGTCGGCCAGCACCAGCACGCCGGGGGACGGCGCCGGGCGTCGGCGCAGGAGAGCCCGTATCCGGGCCAGCAGCTCGTCGTGCTCGAACGGCTTCACCAGGTAGTCATCGGCCCCGGCGTCGAGCCCGGTGACCTGGTCGGCGGTACCGTCCCGGGCGGTGAGCATCAGGACCATCGGGTCGGCGATGGCCGGATCGGCACGCAGCGCCCGGCAGACGCCGTACCCGTCGATCCCGGGCAGCATCACGTCGAGCACCACGACGGCGGGACAGTCCCGGTTTACCGCGGCCAGCGCGGCCGGCCCGTCCACCGCGACGGTGACCCGGTAGCCGGCGTACTCCAGACTGCGACGCAACGAGGCGGCGACCCGCGCGTCGTCGTCCACCACGAGAACGTCGACCACCGGAAACGCCGCACCGGGCATGCGGGCAGCCTAACCGCGCAGCTTGTCGCAGCGGCAACCAGCAAGCGGTTTTGTCAGCCGCGCAGCTTGTCGCAGCGGCTACCAGCAAGCGGTTTTGTCAGCGGCGCGGGACCATGGAACGGTGACCACCTACATCGCCTTCCTGCGCGGCATCAACCTCGGCCCGAACCGGCGGGTGGCAATGGCCGACCTGCGCGGCTGGATCACCGAGCTGGGCTACTCCGGCGTGCGCACGCACATCCAGAGCGGCAACGTGGTGTTCGACAGCACCGACAAGGTGGCGGAGGTGACCCGGCAGCTGAAGAAGCAGCTGGAGGCGAAGGCCGGCTTTCCGATCGACTGCATCGTGCGCACCCCCGCGCAGTTGCGCAAGGTCGTCGAGGCCAATCCGTTCCCGGACGCCCACGACAACGCCAAGCTGGTGGTGGCCTTCCTGTCCGGCCCGCTCGACCGGAAGCGGCTGGCCGACGTGGATCCGGAGGCGTTCGCGCCCGACCGGTTCCACCTCGGCAGGACCGAGATCTACCTGTGGTACCCGAACGGTATCCACCCGTCGAAGATGCCCGGCGAGCTGCTCACCGACAAGCGGCTCGGAGTCAGCGCCACCATGCGCAACTGGAACGTGGTGACCAAGCTGCTGGCGATGGCGGAGGGCTGATCGACATGGGGAAGATCCTGGTGGGTACCGCCTCCTGGACGGACAAGACGCTGCTCGCCTCCGGCTGGTACCCGGAGTCCGCCAACACCGCCGAGAAGCGGCTGGCCTACTACGCCCGGCAGTTCCCCCTCGTCGAGGTGGACGCCACCTACTACTCGCCACCCGCCGAGTCGACCGCGACGCTCTGGGTGGAGCGCAGCCCGGCCCATTTCCTCTTCAATATCAAGGCATTCAGCCTACTGACCGGGCACCCGACCAAGGTGTCCGCGATCTACAAGGACCTGCGGCCGGACACCGACAAGAAGAATGTCTACCCGGACGACCTGACCCCACAGGCGTACGAGGACGTGTGGACCCGGTTCCTGTCCGCGCTGGATCCGTTGGTATCGGCCGGAAAGCTCGGGGCGATCCTGTTCCAGTTCCCGCCCTGGTTCACCATCCGCCGCTCCAACAAGCAATACCTGCTGGAGGTCGCCAAGCGGTGCAGTCCGCTGCGCATCGCCGTGGAGCTGCGGCACGAGAGCTGGTTCGCCGGCGACAACCAGGCCGAGACGCTGGAGTTCCTGCGCCGCCACCACCTGCCGTACGTCAGCGTGGACATGCCCCAGGGCTACAAGTCGTCGATCCCGCCGGTCCTGGAGGCGACCAGCGACCTCGCGATCGTGCGCTTCCACGGCCACAGCGAAAACTGGACCAGCAAGGACATCTACGAGAAGTTCGGCTACCTCTACCCGGAGCAGGAGCTGAAGTCGTGGGTACCGAAGCTGACCAAGCTGGCCGAGGAGACCGCCCAGACGCATGTGCTGATGAACAACTGCCGGGGCGACTTCGCCCAGCGCAACGCGCAGACCCTCACGGAGTTGTTGCCGTCCTGAGCGCCCCCGGCGCGCCCTTCGGCACCGCCTCGTTCTTCGGCACCACCGGACTCAACCTCCGGTAGGGCTCGCCCGGCGCCGGGCGCGGATCCGGCTCGCCCTTGTTGGGCCAGAACGACATCGCCCGCTCCGCCTGCGCGGTGATGGTCAGCGCCGGATTCACCCCGAGGTTCGCGCAGACCGCCGCGCCGTCGACCACGTGCAACCCCGGATAACCGAACACCCGGTGGTACGCGTCCACCACGCCCCGTTCCGGGGAGTCTCCGATCACCGCGCCGCCGAGGATGTGCGCCGTGATCGGCATGTTGAACACGTCGGTCCACGACCCACCGGGTACCCCGCCGATCTCCTCGGCCAGCAGCCGTACCGCCCTGTTCCCGGCCGGGATCCAGCGGGGGTTCGGCGCACCGTGGCCCTGGGTGGTGGTGAGCCGCCGCCGGCCGTACCAGTTTCGTCCATAGTGGACGGTCAGGGAGTTGTCCAGCGTCTGCATCACCAGCGCGATGACGGTCCGCTCGGACCACCGGCGCACGGACAGCTCCTTCGTGTTCCGCACCGGGTGGCGCAGGAAGGCCGGCCACCACCGCAGCGGGCGCCACCGGTCCCCGTCGACCAGCACGGTCTGGAGCAGTCCCATCGCGCCCGAGCCCGGCCCGTACCGCACCGGCTCGATATGGGTGTCCGGGTCCGGATGGAACGAACTGGTGATGGCGACCCCGTCGGTGTAGTCGGCGTCCGGGCGGGTCGAACGGGCGCCGAGGATGGCCTCCGAGTTGGTCCGGGTCAGCGCGCCGAGTCGGTCGGACAGGTGCGGCAGGATCCGCTCGGCCTTCATGGCGTGCAGCAGCCGCTGGGTACCCAGTGCCCCGGCGGCGAGCACGACCTGCTCCGCCTCGAAGGTCCCCTTCGACGTCCGCACCCGGTAGCCCGGTTCGATCGCGGTCACCGTGGTCAGCGGGAACACCTCCACGCCCAGCCGCTCGGCGAGGTACAGGTAGTTCTTCACCAGCGTGTTCTTCGCGTTGTACCGGCAGCCGGTCATACACGCCCCGCAGTGCCGGCAGCCGGCGCGCTCCGGCCCGGCCCCGCCGAAGTACGGGTCCACCCCCGACTGTCCGAAGTAGACACCCACGGGTGTCGGGTGGTACGTGCCGGCCACGCCCATCCGCTCGGCGACCCGTCGCATCGCCTCGTCGGCCCGGGTCACCCGGTCGTAGGTGGTTACCCCGAGCATCCGCTCGGCCTGGTCGTACCAGCCGGACAGCTCGTCCGCCCAGTCGGTGAGGTGCGTCCACTGCGGATCGTCGAAGTACGCGCGTGGCGGCCGGTACAGCGTGTTGGCGTACACCAGCGAGCCGCCGCCCACCCCGGCACCGGAGAGCACCAGCACGTTGCGCAGCAGGTTGATCCGCTGGATGCCGTAGCAGCCCAGCGCCGGCGCCCACAGGAACCGGCGGAGCTGCCACGAGGTCCCGGCGAACTCGTCGTCCGCGAACCGGCGTCCCGCCTCCAGGACGGCGACCCGGTATCCCTTCTCCGCCAGCCGCAGCGCGCTGACGCTCCCGCCGAAGCCCGACCCGACCACCACCACGTCGTACGCCTTCACCCAGCCAGTCTGCCCCCGCACCGTGACCGCGCGCCACGGCGGGACCCCGGAGTTATCCACAGGTTCGAGGCGGTCCTCGCCACTAATCAGGTGAGTCGGTACCGTGAGGTTGCCAGGAGACAGGAGGTGGGACCGGTGCGACGTGAACTGCATCCGACCGACCGTTATCTCGTGACTCCGCTCTATTCGGTCGCCGAGGCCGCCCGCATCCTGTCCATGCCGTCCAGCTCCCTGCGAAACTGGGCGATCGGCTACAGCATCAAGCGCGCGGGTGGCCAGCAGGTGCTGGCCGAACCGCTGGTGACCACCGAGCCGCCGGCACCCGGATCCCGAGCGACGGTGCCCTTCATCGGCCTGGCCGAGGCCCACACGTTGCTGGCCTTCAAAGCAGCCGGCGTACCCGTTCAGCGGATCCGCCCGGCGATCACCTGGCTTGAGGAGCATCTCGGCCTGGTTCAGGCGTTGGCCAGCGAGCGGCTGATGACCGACGGCGCCGAGGTGCTCTACGATTTCGCAAGCTCCACCGAGGACGCCGATGCCCGCGAGGCAGTTGATGGACTTGTCGTGGTCCGGAGTGGCCAACAGGTGTTCCGTCCGGTGGTTCGGGACTACCTCTCCCGGGTGGAATATCGCGACGGCTGGATCTGCCTTATCCGCATCCCCGGCTACGGCAGGGTCGACGTGACGGTGGATCCGAGAATCAACGGAGGTCGACCCACCATCCGGCGGCGAGGCATACCCGTCGATGCCGTTCTGGGTCGGCTTCGCCGCGGTGAGGCGGCCGGCGAGGTGGCCACCGACTACCATCTGACCCGTTCGGAGATCTCGGCGCTACAAGCTGCGGCCTGACGTCGACCGATGCCCGCTGCCGCATCC
>WNGE01002118.1_pt1 | contig 24588 bp, 23 predicted proteins | sample 5400651 | NCBI WGS metagenome assembly WNGE01 (sample SAMN13153370, study PRJNA577476) | soil metagenome | isolation source: 60 cm soil or saprolite under grassland replicate 2 | place: USA:California | collected 2016-06-15
GCGGGCACAGCATCGGGGTCAACGCCGAGGACGGGTCCCGGACCGACGACGGGTACCTGCTGGAGTTCGCGCTCGCGGCCAAGGAGGCCGGGGCGTCGCGGGTCCGGTACTGCGACACCATCGGCGGCGACTCCCCCGGGCGGATCAGGGAGCGGTTCGCCAAGCTCGCCTCGGCCATCGGCATCCCGGTGGAGACGCACTGCCACAACGACCTGGGCATGGCCGTGGCGAACTCGGTGTCCGGCGCGCTCGGCGACCTGGACGCCGGGCAGGACGCCTGGATCAACACGTGCGTGAACGGGATCGGCGAGCGGGCCGGCAACGCCGACCTGCTGTCCTGCATCCTGGCGTTCCGGTACGGGTTCGGGATCAGCGACTCGGCGGTGATCGGGGACCCGGTCGACCTGTCCTGGGCCCGCAGGTTCGGGCTGTGGGCGGCGTACGCGTTCGGGCAGCCGCTGCCGCCGGCCTGGCCCGGGGTGGGCCGCAACGCGTTCGCGCACGAATCGGGCATCCACGCCGACGGGGCGCTGAAGGACCGGGGGAACTACGAGCTCTACGACGACGACGCGCTCGGGCCGTTCCCGGCCGACTGGTTCACCCGCCAGGGCCGGGTGGTGCTCACCGGTGAGTACGGCGGCAAGGCCGGGTTCAGGCACGTGCTCGACGGGCTTGGCCTCGAGGTCGCCGACGGCGCCGAGGACCTAGCGTTCTCCCTGGTCCAGCTGTGCGCGTCCGCCACCGGCAAGCCGCTGACCGACGACGAGCTGCGGCTGATCGCCGCCTACCCGCGGCAGCTGGCTCTGCTCTTTCCCGGGCAGCTCACCCCGGCCGGCTGATCCTGGTACGCTCCCTGCCGTGCGAAGCAGCGACCGCGGCCGGACCGGGCTGGTGGCCACGATCGGCCCGGTGGCCGTCGGGGTCACGCTCGCGTTCGCCTGGAACCTGGCCGTACCCCACCCGCAGCACGCGGCCGAGGGCGACTCCGCGGTGACCCGGCAGGTCGGGCAGACGGTGCAGCAGGCAGCGCAGCAGGCGTGGGCCCGGGCGAGTCATGCCCCGGAGGGCGGCGCGGGCGGACGGCAGGGCACGCGCCAGGCCCGTTCGGGATGAAGGTCTTCATCTCCTTCGACATGGAGGGCGTGGCCGGGATCGTCGACTGGTCCCAGTGCATCCCGCCCGGCCGGCCGTACGAGGAGGGCCGGCGGCTGCTGCTCGGCGAGGTCAACGCGGCGATCGACGGGGCGCTGGCGGCCGGCGCCACCGAGATCGCCTGCAACGACTCGCACGGCGCGATGAACAACCTGGACCCGGAGCTGCTGCACGGCCAGGCGACCTACGTGTCCGGGCGGCACAAGCCGCTGTACATGATGCAGGGCCTGGAGGCCGGCGCCGACGTCGTGTTCATGGTGGGCTACCACGGGTCGATCTCCGGCGAGAGCTCGATCCTGTCGCACACCTACAACCCGTCGGTGGTCTCGCACGTCACGCTGAACGGGGTCCGGGTCGGCGAGAGCGGCATCAACGCCCTGGTCGCGCTGGCCTGCGGGGTTCCGATCGGGCTGATCACCGGGGACCGGCAGACCGCCGCCGAGGCGGACCCGTTCCTGGCCGACGCCGAACGCGTCGTAGTCAAGGAGTCCTTCACCAGGTTCGGCGCGGTGAACCAGCACCCCGAGGTGGCCCGGGCCAGGATCGCGGAGGCGGCGCGGCGCGCGGTCGAGCGGGTCGCGAGCCTGCGACGCCCGGCCATCCCGCTGCCCGCCACGCTCGAGGTGCACCTGCAGACGGCCGACATGGCCGAGGTGGCCTCGTGGGTCCGCGGGGCCGAACGAACCGGCGTGCGGACGGTCACCATCGGCGGCGGCGACCCGATGGCGATGTTCCGGTCGTTCGTCGCGGTGACCTACATCACCCGCCAGTCGGAGGGGCGCTAGGTCCCTGGCTTAGGTCGGGGACCCGGCCGCGGCGCCGGTCGCCTGGTCCTGGCCCCAGCGCGAGATCGCGGCGTCCAGGTCGAGCGGGAGGATCATCTCGCCGTCGGCCAGTTCGGCGGCCCAGTCCTGGGCGGGCACCCGCCACATGACCTCGAACTCGATGCCGCTCGGGTCCTTGGCGTACAGCGACTTGGACACCCGGTGATCGCTCTCCCCCACCAGGGCGCCCGCCTGGATCAGCTTCTCCCGGATGTCAGCCAGGTCGGCCAGCGTGCCGACCTCCCAGGCCAGATGGTAGAGCCCGGGGTGTTCCGGCTGGTCGGGAGCTTGCCCGGTGCCGATCTCGAACAGGCCGAGGTCGTGATCGTTGACCGAGCCCGGCGCGCGCAGGAACGCCGCCCGGCCGGGGATCTCCAGCCGCACCTCGAAGCCGAGGGCAGCCCGGTAGAAGTCGACGGTCCGCTGGAGACCGTGCACGTAGAGGACGGCGTGATTCAGGCGGCGGACGGCCATCGGGCTGTTCCGCGGCTTAGCGGATCTGCCCGCGCTGCCGGCGCCGGAGCTCCCGGTACCGGCGCCGCTGTGACTCGTCCAGCATCATCCAGGCGCCCGCGGGGACGGCGATCGCGAGCACGATGAGCGCGAGAGCTATCGGCCACGGAACAATGAAAAGCAGGATGAAGCCGATGATGATCCCGGCGATTCCTAGCTTTGCATGCGGTGTCATGCTGACTCCGTTTCACTCAACCCGGGCCGGGGGCCCCTGGCCGGCCCAGCTGCCTCTAGCTTATAGGGCACTGGGGAGTACGCTGCGGCCATAGCCGAACCTGGGGAGGGGCACCGTGACGATCTGGATGCCGGTGGAACCTGAGGCCAACGAGCTGCTGAGCCGCAGCCCGCTCGCCCTGGTCATTGCCATGCTGCTCGACCAGCAGGTCACCCTCGAGAAGGCCTTCGCCGGTCCGCTGGACCTGGTCCGGCGGCTGGGGCACGAGCCCACCGTGACCGAGCTGGCCGAGTTCGACCCGGACCGGCTGGCCGCGATCTTCTCCGAACGGCCTGCCTTGCACCGCTACCCGAAGGCGATGGCCGCCCGGATGCAGGACCTGGCCCGGCTGATCGTCGACCAGTACGACGGCGACGCCGCCCGGCTCTGGGAAACCGCCGGGTCAGGCGCTGAGCTGCTGAAGCGGGTGGCGGCGCTGCCAGGGTTCGGGGCGCAGAAGGCACAGATCTTCGTGGCGCTGCTCGGCAAGCAGCTCGGGGTCCGGCCCGAGGGCTGGCGGGAGGCGGCGGGTGCGTTCGGCGGCGAGGGGACGCGGCTCTCGGTGGCGGACATCACCGATCCGGAGTCGCTGAGCGAGGTGCGGTCCTACAAGCAGGCGCTGAAGGCGGCGGCGAAGGCCAAGGCCGCGGCGTCCACCTGAGGTTTCCGCACCTACCCGAGGACGCGGCACGGCCGGCCCGCCACGAGGGCAGGCCGGCCGGCTGGATTGGTGATGGTTCGCGGTTACAGGCCACCGCCTCCGCCGCCTCCGCCAGGCCCGCCGGGCCCGCCGGGCCCGCCGCCGCCGGGGAGCAGGATGAGCGGCCGCATCAGCACGCTGTAGTTGCTGGACGGTGACGAAGCGGTGTAGGTGGCGAACAGCGTCCTGGCACCGGTCGTGCCGTCGACGCGCAGCACGTTGCCGAGCACCCCGGTCGCGCCGGTGTGCAGCACGTAGAAGCTGTTGTCGCAGGCGTTGCGGACCACGTCATACGGCATGTCGAAGTTCCATGTGCTGGTCTGCAGCCGGTTGCTGAACACCTCCCGGCGGTTGCCCGTAGCCAGGTTGACCCGGATCAGCGCGCCCGTGCCGCCGAAGTTCTGGTCCAGCACCATGAGGCTGCCGCCGGTGGCGTCGGTGGTCACGCTCTCGGCCAGGGCGAAGGCCGGGCCGGTGCCCACCCCGCCGCCGGAGATCAGGGTGCGGCTGCCGTTGGCACGCTCCGGGCACCGGCGGGCGTGATCCGCAGCAGCCGCGAGGTGAACGTCGTGGGATTGACGTCCAGCACCAGGATGTTGCCGGTGCCTTCCACCGCGATCGAGTACGGACCGTTCAAGGCGGGGCCGGCGCCTAGGCCCGGGCCCGAGATCAGCGTCCGGACGCCGGTGTTCCTGTCCACCCGGACCACCTGGGAGACCCCGGTCGTGATGCCCTCGTCGGCCGTCACCACGTTCCCGTTCAGGTCGAACGCCATGTCCTCCGGGCTGTCCAGGTTAGGAGCCCCGAGCGGGGTCAGGTTGTTGGTCAGGGTGCCCTGGCTGAGCGAGGTGGCGAACTTGATCACCTCACCCTGGCCCCACGGGTCCAGGCCGTCGACCTCGTCGCTGACCAATGCCTCCAGGCCCGGGCATGCCGTCGGCAGGCTCGCCGACACCGCCGAACCCGTCTGGGCCAGCGCCGGGCTCAGCATCCCGCCACCCAGTCCGACAGCCAGCGCCGAACCGGCCCCCAGGAGCATCGTCTTGCCCCACCACTCAAAGCGTCGCTCGCGCTTCATTTCCCCTCCACGTTCTCCCGCTGTCGCGCTGTTCTGCGCGATGTACCGGAGCTACGCAGGCGTACGCGCGGTCGGTTCGCGAGGACAGGCGGGGGTGGTGACGCAAGCGTCACTTTCGCGCCGGACAGCCAGCCCGATTCGTTAGGTTCAAATTCTGACATTCTTGTGTTAGATACATGCCGGGTTGGGACGGGCCGTTGCTAGCGTCGGGCCATGGAGTCCACCGACGCGTTCATCGACCGGCTGCCGAAAGCCGAACTTCACCTTCACCTGGTCGGTTCCGCGTCCGTGCCGACCGTGCTCGAGCTGCGGCGGCGGCATCCGGACGGGGCCGGGGTGCCGTCGTCGGCCGCCGAGCTGGCCGCCTTCTACGAGTTCCGGGACTTCCCGCACTTCTCGCAGGTCTACGGCGCGGTCAGCAGCCTGGTGCGCGAGCCGGCCGACGCGGCCGAGCTGGTGCTCGGCGCGGCGCGCGACCTGGCCGGGCAGAACGCCAGGTACGCCGAGCTGACCGTGACACCGTACACGTTCACGTCGGCCGGCATGCCGGTGGCCGGCCTCACCGAGGCGCTGGACATCGCGGCGCGTTCGGCCGGGCGGGACCACGGGGTCCGGATGGCCTACATCTTCGACATCGCCGGCGAGTACGGCGGCCCGGCCGCGTTCGGGACCCTGGAGCACGCGCTGACCTGCCCGCCCGAGGCGCTGGTGGGCTTCGGGCTGGCCGGGATCGAGCAGGCGCGGCCCCGCTTCGCGGCGGAGTTCCGGTCGGTGTTCACCTCGGCCATCGCGGCCGGGCTGCACAGCGTGCCGCACGCGGGCGAGATGTCGGGTCCGGCGACGATCGCCGAAGCGCTGGACGGCCTGCACGCCGAGCGGATCGGGCACGGCATCAGCGCCATGGACGATCCCGCCCTGGTCGCGCGGCTGCGGGAGAGCCAGGTTCCTTTGGAGGTTTGCCCGACGTCCAATGTGTGCACCCGGCAGGTTCCTGGCCTGGCGGCGCACCCGCTGCCGCGGATGCTGGAGGAGGGCTTGTTCGTGACGCTGAACAGCGACGACCCGCCGATGTTCGGCATCACGCTGACCGATGAGTACCGGCGGGCGGCCTCGGTGCTCGGGCTGAGCCGGGCTCAGCTGGCCGGGCTGGCGGCGAACGGGGTGCGGGCCTCGTTCCTGGACGCGGGCGCCAAGCAGGCGCTGCTGGCCGAGATCGAAGCGGTGGCGGCCGGCGTCGGCGATGGCGATGGCGATGGCTCTCCGGCGGGCGGCGCTTCCGTCCCTGCGGTACCACCCGTGTCGGAGCCTCCAGCCAGCCGGCGGGTGTCCTCCCCATCCGGAAGATGCAGCGGGAGTCACGTTCACCGGTAGCGCGGTGCGGGCCAGGCCGGGGGAAGCGCTGGGTGTGCGGGGCGGCGGGTATGGTTTGTCCGAGGTAGGGCCGCCCGCACACCAGGAACGTGAGGCGATGACCAGCCGCCAGCCGGGAGGTATGCCGCCGGGGATCGCGGGGCACGCGGAGGTGCCGGGTCAAGGCAACGAGCAGGCGCACGGCGATTTCGCGGGGGCGGGGCTTACGGCGCAGGACTGGCTGGTGCGGGTGCTGCCGGTGACGCTGCTGATCGTCGCGGGGCTGGCCGGGCTGCGCGGGGCGGTGGGCACCCTGCGCTGGGACGGGCCGCTGCACCAGGACGCCGTGGTCGTCGGCGTGGTTCTCGAGGCCGTGATCGTGACGTTGTTCGTGATCCTGCTGGTGCGCCACGGCCGGGGCAGCCAGGAGCAGGCCGCGGTCAAGCTGCGCGGCGTGCTCTTGCTCGTGCTCGGCGCGGGCGGGATCGGCGCCGTCGTGCTCATGCTGGCGGGGCTGCACCTGAAGCGGCTCGGCCCGGGGCGCAGGCTGCCGCCGATCGGGCGCCCCACGGCGATACCCTCGTTCTCGTTCCGGCCGCATCCGGGATCCGGGTCGGCGCCGCATTTCCCGGTGACCGTGCTGCTCTACGCCTTGCTCGTCGCGGTGCTGCTGGCCGGGGTCGCGGTCAGCATCCGGTGGGCCAGGCGGCTGCGGCCGCCGATCGCGCTCCGCGCGGGCGAGGTCATCGCGGAGGATCCGGAACAGCTGCGCGAGGCGGTGGAGTCGGGCCGTTCGGCGCTGCGGACGGTGGACGACGCGCGGGCCGCCATCATCGCGTGCTACCTGGCCATGGAGACCACGCTGGCCGAACGCGGAACGGCCCGGGGCGCCGCCGGCACGCCCGGTGAGCTGCTGACCCGGGCGACCGAGGCCGGCCTGGTCCGCGGCACCGCCGCCGGGCAGCTGACCGCGCTGTTCTACGAGGCCAGGTTCTCCAGCCACCCGCTCGGTCAGCGGCAGCGGGACGAGGCCGAGCGAGCGCTGGACGAGCTGGCCGCGGACCTAGCGGAAACCGAGGGAGCCGAGGGAGCCGAAGGAGCAGCCAGATGAGCGCACCTGGAGATCCCGCGGAGACCGGGGCCACGGTCAGCCCGTGGCGCGGGGCGGGTCCCGAGCTCGTGATCGCGGGGGTAATGATCGTGGTGGCGGCCGCGGCGGGCTACCTCATGGCCGGCTGGGCGGGGCTGTCCGTGGCGGTCACCGCCGGGGCGGCGGCCGCGATGGTCGTGCTGCGCTACCTGCTGCCCACGCCCGCCCCGGACGCGGCCAGGAAGGCCAGGGAGAAGCCGCAGGCCCGGCTGCTGAGCGGCCACTCGCACCGGCGCTTCTTGGTGCACAACTCGATCGCCAGCCGGGGCTTCTACCAGGGCGAACTGCGGCCGGTGCTCGAGCACCTGCTGGCCGCCCGGCTGGCCGAACGCCACGGCGTGCACCTCTACCAGGACCCGGACGCGGCCCGGCGGCTGCTCTGCCGCCGTCCCCGCGACGCCGACCTGTGGCCGTGGATCGAGCCGGTCCCGAAGCCCCCGGAGATCCCGAAGCCCCCAGACGGAGCGCAGCCGCAGACGCGGGCGTCGAAGGCCAGCAGCGAGCCCGGGATCCCGAGACGCACCCTGGCGCGCCTCATCGACCGATTGGAGAGACTCTGATGAGCACCGTCGAGACGGCGGGGACGTGCACGGCCATCCTGGACGAGCTGGAGCGCGCGGTAGTCGGCCGCCGCCGGACCCTGGAGCTCGTGCTGATCGGCATCCTGGCCGGCGGCCACGTCCTGCTCGAGGACCTGCCCGGCCTGGGCAAGACGCTCATCGCGCGGTCGTTCGCGCGCGTGCTCGGGCTCGAGTTTGCCCGCATCCAGTTCACCCCGGACCTGCTGCCCTCGGACGTGACCGGCGCGCCGCTGTACGACCAGCGGTCGGCCGAGATGGTGTTCCGGCCCGGGCCGGTGTTCACCCAGCTGCTGCTGGCCGACGAGATCAACAGGACGCCGCCGAAGACCCAGGCGGCGCTATTGGAGGCGATGGCCGAAGGCCAGGTCAGCGTCGACGGGCAGAGCCGCAAGCTGCCCGCCCCGTTCGTCGTGCTGGCCACCGACAACCCGATCGAGTACGAGGGCACCTACGAGCTGCCCGAGGCCCAGCTCGACCGGTTCCTGATGCGGCTGCGGCTGGGCTACCTGAGCACCGGCGACGAGACCGCCATGCTCAGGCGCCGGGTGGACCGGGCCCGCGAGGACGTGGAGCTCGGCGCGGTCACCAGCGCCGAGGGCGTGCTGGCCATGCGGGACTCGCTCGAGCAGGTGGAGATCACCCCCGACCTGCTCGACTACATCGTGGCGATCGTCGGCGCAACCCGGCGCGACCCCCAGGTCCAGGTCGGCGCGAGCCCGCGCGGCGGCCTGGCGCTGGTCCAGCTGGCCCGCGGTCAGGCGCTGCTGAGCAGCCGGGACTACGTGGTGCCCGACGACATCAAGCAGGTCGCGGTGCCTGCCCTGGCGCACCGGCTGACGCTGCGGCCCGAGCTGTGGGTCCGCCAGGTCTCCTCCGACGACGTGATGGCCAAGCTGCTCTCCTCGGTGCCGACGCCGCGGACCGATCCGGCCCGCGCCCAGGCCACGGCCGTCACCGGCTGATGTCGTCAGCATGATCCCGAACGGTCCCGGGTCCCCCGCCACCAGCACCGAGCTCGAGCTTCGCTGGCGATCGTCGCGGCACACAAGGCGGCTGCTCACGCTCGGGCTGACCGGGCTGTTCATCGCCGTCCTGGCCCGCCGTCCGGAGTTCGCCGGCCTGGCCGCGCCCGCGCTTGTGCTCCTGGCTGCTGGCCGGGCCCGGTGGCAACGGCCGCGCATCATCGTACGGGCGAAGCCGACCACCCGGCGGGCCTTCGAGGACGAGCGGCTGGCCGTGGACGTGGCTGTGCTCACCGGCGACGGGACCGGGGCCGGCGCCGGCGACTGCTCGGTGCGCTGGCGGCTGCACCCGGGGCTTGAGATCGCCCCGGTCGGCGCGACCACGGCGGACGGGCGGCAGGCGCGCTTCGTGGTCACCCCGGAGCGCTGGGGGCGGCGGCAGATCGGCACGCTGGAGGTGACGCTGCGGGACCGCTGGCGGCTGGCCGAAGGGCACGCGACCATGACGCTGCCCAGGCTCGACTGCTACCCGGCCCCGGCGCGGCAGCGGACGACCGTCGTGCTGCGGCGGCTGCCGAACCGGCTCGGCGAGCACCCCGCCCGGACCTCCGGGGAGGGCATCGAGTTTTCCGGCGTGCGCGAGTACGTGCCGGGCGACCGGCAACGCAGCATCAACTGGGCGGCCAGCACCCGGCGCGGGCGGCTCCAGGTGAACACGTTCGCCGCCGAGCGCTCGCAGGACGTGGTGCTGCTCGTCGACGCCACCTCGGACGTCGGCCAGCCCGGCTCGTCCGCCCTGGACCTCGCGCTGCGCGGGGCGGGGGCGGCGGCCCGCGCGTACCTGGAGGCGCGGGACCGGGTCGGCGTGATCACCTACCAGTGGGACGGGTCTAGCTGGCTGGCGCCGGGTCTCGGCCGCCGCCAGGTCTACCGGATCATCGACTCGATGCTGGCCAGCGACGCTGGCTATGCGCGCGGCGCGAGCTTCGCCCGGCTGCCACGGGCCGCCTTGCCGCCGGGGGCGCTGGTGGTGGTGTTCAGCCCGCTGCTCGACCAGCGGTTCGTGGAGGCGTTGCGGGACATGCGCGAGCGCAGCTTCAGCATGCTCGTCGTCGACGTGCTGAACACTGAGCCGCCGGCCAGGCGGCGGACTGAGGACAGAATTGCGAGGCGGCTGTGGCGGATGGAGCAGGACGCGATCAGGTTCTCGCTGCGCGAGCTGGGCATCCCGGTCGTGCACTGGGACGGCGAGGAGCCGCTCGACCTGCCGCTGGCCGCGCACACCCGGCGTCCGATGGCGGCCCGCCGATGATAGGCCGGGCGACCGGCCCGGCGACCGCGCTGGCCAGCCTGCTGCGAGGCGCCGCAGGCGCGGCGCGCCTACGTGCCGCCGCGGTCCTGCTCGGCGCGGGCAGCCTGGTCTGGGCGGCGCTGCCCGTGGTGCACCGGGGCTACGCCACCTTCGTGCTGGACGTGGCCATCGCCGGGGTGGCGGCCGGCGGGCTGCGGCTCGCCCTGGCCGCGGTCCCGGTGCCCGAGGCGTCCTACTGGCCCTCCCCTGGCGTGCGCGCCTGGCGGACCTTCCTCGACGTGGTCCGGCAGGTGCCCTGGGAAGAGGGCGCGGTGATCGGCATCGCCTGGCTGGAGGTGCTGCACCCGTCCCGGCCGTGGCACACCGCGGTCCTCGGCGCCGGGCTGATCGCCTACCTGCTCATCACGCACCTGGCCGAGTCGGATGGCCCTTTGGCCACGCTCCGGCCGCAGGCCAGGGTGCTGGGCTTCGGCGCGGTCCTGCTCGCGCTGGGGGCGGGCGCCGGGATGCTGCCCGCGGCGGGCCCGGGGGCGGGTTCGGCGCTGCTGCGGCTGGTGGCGGCGGGAGCGCTCATCGCCGCGGCCGGCCTGGTCCTGCCCTACATCGCGCGGGATGTATAACAGGAGGCAAGGCACTACCCAAAGGAGGGCAGGACCCGATGGCTGAGATCGTCCGGGCCGGGCTTATCCAGCAACGCTGGACCGGAGACAAAGAATCGATGATCGCGGCGGCGGTGAACCACATCCAGACGGCCGCCTCGGCCGGCGCGCAGGTGGTGTGCCTCCAGGAACTGTTCTACGGGCCGTACTTCTGCCAGGTGCAGGACGCCGACTACTACTCCTACACCGAGGCGATCCCGGACGGGCCGACCACCAGGCTGCTGCAGGACGTGGCGCGGCAGCACGGCATCGTGATCGTCGCGCCGATGTACGAGGAAGAGCACCCGGGCATCTACTACAACACCGCGGCGGTGATCGACGCCGACGGAACCTACCTGGGCAAGTACCGCAAGACCCACATCCCGCAGGTCAAGGGCTTCTGGGAGAAGTTCTACTTCCGGCCGGGCAACACCGGCTACCCGATCTTCGACACCGCGGCGGGCCGGATCGGCGTGTACATCTGCTACGACCGGCACTTCCCCGAGGGCTGGCGGGCGCTCGGCCTGGCCGGCGCCAGGATCGTGTTCAACCCGTCGGCCACCAGCCGCGGCCTGTCGCAGTACCTGTGGCGGCTGGAGCAGCCCGCCGCCGCGGTGGCCAACGAGTACTTCGTCGGCGCCATCAACCGGGTCGGCGTCGAGCCGCTCGGCGACAACGACTTCTACGGCCAGACGTACTTCGCCGATCCGCGCGGGCAGCTGATGGGCGACGCCGCTTCGGACGACAAGGACGAGGTGCTGGTGCGCGACCTGGACATGGACCAGCTGGCCGAGGTCAGGAACCTGTGGCAGTTCTACCGCGACCGCCGTCCGGACGCCTACGGGCCGCTGGTGCAGCCCTGAACCGGGAGATAGAGCCATGAGCACCACGCTGATCAGCGGCGGCACGGTCGTGACGGCGTCCGGCACGCTGGACGCCGACGTGCTGGTCGCCGGGGAGAAGATCGCAGCCGTCTTCGCGCGGGATGTCACGCCCACCGGCGAGGCCGCGCCAGCGGCGGACCAGGTCATCGACGCCACCAGCAAGTACGTGCTGCCCGGCGGGATCGACGTGCACACGCACATGGAGATGCCGTTCGGCGGCACGTTCTCGGCGGACACCTTCGAGACCGGCACCCGCGCCGCGGCGTGGGGCGGCACCACCACGATCATCGACTTCGCCGTCCAGGCCAAGGGCACCTCGCTGCTGGCCACGCTGGACAAGTGGCACGCCAAGGCGGACGGCAACTGCTCGATCGACTACGGCTTCCACATGATCGTCTCCGACGTCAACGACGCGACGCTGAAGGAGATGGACGCCTGCATCGACGCCGGGGTGAACAGCTTCAAGATGTTCATGGCCTACCCCGGCGTGTTCTACGCGACCGACGGCGAGATCCTGCTCGCCATGCAGCAGGCGGCGCGCTCCGGCGCGACCGTGATGATGCACGCGGAGAACGGCATCGCCATCGACCAGCTGGTGGCGCAGGCGCTGGCGTCCGGTCGCACAGAGCCGCTTAACCATGGGCTTACCAGACCACCTGAGCTTGAAGGGGAGGCCACCTCGCGGGCCATCACGCTGGCCAAGGTGGCCAACTGCCCGGTGTACATCGTGCACCTGTCCGCCCGGCACGCGCTCGAGGCGGTGGCGCAGGCCCGGGACACCGGGCAGAACGTGTTCGCCGAGACCTGCCCGCAGTACCTGTGGCTGTCCATCGACGACCTGGCCCGGCCGGACTTCGAGGGGGCCAAGTTCGTCGCCTCGCCGCCGCTGCGGCCCAGGGACCACCAGGACTCGCTGTGGAAGGGCCTGCGCACCAACGACCTGTCGGTGGTGTCCACGGACCACTGCCCGTTCTGCTTCAAGGACCAGAAGGAACTCGGCCGGGGCGACTTCTCCAAGATCCCCAACGGGATGCCCGGCGTCGAGCACCGGATGGACCTGCTGCACGCCGGGGTGGCCGCGGGCCAGCTGAGCCTGACCCGCTGGGTGGAGGTCGCGTCGACCACGCCGGCCAGGATGTTCGGCCTGTATCCGCGCAAGGGCGTGATCGCCGCGGGCTCCGACGCGGACATCGTCGTCTACGACCCGCAGGCGCGGCAGACGCTGTCCGCGGCGACCCACCACATGAACGTGGACTACTCCGCGTACGAGGGCATGGAGATCACCGGCCAGGTGGTGACCACCCTGTCGCGCGGCCGGGTGGTGATCGGCGACGGCGCTTACCTAGGCAGCCCGGGGCATGGCGCGTTCTTGTCCCGCGGGCTGAACCAGTATCTGGTGTAGCGGGAAACCCGGCCCGTTCGGTACCAAGGTTTTTAGGAGGGGCAATGGATTTCGGGGTGGTGCTGCAGACCAACCCGCCGGCCAGCGGCGTGATCGCGATGATGCAGCGGGCCGAGGAGGCGGGCTTCTCCTACGGCTGGACCTGGGACTCGCACGTGCTGTGGCAGGAGCCGTTCGTGATCTACTCGCGGATCCTGTCGGCGACGTCGGCGATGACCGTCGGGCCGATGGTGACCAACCCGGGCACCAGGGACTGGTCGGTCATCGCCTCGCTGTTCGCCACGCTGAACGACATGTACGGCAACCGGACCGTCTGCGGGATCGGCCGCGGCGACTCGGCGCGCCGGGTGATCGGCCAGCCGCCCATGTCGCTGGCCACCCTGTCCGACGCGATGACCGTGATCAAGGGGCTGGCCGAAGGGCGCGAGGTGACGCACCACGGCCAGCCGCTGCGCATCCCGTGGGTGCGCGACGGCAAGCTCGAGATCTGGATGGCCGCGTACGGCCCGAAGGCGCTCAAGCTGACCGGCGAGCAGGCCGACGGCTTCATCCTGCAGACCGCCGACCCGGACATCGCGCGCTGGACCATCGGCTCGGTGCGCGCCGCGGCTGCTGCGGCCGGGCGGGACCCGGGCTCGGTGAAGATCTGCGTGTCGGCGCCCGCCTACGTGGGCACCGACCTGGCGCACCAGCGGGATCAGCTGAGGTGGTTCGGCGGCATGGTGGGCAATCATGTGGCCGACCTGGTGGCCAGGTACGGCACTGACGGGGCGGTCCCGGCGGAGCTGACCGACTACATCAAGGGCCGGGAGGGCTACGACTACGCGCACCACGGCAAGGCGGACAACCCGATGGTGGACTTCGTCCCGGACGAGATCGTGGACCGGTTCTGCCTGACCGGCCCGGCCGGCGCGCACGCGGACCGGCTGCGTGAACTGGCCGGGATGGGCGTGGACCAGTTCTCCGTCTACCTGATGCACGACCAGGAGGAGCAGACCCTCGCCGCCTACCGCGACGAGGTCATTCCTGCCCTGCGCTGAGCGTCGGCGTCGGGGACGGCGCCGGGACCAGGCCCTCCACCGTCGGCAGGGCCTGCTGGTCGGCCAGGGCGATGGCCAGCTCCCCTTCCGCGGTCGGGTGCAGCGGCGCGCGATCGTCCGGCCCCTGCACGTAGGGGTCGGCGGTGCACAGCTCGTGCCCGGTGAACTGCGGGCTGGTGACCCCGAAGCCGAACGTCTGGGCGCCCTGCGCCAGCACCGTGTTGAGCTGTGTCAGGCGGCCCGCCAGGACCTTCGCCTTAGCCGCGGTGATGCCGTACTTCGCCAGGCAGCTCAGGTCCGGGCCGAACGGCGAGTAGTACTGGTTGATCAGGACGGCCGGGCTGCCGGGCAGCGCGGCCAGGTCGCCGAGCAGCTCGTAGTAGCTGCGGGTGAAGTCGCCGATCAGCTTGCTGAAAAAGGCGCCGGAGACCTTGTCGTTGCACACCGTGCTGGCCACGCAGAGCTTGGTCATGATGGACCACTGCACGTCGTCCGCGCCGACGCTGACGACGATCACCTTGGCGTGGGTGGCCCGCGCGGCCTCGGCGAGCTGCGGCGGGGCCACCTGCCCGTTGCCGCGCACCTGGGCGCCGAGCAGCCCGTTCTGCACGGTCGCGCCGCTGCAGGCCAGGTTCAGCACGTTCCAGTTGTTCACCCTGGCCAGGTCGGCGGCGTAAGACTCGCTGCTGCGGCCGCAGGCGCGGTCCAGCGGAGTGGCGTTGGGCAGACGCGGGTTGCCGATCGCGGCCGCGGTGGAGTCGCCGATCACCACCGCCTGCACGCCGGGCAGCGGCCGGGTGGCGGCCTGCTGCGGCCCGGTGAGCGGGTCGGCGCCGACCAGGTCGTCGAGGGTCTTGACGCTGCGCAGCACCGCCGGCGTGCTGGACGCGGTCAGCAGCACGCCGCCGACGTTCACCGCTATCACCACGACCAGGCCCGCGACGACGGTCTTCGCCATCTTCTTGTGCGGCTGCCGGGCGACTCCGGCCACCGCGACCAGCGCGACCACGGCGAAGCCCGCCGCGATCAGCGTCTCCCACTCGAAGTAGTGCGTCCAGCCCTGGGCCAGCTGCTGGCTGAGGTTCAGCTCGAGCGTGCGCGGGCTGTCCGAGCGGAGCACCCGCGCCACCTCGTCGTCGATGGTGATGTGGGTGAGCTTGAGCAGCGGGCGGATCGGGCCGGTGAACTGCGGCTTGGTCGGCACGACCTGGCCGAACAGGTCAAGCTCGCCCGGGCCGGACAGGCTGAAATCGGGCACGGCCGCCCCGACCTGCGCGGTCTGGCCGGCCGCGGACACCGTCTGCAGCGGCGCGACCTGCAACGCGAGCCAGATCGAGCCCGCTGTGACGATCATGAAGGTGACGAGGTAGAACGCCGTTGTCCTGGTCAGTCGCAGGAATGTGGAAATGTCGTGCTCTCCCTCGGCTTCCGGTGGCGCCTTTCCACGCTACCTCGCCGCGGGGCCGTGGTCACAGGGCCTGGTTGCGCTCCAGGGAGCTCAGCGCGGCCCAGCCGAACGGAACCGGCAACCAGAACGTCAGCAACCGGAACAGCAGCACCGCGCTGACCGCGACCGCGCCGGGCAGGCCCGCGGCGGTGAGCCCGGCGGTGAGCGCCGCCTCCACCCCGCCCAGGCCGCCCGGGGTGGGCAGGATGGAGCCGATCGCGCTGCCGGTCAGGTAGACCACGGCGATGCTGGCGATCGGCACCGGCCGGCCGAACGCCGCGACGCAGGCCGCCAGGCACAGGATGTAGGACAGGCTGAGCAGCAGCGCGCCGCCGATGCCTCGCGCCAGCTTGACCGGCTGCTGCGCGACGTTGAGCAGCCGCGGCAGCACCTGGCCGAGCGTCGGCGAAACCCGGGCGCGCAGCTCCCGGCGGCCGGCCGGGATGGCGAGCACCGCGAGCGCGAGGACGACCAGGCCGGCCAGCACGAACCAGGCCCACTGGGGTGGCTGGATGTGCTCCTTCGCCGAGCTGCCCGCGACCGCGGCGAAGACCACGATCAGCACGATGTGCAGGACGAACGCCACCACCTGGGCCACGCCCACGCTGGCCGCCGCCACCGCCGCCGGGATCTTCCTGCGCTGCAGGTACCTGATGTTCAGCGCGGCCCCGCCGACCGCGGCCGGGGTCACCAGGGTGATGAAGGAGCCGGCCACCTGGACGAGCAGGGTGCGGAAGAAGCTCAGCCGGACAGCGACGAAGCCGGACAGCGAGATCGTCGCGCCGACGTAGGTGGACGCCGACAGGACCAGTGCGACGATCCCCCACTGCCAGTTGGCCTCGCGCAGCGTGCTGCCCAGGCTGGCCCGGGCCAGCTCGCCGGCCAGCAGGTAGACCGCGGCGGCGCTGGCGACCATCGTCAGCAGGGTGCGCAGCCTGATGCGCTCGAGTCGGACCGGGGCGACCTCGACGCCGGGCACCGCCGCGAGCAGCCTGGTTCGCAGGGTCGGCAGCAGGTCCCGGTGCCGGCGCAGTGCCTTGCGGGTGGAGCGGGCCAGGACGACCGGCTGCAGCAGCGGGACCACGGCCAGCAGCTCGTCCGGTTTTGATTTCCCGCGGGCGAGGCGGGAGGTGCGGTCCGGGCCGACGTAGAGGGAGAGTTCGGCGAGGAGCTGGGCAACGTCCAGGCGGATCTGCAGGTCGCTGGCTGCCACGTCACCGTCGCCCGGGTCGAGCAGCATGACCTGGCTGTCGCCGGTGCCGCCGGTGAGCAGGATCCGGTCCGCGGTCAGCCCCCGGTGGGTCACCTTGCGGGCGTGCAGCCGGGCGACCGCGTCCCAGATGTGCCCGAGTTCCTCGTCGCTGCAGCCGGGATTGCGCCGGGCCAGCGTGGTCCCGTCGTGGTGCTCGAAGGCGAGCACGGCGGCCTCAGGGCCGACCCGGACCAGGGCGCGCAGCCGCGGCGTGGGCACGCCGGCGTCTTCCGCCGCGTAGGACAGCAGCGCCCGGCGCTCGACTACCCGGTCTACCGATACCGGGGCGCTGCGCGACACCGGCCCGAGCAGCCGCACCGAGCGGTAGATCCGGTAGAACAGCCCCGCCGCCTGCTGGTCCCGGTCGAAAACCACGATGTCCAGAGCCCCATCCGCGGTGGTTACCGCGTAGTGACGGGACCCGGACGCCGCGGTGCCGTTGGTCCGGATCCGCCTGATCGCGCGGACCGGCAGCTCGGCGGCTCTGAGCGCGGTGGCGATGGCCAGGGCGCCGGGCCGCTCCGAGGTGGAGCCCGCGACGTACCGGACCGCCAGGCCGATCGCGCGGCCCGCGATCACCGTGATCAGCAGGGTCAGCAGCGGCGTGTGCAGCACGCCCACGTGCACGACCGAGTACACGCCGACCGCCACCCACAGCGCGTTGCGCCAGGCCGGCCGGCCGACGAGGCCGACCATGGTGGCGTAGGCGACCAGGCCGGCCAGGGCCGGGTCCAGGGCGGGGACATAGCTGGCCACCTGGCTCGTGCCCGGACGGGCCATGGTGATGGCGTCGTAGAGCCGGCTGGCGGGCTCCCGGCTCAGCAGCACGTTGACGATCTGGGTCACGCCGGCGGCCAGGACGCCGGTGGCGACCGACTCGGCGAGCCGCCGGAACTGGCGCCGGGCCAGGATCTGGACGGCCAGCGCCGCGGGCAGGATGAACAGGGCGATCAGCGCCAGCGGGCGGCCCACCTGGAGCAGCGAGGCCGGCACCTGCCTGGTCGCGCCCACGATGTCGGCCTGCACGGCGGCCGTGGTCGCGCTGGCCGCGACGCCGGCCACGGCCAGTGCGACGATCTCGATGCAGGACAGCGTGCAGCGCAGCAGGTCGACCGGCTTGCGGATGCGGCGTTCGAGCCGATCCTCGACCTCGATCTCGGCTGGCCGCGATGATGTCACGGGACGATCGTTTCACCTGGCCGCCTGGTCGCATAGACGCACCGCCCCCCGTGACCTTGGCGAGATGCTCCGGTAGAGACTCCGGGGCGGCTCCGGGCGTCCCCCTGCATGATCGCGAAGACTTTGCTACCGCGGAGAGTAGTAAACCCTTCGGGATCATGGCGCGGCGTGGAAACGAGGAGCCGAGAGGGGAGCTGCGCGTGCCCTGCCTGGGCGGGCTGGGCTATGGTCCCTGACATGAGGGCATCGGAGATACGTCAGCTGATCCGGATGAAGCCAGTCGAGCTCGACACGACCCGCCGGCGGCTGGGGGCGTGCCACGACATCGGCGACCTGCGTGCCATGGGGCGCAAGCTGACCCCGCGGCCGGTGTTCGACTACGTCGACGGTGGCGCCGATGAGGAGCTGTCGATGGAGGGCAACCTGCGAGCGTTCCGGCGCTGGCGGTTCCAGCCCCGCGCGCTGCCCGAGGTCACCACGGTGGATACCTCCGCGCGGCTGCTGGAGCGGGATCTGCCGCTCCCGCTGGCGCTGGCGCCGACCGGGTACACGCGGATGATGCACCCCGGGGGCGAGATCGCCGGAGCGCGCGCGGCGCAGCGGTACGGGCTGCCGTACGCGCTGTCGACGATGGCCACCACCACGATCGAGGACCTGGCCGCCGCTGTGTCTTCCCGGCCAACCAGCCCCGATCGACCTCCCGGCCAGCCCGACCTGTGGTTCCAGCTGTACATCCAGCGCGACAGCGGGATGAACAAGGACCTGGTTGACCGGGCCGTGGCGGCCGGGTACCGGGTGCTCATGGTCACCGTGGACACCATCGTCACCGGGAACCGGACCAGGGACCGGAGGAACGGGCTGCTCATCCCGCCCGAACTCACCGTGCGGACGCTGGCCAGCATCGCCGCCAAGCCTGGCTACTGGGTCCGGATGCTGCGCAGCGATCCCATCGAGTTCGCCAACTTCGCCGGGCAGCGCGGGTTCACCATCCACCGCACCGGCGATCTGTTCAACCCGGCGGCCAGCTGGGACGACATCGCCATGCTGCGGGACAGGTGGCCGGGCAAGCTGATGCTCAAGGGCCCCATCTCGCCGTCGGACGCCCGCCGCGCGGTCTCGCTCGGGGTCGACGGCCTGCAGCTGTCCAACCACGGCGGACGCCAGCTCGACCGGGCGATAGCGCCTGTCGACCTGATCGCTCCGGTTCGCGAGGCGGTCGGACCCGAGGTGTCGCTCGTGGTGGACTCGGGCGTCCGGCACGGATCTGACATCGCGGTGGCGCTGGCGCTGGGCGCGGATGCCTGCTCGATCGGCCGCGCCTACCTCTACGGGCTGATGGCCGGGGGCGAGCTCGGCATCGACAAGGCGATCGACATCCTCACCGACCAGTTCAGGCGGACGCTGCACCTGCTCGGCATGCGCTCGGCGGCCGAGTTGCGCGCGCACGGCCGCGAGCTGCTGGTGGCGCCATGATCTCCGGCGGGCAGCTGCTCGGCTTCACCGCGGCGTCGCTGGTGATGATCGTCATCCCGGGCCCTGGCGTGCTCTTCGTGATCGGCCGGGCGCTGGCCCACGGGCGCCGTACCGCGCTGGCCACCGCGTGCGGCCACGCCGCGGGCAACTACGTGGTGGCGGCGTTCGTGGCGGTGGGTCTTGGCGCGATCTTGCAGCGTTCGGCCGCGGCGTTCGTGGTGGTCAAGGTCATCGGGGCGGCGTACCTGGTGTGGCTGGGTATCCAGGCGATCCGGCACCGTAAGTCGCTGGCCGAGGCCTTCGCCGCGGCGACGGAACCGCGCGAGGGCTGGCGGGCCGCGCGCGACGGGGTGGTGGTGGGGATCACCAACCCCAAGTCATACATCCTGTTCGGCGCCGTGCTGCCGCAGTTCGTGAACCGCGCGGCCGGTGACGTGCCCGGGCAGATGCTGCTGCTGGCGCTGGTTTCCGTGCTGCTCGGCGCGGTCTCGGACTGCGGATATGGCTACACGGCGAGCGCGGTGCGGAGCTGGTTCGCGCGCTCGCCGCGGCGGTTCGAGCTGGTCGGCGGGGCGGGCGGGCTGGCCATGATCGGGGTCGGCGTGACCGTGGCGGTCACCGGCCGGAAGGGCTAGGCCGGCGCCGCGCGCGGGTTATACGGCGCGGGCCAGGAAGTAGGCGCGCGGGGTGGCTACTTCGGCGCCCGGGTAGGGCTCGCGGCGGGTCAGGGATTCGATGGCGAAGCCGGCCCGCTCGAGCTCGGCGCCGAGCCAGGCGGGGTCGAAGAAGCGGAACGACATGTCCACCTTGGCGCCGAACCAGTCGGCCAGGTGCCGCGTCTCCTCCCCCGCGTGCACGGCGAGCAAGAGCAGGCCGCCACCGGCTAGGACGCGGCGGAACTCGGCCAGCGCGGCACGCACGTCGGCGTCGTCGATCATGTGGATCAGCGAGTAGAAGCCGACCAGGCCGTCCCATGAGGCGCCGGCGGCGGGCAGCGCGGTCATCGAGCCGGTGCTGAACTCCAGGCCGGGGTGGCGCTTTGCGGCCTGCTCGATCATCTCGCCGGACAGGTCGATGCCCGCCGCGCGCAGGCCAAGCCCGGCCAGGAACGCGGTGACGTGGCCCGGCCCGCAGCCCACGTCCCACACCCGTGACTCGCCGCGGCCGACCTCGCGGACCTGTTCGGCGAACACGGTCAGCAGCGCCCGGTCCAGCGGCTTGCGCTCCAGTTCGTGGCTCAGCGCCTCGGCGTAGGCGGCCGCCACGGCGTCGTAGCTGGCCTGGGTCCGATCCTGGGTCACGAGGCGCACTCGTCGCTGTCAATTAGCCGGGCGGTGCCGTCACGGGGGGCAGGAGCGACCGAAGGGGTGCCGCCGATCCGGTCGGCGGCGTGCGCCGGGGAGATCCCGTCGATCCGGACGCCGCGCAGCGCCAGCACGGCGATCAGCACGGCGGCGCAGCTGATCGACGCGTCGGCCAGGTTGAACGTCCACGGGAAGTGCGGCAGGTTGAGCCAGTCCACGACCTGGCCGCGGAACGGTCCAGGCCCCCGGAACAGCCGGTCGCCCAGGTTGCCCATGGCCCCGCCGAGCAGCAGCCCGAGCGCGATCGTCCAGGCCAGGCTGCGCAGCCTGCGGGCGGTGCGGATGATGTAGGCGATCACGCCGCACACGATCAGGGCGATGATCGCGGTGTAGGACGTGCCGACGCCGAAGGCGGCGCCGGCGTTGAAGGTGAGGTCCAGCGTCAGCAGCCCGTGCAGCAGCCGGACCGGCGGGTGCCCGGGCAGCCTGGCCAGCACCTGCTGCTTGGAGATGGTGTCGGCGGCCAGCACGATGACCGCGACGCAGAACATGACGGTCAGCGCCCAGATCCGGCGCGTTCGCAGCTGGACCGGATCGACGGTCATCAAGTTCGCGGCGTGGAGACCCCGGCGTTCAGGCCGGGGAGAAACGCCACTCCCACCTTCGCGCGTTAGCTTATCCATGACGGAAACTCCTGTTAAGATTAGTTCATGCGGACGGCGTACAAGTGCCGGGCCTATCCTGCACTCGAACAGGTGAGCGTGCTTAACCGTACGTTCGGCTGTGTCCGCGTGGTGTGGAACCGGACCTTGGCGTGGCGGCACGCTCGGTACCAGGGCGAGCAGGTTAAGACGAACTTCACCCAGGCCAACGCCTACCTGACGGCCATGAAAGCCACCGAAGACCTCGGCTGGCTCAATGAGGTCCCCAGCGTCCCCCTCCAGCAGGCAATCCGGCACCAGCAAGTCGCGTTCAGCAACTTCTTCGCCGGGCGCGCCCGCTACCCGCGGTACAAGTCCCGCAATGGCCGCCAGTCTGCCGAGTACACCCGGTCCGGTTTCCGGTTCCGCGAGGGACGGCTGTTCCTCGCGAAGATGGACGCGCCGCTGGCGTTCACCTGGTCCTGGCCTGATGTTGACGCGGCATCGATCGACCCGACCACAGTCACAGTCTCCAGGGACCCGTGCGGACGCTGGTACGTCTCCTTCGCCGTGGACATAGCCGACCCGGTACAGCTGCCCGCGACGGGCGCCGTCGTCGGCGTGGATCTGGGCATCAAGGACTTCGCTGTCACCTCCGACGGCGAGAAGATCCCCAATCCGCGCGGGCTGGCCCGGCGAGAACGGAACCTCGCCCGCTACCAGCGGCGGCTGGCCCGCTGCCAGAGGGGCTCCGCCAACCGGGCCAAGGCCAGGGCCAAGGTCGCCCGCGCCCACCGCAAGGTCCGCGCGGCGCGCGCCGACTTCGTGCACCGCGCCGCCGCCCGGCTGGTCCGCGACCATGACGTGATCGTGATCGAGGACCTGGCCGTGAAGAACATGGTCCGCAACCGGTCGCTCGCCAAGGCCATCTCGGACTGCGGCTGGGGCGCCTTCCGCCGCATGGTCGAGTACAAGGCGGCCAGGGCCGGACGGCACCTGGTCGTGATCGACAGGTGGTATCCCAGCTCGAAGAGCTGCTCGGCGTGCGGGCACCTGCTCGCGGAGCTGTCCCTCAGTACCCGGACGTGGCAGTGCCCGTCCTGCGGCACCCGGCATGACCGGGACATCAACGCCGCGAAGAACATTCTGGCGGCAGGTCTTGCCGTGTCTGCCTGTGGAGGTGACGTCAGACATTTCGGGTCCGCCCGGGTGCGGTCGCCGGCGAAACAGGAACCCCGGCCGGTGACGGCCGGAATCCCCGTCCTTCAGGGCGGAGAGTAGTCAACGGGCACCTGAGCCATTTTTGGTTTTGTTGTTCTGTTGTTGTTGACGGGCGCCCCGGGACGGGGCGGCAGCGGGCGGCGGGACTTGACCGGGCCGGCGGTGACCTCGGGCAGGGCGGGGCGCGGCTGCTTGTCCAGTGCGTCCATGGCCAGCTGGACCGCCGTCTCCAGCTGGGTGTCCCGGCCGGCCGCCGCCTCGTCCGGGGTGATCAGCACCTCCACGTCCGGGTCGACGCCGTGGTTCTCCACGCCCCAGCCGTACTCGTCGAAGTAGAAGGCGTACCGCGGCACGGTGACGGTGGAGCCGTCGACCAGGCCCTGCCGGCCCTCGATGCCGATCACGCCGCCCCAGGTGCGGGTGCCGACCACCGGGCCGAGGCCGAGCAGCTTGACCGCGGCCGTGACGATGTCCCCGTCGGACCCGGCGAACTCGTCGGCCAGCGTGACCACCGCGCCGCGCCGCGCCTCCCGAGGGTAGGAGTACGGCTGCCGCCAGCGGCCCAGAGACCAGCCCACGACCCGCCGGGCCAGCTTCTCCACCACCAGCTCGGAGATGTGGCCGCCGCTGTTCCCGCGCACGTCGAAGATCAGCCCGTCCCTGGTCATCTCGGTGCGCAGGTCGCGGTGGAAGTGCGCCCAGCCCTCGCCCATCATGTCTGGAATGTGCAGGTAGCCGAGCTGCCCGTCGCTGAGCTCGCGGACCAGGCGACGCCGGCTGGCCACCCAGTCCTGGTAGCGCAACCGCCGGTCCGACCGCAGCGGCACGACCACGACCCGCCGAAGCCGGGGGGTCTGGGGGGGATCGTCCCCCCGGGCCAGCACCAGCTCGACCGGCTTGCCGGCCGTGCCGGCTAGCAGCGGCCAGGGGCCGCGCCGCGGGTCGACCGGCTGCCCGTCCACCGCGATCAGCTCGTCGCCCGGACTGGCCGCGACGCCGGGCGCCTCGAGCGGGGAGCGCGCCCGCGGGTCGGACGACTCGCCTGGCAGCACCCGGTCCACCACCCAGCGGCCGGCCGCGTCGCGGGAGATGTCCGCGCCGAGCTGTCCTACCGGAGCATGGTCTCCCGTGCCGTCCCAGGCCGCGGTCACGTACGCGTGCGACGTGCCGAGCTCGCCCAGCACCTCCCAGAGCAGGTCGGCGAAGTCGCCCGCACTGCGGATCCGGTCGAGCAGCGGCCGGTAGCCGGCGAGTACGCCATCCCAGTCCACCCCGGACATGTCCGGATTCCAGAAATCCCGGCGCAGGTACCGCCCTGCCTCGCCGTAGGCGTGCTGCCACAGGGCGGCCGGGTCGGCCTGGAACCTGGCCCGGGACAGGTCGACGGTGACGGTCTCCCCCGCGTCGTCGTGCTTGCGCGCCGACGGGATGACCCGCAGCTCGTCGTGGTCGCGGATGACGATCCGGGTGCCGTCGCCGCTGACGCGGAACCAGTCCAGCCCGCCGGTCAGCTCCTTGACCTCGCGCTTGCGCAGGTCGAAGCGCTGCAGCGCCGGACGCGGCCGGTCGTCGTCCGGGCCGGCGCCGCCCTCGCCGAGCACGCCGGCGACCGGCTCGCGCAGCCACGCCAGCCCGCCCTTGACCGGGCGCAAGGAGCCGTAACGCGCCTCCTCCACCGGGAGGGCCACCACCCGCCCGGCCAGGCCGTCGGGGTCGACCGTGACGGCCACCTCGGCCGCGGAATCCTCGTCGTCGTCCTGGCCCAGTGGCCGGCCGTCCGGCGTCGGGCCGAGCGGCGACGGGGTCTGTTCGGCCAGCGGCACCAGGTAGGGGCGGCCGCCGAGGGGGAACGCCAGGTCGAACGTGTGCGCGTCGTAGACCGGGTCGAAGCTGCGCCGGGAGAGAAAGGCCAGGTAAAGCCCGTCGAGGGTGAAGACGGGGTTGGAGTCGGCGAACCGCCCGTCGGTCACGTCGACGGCTTTCCGGTCCGCGACCTGGGCGATCCTGATCCGGGCCAGGTTCCTGATGACGGGCTGGGCCCAGGCCAGCCAGGCCGAGTCCGGCGACCAGGACAGCCCGCTGATCGCCCCGTCGTCGGATGCGGCCAGCTCGGTGACCTGCCCGGACGCCACGTCGACGACCAGCAGCCTGCCGTCGTGCGCGGCGGCCGCGACGGTGGCCCCGTCCGGCGAGACAGCCAGGCTCATGACGTCTCCGAGCTGGCCCGCCGCCAGCCGGACCGTCTCGATGCCGGGTTCGCCGGTCACCGAG
>WNGE01004970.1_pt1 | contig 24581 bp, 28 predicted proteins | sample 5400651 | NCBI WGS metagenome assembly WNGE01 (sample SAMN13153370, study PRJNA577476) | soil metagenome | isolation source: 60 cm soil or saprolite under grassland replicate 2 | place: USA:California | collected 2016-06-15
GTCATCGAACAGGTCATCGCGAACTTCAAGACCTGGCGGATCATGCACACCGACTACCGCCGGCCCCTGGCAACATTCTCTGAAACCATCTCAGCAGTAGTCGCCCTGCACTTTTACGCAACTGCCTGAATAACCCTCCTTCTATAGCAATGACATCGTTGCCCGGTCCCCAACGATGCCTCCATGGGCCATTTATCCACTGCCCCCCGTCGTCTGTGCAAGCCTGATCGTGGACATGGCCGTTTCTTCGTTACGATATCCAGCGAACCGTTGATTGAGGCGCTGCGCGAAGCTCGCCTGACGGCCCGGTGGCTTCTTCCGCCCGATCTAGAGCAGCTACAGCCTGGCCAAGAAGTGATGCGCATCCATAACGGTATTCGTGCGGCCGAGTTGCGCACATCGGAGCTAGGGCGGCTGACTTTGGAACTCGTTGATCTGCCAACGTGGGCTGAGGGTGTTCGGCAGATGTTTGCCCGAGATGACGTTCAGGGGCGTCCGTGGCACTACTTCGCTGATGAGTACAAGGTCTGGGCATAACCCTCAGCGCACGAAGCGGCGATGGAATCGTCAGGGTTGCAGCACGGGTAAGCGTCAGAACATTTGGCCACCCTGCGGATAATCTTCGCGGTATCTCCACTTGGCTTGTGATCAACGTAATTTGGGACATCAAAGCGTTCCCTCATTGATCCGTGAAGGACGCGCTCCAGCTCGGTTCAACTCAGGCCCGCGCAGACTCGCCGCCGGAGGGTTCCTGCCTTCCTGGCGGATTCGCATTGCGCCCGCAAGGCCGGAACGGCCCCCCAGTTGATCAGGGCGTGAATGGCTTGCCGCAGGCTGAGCAGATCACCGGGTGCTTGCGCAGTTCGGCGTCGGCATCGGCGCCGCGCAATCTGATGGTCCGAGGTGGCTGGCATTGGCAGCGTGCGGAGATCCCGTTGCCGCCGCTTTTGCGCGCCGAGCGGGGCAGCGGCGCGGGTGGCTGCCAGTCGGTCATGGCGGTCACGAGCTGGCGCACCGGGCCCTCGTAGATCATCGCGAGGTCATCGCTCGCCGTGGTCGCTGACCAGCCGGTGCCGCCGCGTGTCCATTCGGCCTTGAGTCCCAGGGACTGTGCCGCGTCGCGGTAGCTCTTGTTGTGATACCGGCCAGCGTTACCTTCCGAGTGCTCGTCAGGGTAGTGCTTCGCATCGTCCCCCGAGCGGTGCCCAGCGGCTCTTAGGAGCCCATGCGCGGCCTGGTGCAGCAGGTCCTCCAGAATGGCCAGCGGGCCCTCAGCGATCGTCTGCGCGCCGACCATGATCACGGGCATGCCCGCGTCCCAGGCCACGGATCCGCACGAGGAGCCGCGGCCTGGCGCCACCGAGACGGTAGCGTCCGGCACCTTGGGATGGCGCCGCCGTATCGCCTTCCAGGTGGCGGTCAGGGCGTCGCTCATGGTCACGTCAGGAAGGCTATCGGCTGTCGCGGCACTACGGTTAGGCCTGTCAGCTACCGGCACGTCTTCTCGCAGTACGCCGGGTGGCGGCCGGTCGCCGGATGTCCAGCGGCCCGCCCGCACACCGTGCAAGCCGGGCGGTCATCGCCCATCCTCCGGCACACGCGGCTGATGACGGCGGCCCGGTGCGACCGTGATGGTCACGGCGACCGGCCGGTCCAGTCTCGGCCCGCTTTTCGCTGATGGCCCGCAGCGCCATGTGCGGGCCGAGGCAATGCTGGCACAAACATCAACGGGCGTTCTCCCGGCTGATTGTATGCCTCGCCGAGGACGTGCACGTCGGCGTCGTGCCCGCGGCACATCTCGCAGTCGTTGCACTGGTGGGGATACGGGAGCGCCGGGACGGCCGCCACCGTTCAGGTTCCTGCCGGGCCCGCGCCAAGCGGCACGACCCGGGCGCCTTCCAGGCGCTTGCGGGCGTCGAGGGCGTGGCCGTCGCACAGCAGGCCCTCGCTGTCTTCCAGGTCGGTTACCTTCCACCGGGCCGGTTCGGCGCACGGCATGGCGAGCCGGTCATAGCCCCACGTCCGGCCGCACCCGGCGGCACGGCACCAGGTGTTGCCACCGGTGCCGGTGAGGGTACTGCCGTGCTCGGGGCACACCCCCCACGGGATCGAGCACGAGCCTTGCGGCCGGGCGGCGACGCGAGCAAGGTCGGCGGCCGTGTCTTGCAGCTCCGTGGCGATTGCACGGGCCTGCCCGGCCGCACCGTCGAGCCGGAACCCGGCGCGGCACACCGGGTCCTCGCTGTCGCGTGCGCGGAAGCCGCCGCGTGCAGCGGTGATCGCGGCGGCCAGGGCCTCGGCCTGCGCGGCCAGGTCACGCATCCGCGCGGGGGTGACCTCCCGGCCAGCGGCGGCGGTCATGGCCCGCTCCTGGCGGAACGCTCCCCAGCCCACCGCCGGGGCCGCTCGGGCCGGGTCCGCAGCAGTGCCTCGGGGATCTCGCATTCCAGGCCGAAAATGGCATCGCGCTCGGGGCCGTAGCCGTCTCCCCAGTTCACCGTCCCGAACCCTGCTGCAACGATGACCTGTTCGTCTGCGAAGTCGGGGTCGCTGGTGTCCACGGCGTTCACGACCAGCGGCGTGTCATCGGGGATCTCGGCGAGCGCCGCCTTGAGCTGGCCCACGGTCCACGCGGCGGACATGGCGGGCTTGCATTCGGCGCAACCATCGGCGCCGTGTAGCTCGCACCTCATCGGTCAGCCCTCCCCGGCGTGGCGGCGCCAGTGCCGGTGATGTTGTCCCATTCGGCGGCCAGGTTGATCCGTACGCCGTCGTGCCGTTCCCAGATCGCGTAGGCGTGGACTGCCCCGCGTTCGGGCAGGGCGCGCTCGTTCGCGTGGTCGGGCGGCCCGGCGAGTGCGGTGAGCGCGGTCTTCCATGCCTGGAAGTCGTTCTGCCGCCGGGTCTGCGGGTACCCCTCGCAGCGGGCGAGGAGCTGCGGCGCGCCATCGGTGACCGTCCAGGCGATCGCTGGCAGGGACCTCTCGGCCGAGAGGTCCAGGAGCCGGGCGAGCATCCCCATGCACCTGCGCTGCCAGCCGAGGTCATACTCGCGGCGCATGGCGTCGACGCTGGTGAGTCCGGCCTTGTCCATGATCACTCAGCCTCCATCTCGCGGTCGGCCTCCGTCACGCTGGCAACGCGGGCGCTGTAGTAGTTCCGGTAACCGAAGGAGTAGTTCGTCTGGTTCGGCCTGACCCGGATGCCGGGGAAGGTGATGTGTTCCGCTCCCGGGCTGACCGTGTTGCGGACCTGCTGGCCGGGCTCCACGCGGATCGTCAAAGTCCGCCCGCGGGCGGTGCGGACGCGCACGATGTCGCCGGGCTCCAGGGGGCGCTCGCCGGTCATGACGCCTCCGGTTGCTTCTGGTCATCCAGGACCGGGCCGAAGTACTTGCGGCACACCGGGCCGATGGCCGCGCGGACGCTCTTGGCGGCCTTGAGGGTGGCGCCGCAGGCGATGCACTTGCCGTAGCGGGTGGCCAGCTGCTCGGCGTCGGCGAGCGGCAGCCGGTCCGACAGCGCCAGGTCGTAGATCACGCCGGGCGCGTACACCAGCTCGAACGGGATCACGGTCCCGGACTCGGTCTGGCGGGGCGCGCTTTCGGTCAGCCGCTTGGCATACAGCCGGGCCTTGGAGGGCTGCGGATGGCCGGGGTTGTGCTTGCGCCAGGACGTGTAGGCCTGGTTGCCCTTGACCACGAAAATCTCGTCCTCGCGGCGGTAGACGCCGGGCACGAGCGTGGACTGGTCACCGGCACCGCGTGCGGCACGCTCCGCATCACGGCTGGCGCGCTCGGCCTGGACGCGCCTGTGTTCGGCGTGCTCGCGGAAGATCCTGCGCGCCAGCTCGATCTGGGGCTCGGTCAGCGGCCTGGGCGTGCCGTTCCAGCCGCCGTGCGTCTGGATCGCGAACTCAACCAGGATGTGGTGTCCCCAGCCGCCCTGCTGGGACTGCCAGGCCTCGTCGGCGCGGTGCTCATACCACGGGTCAAGGGCGGTGATCACGTCCTGGTGACCGGCGGCCCACCGGCCGAATGCCGACCGCTGCCGCCTGGCCTCAGCCTCACGCCGTGCCGCCCGGCGCGCAGCGATCCTGACCTGCCCGGCGCGGTATCTGGCGAGGGCGGATTCAACGACCTCACGCTGGTCCAGCAGGGCGCCAGCGGTCCAGAGATTGCCGTGGTTGATGCCGCCGCAGCCGCACTCACACCACGGCCGCCGCGCCGACCGGCAGGACCCGTCACAGGTCAGGGTCGTGGTCACCGCGTGCAGCCGCTCGCCCCTAACCGGCAGGGTGCACTCGGGGCAGGGAATCTGAGCGGCCGGGCCCATGTCCGGCGGGTGCTCAAACCGCACCGGCCGGTTGTCCCGCTCGCAAATGCCGAGGTAGATCGTCAGCGCGGTAGCCGTCTTCTCGGCGTACGCCGAGCGGCGGACCTGCTGGCTGCCCAGGAACTCCGTCGCGCTCATGCTTCCCGCTCCATCTCCACAGCGCCGACCCCCCGGCCCGAGCCCCACGCCCCGGCGTCTGCCCGATAGCCGGACGACCCTTGCCCGTCCGGCTGCGGGACGCTCACGCGCAGCCCGGTCACCCGGGCGCGGGCTTCCGCTGCGCGCAGCGCCCGCCAGTCCCGGCCGATCGCCCGGTGGGGGTTCAGGGCCTCGTCGGCGTCGGCCCAGGCGTGAAGCCCCTCCGAGACCTCACCAAGCGCCGCGGACCGGGCCGCGGTCTCCGGCTCGCCGAACTTGTCCCGGTACTCCAGGAACAGCCCAGCCGCATCCTGGGCGGCCGAGTAGGCCTCGCCGAGGGTGAAGGTGCGCGAGCTCCGCCCCGCGCCGTAGGCCCTGTCCTCATCCATGACACCATTGGAACATATTGAACGCGTACGCGTCCATTAATGAGATGCGTATCCTCAAGATTCTCTGCAGCCGCTGCGCGCCCGGGATAGCGTGCGGGCATGGTGGCACCACGGTCCACAACATGGCGGGCGGGCATGACGGCGCGCCCGTCACGGCGCCAGCGAGACCGCGCCGTGAGGCTGCCGCCCTCGGCCTGGACCAGGCTGCTCGGCGATGCCCAGACGGTGGCCGCCTACCACGCCCGCGTGCACCGCCGGGGCCCGGGCGAGCACTGGTTCTGGCTCGGCCCGATCTCCGGCTCTGGCGGCGCCAAGCTGCGTGTTCACGCCGCCATGGGCAACGGCGTGATCGCGGCCCCCGTGCTCGGCTGGCAACTGTCGCGGGGCCTGATCCGGCCAGGACCTGACGGCCGGCTGCCGGTAATCAGGCACACCTGCGACGAGAGCGCATGCTGCAACCCCTCGCACTGGGTGCTGGGCACCAGGCAGGACAACGCGGCCGACTACAAGGCGCGCAAGAATGACCCGTTCAGCCCGCTGGCCGACAAGCGCGGCCCGGCAGGCAGGGCACGTGCCGTTCGTGACGCCATCCTGCAAGCGCAGGCACAAGGCGCCGGCAAGAAGGCGGTAGACCAGGCCATCAAGCACGCCATGGACGCGGGCATGCCCGGCCTCCAGGACCAGCTCTTCTAGAGATCATCTAGCTGAAGAATCTTGAGAATCCCGCCGTCATCCCCCATCTATTAAATGGACGCGTACGCGGTGAATTAGATACTATGGTTAGGTACCAACCAGTAAGAGCGGAGGGTGAGATGATCAAGGCGGAGGATATCGTCCGGAACCGGTTTACGGGCGCGATCGGCACTGTCACCGCGGTCGCGGACGACGGATACGTCTCAGTGCGCTACCGCACCGGAGAGGACCTCGGCGGCCTGCAAGAGGCTTCCGGGGTCGCTGAATCCGCCGATGCGGACATTCCCGGCGAGGCGAGCGGCAAGATCACAGACGGTGTTTACGACAAGGTCACCCTGACGGGACCGGCTCCGTACGGCGGCACCTGCACCTCGGTCACCACGGACCCGAAGGTGGCCGGGCTAACCGGCCTGGGCTACGTGGTCACCCGCTCATGGACAGTCACCTACCGCGACGGCGTGCCCGTCCGGCCAGCGGCCGAGGCTCAGGAGATCAAGACCGAAGACTACTGGTCAGACAGCCGCGGGCGCTGGGTTACCGCGACCTACCGGCCAGAGCTTGGCGAGTGGGTTGATGACGATGACCCGCGCATGGCTCCCGAGCCCGCCAAGCGCGAGGCACCGGCCCCATCGGCGTCCGCGCTCAAGCTGCCGCGCGGCAACGTTCGCAGTCCAGAGACCGATAGCACGACCCTCACCGCAGCCGAGGCCTACGGGTGGCTCCGGACTCACGGCGGGCTGAGCGAAGACGAGGCTTACACCGCGCTTGGCCACGCCAGCCGCCACGGCTCCTGGTCCTGCCCGTTCAGCGACGACGAGTACGTGATCACCGTCGGCGCCGCGTTCTTTGCGATCACTACCTGACCTGGCCGCCGCACCGATCCCCAGGAGGAATTGATCAAAGATGCAGACACTGCCACTGGACCCCGGCGAAGAGGCCCGCGCGGCCACGCTGATGGAGTCCGACTATCAGCGCCAGGCTGACCGCTGGCACGTCAAGCGCACCAGGACTGCCGACACCTCGGCTCGGCACGCGCTGGGCCATCCGTCCGAGGCCGGCAAGGCCGGCTACTTCAGGACGTTCCGCAGCCAGGCTGCCGCGCAACGCGAGGCCGACGCCTGGAACGGTGCTGGCGACTTCGCGGAACACGGACCGACCGACTGGAGGGCCGAGGTGATCCCCGGCCGCGCGCCCACCGAGCGTGAGGTACGCGAGATAAACGCCAGCGTCCAGCGCGAGGCCTGAGGGGACTGATCGGGGTGGGCAACCGAGAGGTCTACCAGAAGATCACAGACCGCATGATCGCTGCCCTGGAGAAGGGCACCGTGCCGTGGCAAAAGTCGTGGACCGTGGCCGGTGGCGGGCGGCCCCGGAGCATGAGCACCCGCGCGCCCTACCGGGGCATCAACGTGCTGCTGCTGGCCGTCGATGCGATGGACAAGGGCTACCGCTCGCCCTGGTGGGGGACCTACCACCAGATAGCCCAGCTCTCCGGCATGGAACGCCGGGAAGGGCGCCGCGGCGGCCAGTTCTGGGCATCTCCCGACGGCAGCCCCCGCGGCGTCCGCAAAGGCGAGCACGGCAGCCAGATCGTGCTGTGGAAGACCGTCCCCAAAACCGAAGCCGACCCGGACACGGGCGAGAAAACCACCCGGCAGATCCTGCTGGCCCGGCTGTTCACAGTGTTCAACGCCGAGCAGGCCCACGGGCTGCCCGAGACGTTCCTTACCAGGACCGGCCAGCCCGTTGACGAGATCCGGGAGCCGCAGCAGGTCCTGGACAACTACCTGCGCCACGGCGGCCCAAGGTTCCGGCACGTGGCTGGCAACCATGCCTGCTACAGCGCCGTGAACGACATGATCACGCTGCCCGAGCGCGGCCAGTTCCGCTCACCCGAGGCCTACTACGGCACGGCGTTCCACGAGGCCGGGCACAGCACCGGGCACGCCCGCCGCCTTGCCCGCGAGTCGCTGACCAACTTCAGCCACGACCGCAAATGGGGCGATGAGCTGTACGCCAAAGAAGAGCTGGCCGCCGAGATGACCAGCGCCATGCTGCAAGCCGAGACCGGAATTGACGGCCAGTTCGGCCAGTCCGCCGCCTACATCGCGGACTGGCTGACCGCCCTGAAGAAGGACCCGAACCTCGTCCCCCACGCCGCCGCGCAGGCCCAGCGCGCCTGCGACCTGATCACCGAGCCCCAGCGACAGGCCACTGCCGGGCCGCAGGAGGAGATGGAAGCCGCTGCATGATCGGCAGGGCGGCCGTGCTTTGGGCACCGTGGCGTCGCGGCCAGGCCGTCCACGCGAGAGGCAAGCCCCGGGCGAGGAAGGAGAGGATCAATGAAGTTCTGGAAGGGCAACAGGCTTGACGGCGAGTTCGACCGTGACATCTCTGACGTGGCGGCGCAGTTCTGGGTCAGCCCGTATGGCGGTTCCCACCTGCGCGGCTCAACGTGGCCACTTGAGCGCTCTTTGCGAGCGTTCCTTACTGACCAGCAGGAATTCAACGCTGTGTGGGAGGACGAGGCAGAGTTCGGCCGCCTGCTGGACCTGACGCGCGAGACCTGGCCGAACGCGGTCACAGCCGAGATCGACCCGGCCGAGCCAATGTCGCTACCCGGGGTCAAGAACGCCGCTGAACGCGAGGCATGAGAGCCGTCGCGACGATCGAGGCGGGGCCGGTGCACAGCCGCCAAGCACGTTCACCGGCCCCGCGCTCCCGTGGAAGGAGGTGCCTCCATCATGGCATCGCGCTGGCAAACCGGCCGGGCCGTGCCCGGCCAGGACGCGCTATTCAGCGTCAGTGAGATCCTGGGGCCACTGCCAGGCCGGGTTGACCCGCCACCGCTGGACGGTTATGACGTGGTGCTGGTCAACATCAGCGCCGGGAAAGACTCCCAGGCCACACTGGATGTGACCGTGCGCGCCGCGGACGCCGCTGGGGACCGGCCGAAGATCGTCGTGGTGTTCGCCGACCTGGGTGCCGACGACGAGTGGCCGGGCACTCCCGAGCTGGCCGCCGAGCACGCCGCACACTACGGGCTGCGGTTCGAGACGGTGCGCCGGGAGATCACCGCACCGGACGGCACCCGCCGCCCGCAAGGGCTGATCGAGCACATCGAGGCCCGCGGCAAGTGGCCCGACGCAGCCCGCCGGTACTGCACCTCCGATGCCAAACGCGCCCCGGTGTACCGGCTGATGACCGCTCTGGCCCGTGAACAACACGCCGCAGGTGTGACCGGGCGGCCGGTGCGCATCCTCAACGTGCTGGGCTTGCGGGCCCAGGAGTCGCCGCGGCGGGCGCTGATGGCCCCGTTCCGCCATGACGAACGGGCCTCCAACAGCGTCCGCCAGGTGGACGAGTGGCTGCCGGTCCACTCCTGGACCGCTGAGCAGGTCTGGGCCCAGATCGCTCAGGCAGGCACCTGGCCGCACCCGGTCTACGCCCAGGGCATGCCCCGGCTGTCTTGCCGGTTCTGCGTGCTGGCCTCCCGGCCAGCACTGGTGCGCGCCGCGCAGCTCGACCCCGAAGGCGCGCGCCGCCGCGCCGACCTGGAAACCGCGATGGGCCACCAGTTCCGCGCCGATCTGTCCATGCGCGAGATCATCGCCGACGCCCAGGGCAGCGCCGCCGCGGTGCCCGCCGAGGAGTGGGTAGCATGACCGCCCCCGGTCGGACGGCCTTGTCTGGCGCTGAGGCGCTCTTCCCGGCGTGCCCGGTGCCTGGCTGCCCGAACCTGGTCAGTGACCCACGCCAGGTGTGCGGGGAGTGCCTGGCCACCTTCGGCCCGTACCTACGGCCAGCAGACGCTGAGGCCCCGCCTGCCGAACAGTATGCGGCGCAGATCGCGGCCCGGGACGAGCATGTGGCAGCGGTGCTGGCCGAGCGCGCCGCCAACACCGCCGAACGGCTGGATCTGCCGACCATGCCTGGAGATCCAGTGACCGCCAGCCGCAACCGGGACCCACGCTATTTCACCCGCCGTGCGCTGCTGATCGAACGCGGCCAGTGGCGCCCGTTCACCGACGCCGCGCCGGCCAGAGCACACGTGCGGGCGCTCATGGCCGCTGGCGTGAGCCGGGCCCAGATCGCCCGCCGGGCGGCGGTATCGGAGTCGTCGTTGTGCCACCTGCTGTACGGCGGGCAGCAGAAGATCCGCCCGGCAGCAGCGGGCAGGATCTTGCGCATCACCGCGGATACCGGCCGGCCCGCGGGGCCATGCCTGGTGAATACCGCAGGAACGAGCCGCAGACTCCAGGCCCTCACCGTCCTAGGCTGGTCCCCGCGGCTGCTGGCCGGCCGGCTCGGCATGGACCTTGGCGCCGTCCGGCGCATGCGCGACGGCGGCCGGGGACGCGTCCACTCGGGAACAAGCGAGGCAGTCAGCAATCTCTACAAGGCGCTGTGGAACACGGCGCCACCGGCTGCGACCACGCCGGAACGGATCGCCGCAACCAAGGCCCGCGCCCATGCCACCCGGCGCGGCTGGGTCCCGCCGATGGCATGGGATGACGACCAGCTAGACCGGCCAGACGGACGGCCCGCGAGCGGCTGGCAGCGAACTCGCCAGACCCACCGGGCGGCCGATCTAGCCGAAGACGCAGCCGAGCTGTTCGCGCAGGGCTACGACCGCGAACATGCCGCGCAGCGGTTGTGCGTGACTCTCAGCGGCCTGGAAAAAGCGCTCGGCAGAGCCGGGCAAGCAGCCGAGCGGGAGCACGAAACACAGCGCGCCCGGTTCGCCGCAGCCAGCGCGCAAGCCGCGAATGAGTACCAAGCAGAGGCGGGCTGACCGCATTGCTGCCTTAATCACAGCCCTCGAACTAAAAGCTCATCAGAACCAAGGCTCCCTCCTCGGTCAAGCAGCCGGATGCTGGTGCGCAGATTAGTTACGTAATAAGGTTTCATTTAGTTAAGTATGGTATATCGAGACGAAATGGCGTAGACTGGGCCGCAGAGCTAAAGCGGCGGGAGGTCCGATGAGTAGCGCGACCGCGACCACGGCAACAGCAGGCACGACATGCAAGTTCCCGGGCTGTGACCAGCCTGCCGCGCGGGCCACAGGACCGGGGAGGCCACCGGAGTATTGCGAGGGACGCGGCCACACCAAGGTGACAGCCTGGCGTGAGCGGCGCCGCGTGACTGCCGCCGAAGCGGGCCCGGCCGCCAGCGCCGCCGACACCGAGAACCCCATCACCATGGCCCGGGTGACCGGCGCGGAACTGCTGCGCTCACTGCGCGCCGAGGCGGACCGGGTGGCCGGGATCGCTGACCGGCTGCGGGAAGCTGTCGCCACAGTGGCCGACCCGACCGCCGCCGAGGTGGAAGTGGAAGCGGTGAGAGCCGCCGCCGAGCAGCGCGCCGCTGTCGCCGAAGCGCGGGCGGCAGCCGCTGAGCAGCGCGCCGCTGAGGCTGACCAGTTCCGCGACGAGGCCGACGCCGCAGCTGAGGAGATGGCAGGGCACCTGGCCGCCGCGCAGGCCCGCGCGGACGAGGCGGAGAACACACGCGCCGACGCCGAGAGCGAACGAGACGCCGCGATTGCCGAAGCCCGCCGGGACGCTGCCGCACGGATCGCCGAAGCCGAGGCCGACCGGGACACCGCGATCGAACAGGCGCGCGCTGAGGCCGACCGCCGTGTCACCGCCGCTGAGGCCGACCGCGACGAAGCCCGCCAGCTCGCGGCCGACGCACAGGAGAAGGCCCAGCAGACACGACAGGAAGCCACACGCGCACAAGCAGCCGAAACAGCCGCCCGGGCCGAAACCGAGCGGGCCCGCGCCGACGCCGAACGGATGCTCGCCGAGTTCCGCGCCGAAGCCGCACGCGAACGCGACGAACTACGCGCAGACCTGCGGGCGCGAGCCGAACGAGCCGAACGCGAAGCCGACGCCTACCGCGCCGAACTGGCCCAGATCCGCGAGGCGGCCGCTCGGGGCAGCGAAACCGGCACGGCAACCGCGCGCCAGCGCGCCCACACGCCGGGCAGGTAACCGGCAGACACGCGTGGAAGGGGCCCCGGCGGCCAGGGGAATCAGCGCCGCCGGGGTCTTTCCATGCCTGCTCGGACCGACCCTCCGGCCGCCCATGGGCTGGTAACCGTGACCATGCAGGCGGTCATCCAAGATCATCCCCACACCCCGTTGCCGCGCGTGGCCGTCGGCGAGGGCGGGTAGCCGGGGGGCCTGAGTGCGTTCCAATGCCCCGTCCGCGGCTGCCCGGCTCCCGAGTGTTCCGCCTTGACGATCTTCCCAGCTTGCCTGATCCATCGTGCAATCCGGTCCTTTGTGATCTTGGTCTTAGCGATCTTGGTCCGTGGTGCTGCACCCTGGTCCTGCTGGCCCATGATCGCGCTTGGACCCTTGCACTCAAGTGATCATGGTCAGTTCAGTGGCGTAGTTGATCATGCTTGCCCAGCGGGAGGAAGGTGCGCCGGGATGACGATGGTGACACCGCGGTCCGGGTTCGATCTTGAGTATTACCTGGACCGGGCAGGAGAGAAGACGGCGGGCGGGTACTACCTGAACGCCGCGCAGCAGGGCGAGCCGCCAGGGCGGTGGTTCGGCAAGGGCGCTGAGGCATTGGGCTTCACCGACGGCCAGACGGTCGAACGTGACCCGTATCTGGCGGTGTACCAGCAGACCGACCCGCGGACAGGGGACAAGCTTGGGCGGGCGCCGAATGGCTATCAGCACTTCCGCCAGATCTTCGCCAGGAAGCTGGCGGCCGAGCCGCACGCCACCTGGGAACGCAGGCTAGAGCTGGAGCGCGAGGCCGGGCAGGAGGCGCGGCGGTCACCGGTCTACACCGACCTGACCGTCGCCCACAACAAGAGCATCTCGGTGCTGCACGCCTCGTTCCGGGAACAGGCCCGCTGGGCGAGGCTGGCCGGAGATGCCGGGCGAGAAGCGCTGTGGCGGGCGCGGGAGGAGCGGGTGCAGGAGATCTTGCAGGAGGCCAACCACGCCGCGCTCGTACACCTCCAGGAGCATGCCGGGTTCACCCGGACCGGGTATCACGGCAGGCTCGTCGATGGGGTGGAGCCGGGCCGGTGGGCGCGGGCGGGCCTGGTGGTGACGACCTGGCTGCAAGGCACCAGCCGCGACGGTGAGCCGCACGACCATTCCCACAACGTCATCGCGCGGATGGCGCCTGCCGAGTCCGATGGCATCTGGCGGTCGGTGGACACCATGGCGCTGCGTGCGCAGCTTGGTGCCATGGCCGCCATCGTGGACGCACGCGTCCAGTCCGCGTTTTCGCGCGAGTTCGGCGTCTCCTGGGTGGCGCGCGAAGACGGCTACGGGCACGAGATCGCCGGGATTGCGCAAGAGACGCTCGATGCGTTCTCGACGCGGACGCACACCGTGACGCAAGCGCAGCTGCGCCTGGCGCGGCAGTGGGCGCAACGGCATGGGCGGGCGCCGAATGCGCAAGAGATGGTGTACCTGGGCCTGAAGGCGAACAAGATCTCCCGCAAGGGCAAAGAGGAGCAGATCGACTGGGACAAGTTGGCCACCGAGTGGGACGCGACCATCGGCGGCGAGCTGGCCGCCATCGCCGAGCAGGTGTGTGACTTTGACGCCAAACCGGACACGGCGGCACCGTCGCATGAGGTGCAGGAGCAGGCCATCCAGGCCGCGCTGGCCAGTGTGCAGGTCCAGCACAGCACCTGGACTCGCGGCGAGTTGATGAAGAACCTGGCCTGGTCGATGGGCCAGGAGTTCGCGCACATGACACCCGAAGCCCGCCAAGAGTTGCTGGAGCAGATGACAGAGCAGGCGCTGGGCGTGGACTTCGGCGTGGTGTGCCTGGAGGCCCCGGAGTGGCCGCCGGTGCCGCGGTCGCTGATCCGGGATCTGGACGGGCGCAGCGTCTACACCCGGCCCGGCACCACCAGATACGCAACGCGCGGGCAGTTGCACATGGAGGAGCGCATGTGCCAGCAGGCGCAACGCCAAGGCGCACCCGCGCTGACGCCAGAATTCTGCGCGGCGCAGCTTGGCGCAGGCGCAGATGTGCTGGAGGCGCAGCTTGGCGCGCGGGCGCAAGACGCAATGGCCCTGACGCAAACCGGGCTGCGCATGGACCAGGCCGCCATGATCTACGAAGGCTTGACATCCAGGCGGCGTGTCTCCGTTGGCGTCGGCCCGGCGGGCAGCGGCAAGACGCACACCGTCGCCGCTGGCGCCAGGGCGTGGGAGGCTGGCGGCGGCAAGGTGGTCGGCCTGACGTGCGCCCAGGCCGCCAGGAACGTGCTGCATGCCGCCGGGATCAAGAAGTGCTTCAACACCACCAAGTTCCTGCTGCACGTCGAAGAGGGCATGCCTATCGTTCCGGGAACCCTGTTTGTGGTCGATGAGGGCTCGATGGTGTCGATGGCCCACCTGGCCAGGATCATCGACCTGGCCGAACGCTACGGCTGCAAGGTGTTCATAACCGGGGATCACCGGCAGCTCAACGCGCCTGAGGCTGGCGGCGCAATGACGCTGCTTGCCGATCACCTGGGGCATACCCAGCTCGCGGTGCCGGTGCGGTTTACGGAGGAGTGGGAAGGCGACGCCAGCCTGCGCCTGCGCGCGGGGGACAAGACCGCATTGGATGCGTACGCCGAGCATGGCCGGATCACCGGCGGCAGCCGCGAAGAAGCCCTTGACCTGGCGCGGCAGGGTTACGTGGCCGGGCGGCTCGCGGGCGAGGACGCGCTGCTGATGGCCCATGACAGGCAGGACTGCCGGGAACTGTCGCGCCTGATCCGCGACGACCTGATCCACCTGGGGCTGGTGGATGATGGGCCGTCGGTGCGCCTGGCCTACGGTGCCCGGGCGTCGGCCGGTGACCTGATCGTCTGCCGCAGAAACGACTCCAAGGTGATCACCGATCCTGGTCACACACTGGCCAACGGCGACACCTTCAAGGTTGAAAGCGTCACGGCTAAGGGCGCGTGGGTGCGGCGGGTCCTGGAGGCCGACCCGGAGACCGGCCGCCCACGCGAGGCCAACCACGTCTTTTTCTACGACGCTCACAGGTTGCGGAAAGTCACCGACCTGGCCTACGCGGTCACCGGGCACAAGGGCATGGGCGGCACCGTCTCCACCGGATCGGCATACATCACCGGCAAAGAGCCGCTGGAGTGGCTGTATGTGGCGCTGACCAGGGGCCGTAACCGCAACACCGCGATCGCCGTCACCCACGACGGCGTCAAGGACAAAGACGGCGCCAAGGTGGCCATCCAGTCCCGGGAAGCCGACCCACGGCCCGGCACCCGCCCCGACCCCGAACTGGCCCGGCGTGAGCGCATAGAGCGTGAAAGGGCTGGCCTGCCGCCCGAACCTGCCGAGACGCCCGGCGACGAGGTGCGGGAACCTATCGCGGTGCTGGCCGACTGCATGGACCGCGAAGAAGCCGAACTCAGCGCGAGTGAGTACCGTCAGCGTGCGCTATCCAACGCCGACCACCTGGGCATCCAGCACGCCCGGTGGGCCGACCTGGCAGGCAAGGCCGACCGGCAGCGCTACCACCAGCTCGTGATGGACGCCCTGCCGCCCGAATACCGGCAGGACGACTTCGGCCCGCAGGCGACCTGGCTGTACCGGACGCTGCGGGCGGCCGAGATGGCCGGGCTCGACGCGGGTGAAACGGTGCGGGCAACGGTCAACGCCCGGCCGCTGACCGGCGCCCGCAACGCGGCCGCCGTCCTGGACACGCGCATGCGCAAGATCGTCGACCCGCTCGTCCCGCTACCGCACAAACCCTGGACCGACCGGCCACGCCAGTTCGACAACCCTCAGATAGCCGAGTACGAAGCCGGGCTCCGCCAGACGATGGACGCCAGAGCCGAACGCCTCGGAGAACACGCGGTGCAAACATCACCCGCGTGGGCGCTCCAGGCGCTTGGGCCGGTGCCCGATGACCCGGTGGAGCGGCTGGACTGGCAACAGCGCGCCAGCAAAATCGCCACTTACCGCGAGCTGTACGGCATCCAGGACGACCATGAGGCGATCTCCCCCGAGCCGACCGGCAACGCCCCGGAGATGCGCGCAGCCTGGCATGACGCCTTCGCCGCCATCACCAGGACGGACGGCGTAGACGTGCGGACACTGCCTGGCCGCTCCTTGATGCACATGCGCGACAGCTACCGCACCGAAACCGGCTGGGCACCACCCCATGTCGGCAAGCAACTCCGCGACGTGCGTTTGGGCGCGGAGACGATGCGGCTCAAGGCCATCCGGGCCGAGACTGAGGCCCACACCGCCAAAAACCAGGCCGCCACGTCCAGGCACGCCGACATCGCCAGCACGGCCCGCGCCCTGGAAGCCAAGCACCGCGAACACGAGACTATCCTCAGGGAGGTCATGGAGGACCGCAAGCTGTGGGACAAGCTCACCGAAGGCAGCCGACGGCTAGCCGTCCAGGCCGACAGCGAACTGCGCCGCCGCTACCCAGACCGCAAGATCAGGCCACTGGAGTCCACAGAGCCATCCGTGCCAGACGAGGCTATGGCGCAGCCCGGCTGGCTCACTGAACTGGACGAGCAGCGGCGCGTATTCCGTGAAGAGCTGGAGGCCCGCCAGAACGTCACGGTCCCGGCCGAGGACCCAGACTGGGAGGACGAAGGCCCAGCCTGGCCACAATGGCACGCCCAGCGTGAAGCGATCCTGCAACCGCCGAAGCCGGAGATACGGCCCGCCGAAGGCGTACTCGAAGCGGTCCGCCAGCTCGACACCGAGCGGGAAGGCGGGTAAACCCACACGCGCTGAGGCATGCTGGACAGCGTGGGGTGATGACCGTGAACGAGCTGGAAAGACTTATCGCGCGAGTACGCGCGAACGGCCCAGTGCTGTTGCCGCTCGACGGCTGGGACCATGCCAGCATCTGGGGCTGGGACGAAGCGGCTGACAGCTTGTTCGCGGATCTTTGGCGCAACACCGACGACTCAGATAAGCCACCCACAATACGGATCGGGCCCGACGATCTGACGCCTGCTATCACGCTCATTTCAACCCTCGCCCAGCACATCGCCATGGCCGTTGCCGGCGACCCATGGGAAGTCGCCGCGGCCCTGGACGAGGCCGATAATCAGGACAAAGAAGACGAAGACTGGGACGACGATGAGGAAGACGAGCCTGAGGCCGGTGAAGCTGGCACCGTCGTGACCATGACTGAAGGCTACGGCATCTGGCGGCCTCCAATTTCGGCTCGAAGCAGAAAAGGCCAGCTTAAACAGCGAGAACATCATGCAGATCGAGATCCTGGCAGAGGGCTCGGATGAAGTACGCCAGTACCTCGCCGAGGGCGAGCAGCACATGTCGCTGATTGGCTTTGGGAGCAGGCGGCCAAGACGGGCCAGTCACAGTCAGCAGATGGGCAGAGGCCCAGAGGCTTATGCAAAACCCTGTCTTCCGCAGGCGTCGGCGCAGGTCAGCCGCTTGAGGCAGGGGTGTTTCGCATAATCCACCCAGCTCCGCGTTCGGGCTAGGTACCACGGATGCCATGCTGCCGATCTTCCAAGCTGATGATGCCAGGACACATCCACTGCGTGCTCTATGGGTGGATCGCTAGCGGGTCTATCCTTGGCCATATGGCCGAACGCCGACCTGACATCCCAACGGCGCTTAAGCGTGCCGTTCTTGTTGAAGCTGGGCATCGCTGCGCGATCCCAACTTGCCGGACTACCACTACCGAGATTGCTCATATCATACCGTGGCGAGAAGTGCGGAGACACAAGTTCGACAACTTGATCGCCTTGTGTCCCACTTGTCATTCACGTTACGACAGGGCCGAAATAGACCGCAAGGCTATGCAGACGTACAAGAGCCAACTCGGCGCATTGAATAGGCGCTTCCGTTCGCCTTGGCCAGAACACGCAGTAACGCTCGATGAACTCGATACGCCAGCCGCATCCAGCGTTGCCGAGCTTCTCTCGAAGATCGGAGCTTCTCCGCTCTGGGACCCAGACGTGAGGCAGAGTTTTCTCTCTAAAATTCTAACACTGAGTGATAGCCAACGCTTCGCATTGATTGGCGAACTCACAACGATTCTTACTGAACGTACCGCAGGCGACCAGGTCCGCTGGAATGCTGCGCTGGTTGTGGAATTTCTGGTTCAGTGGGACCCGCTAAAGGTTTCCGCTGAATTGCTACTCACAATGAGCAATGACCCATCCTTTAGTGTCCGCAGTTCCGCAGCGGTCAGCTACTACTACCTTGCAGGCTCCTCTCCTGACGTGGTACCGGTCGAGGTGCTCAGCCACCTGGCTTCCGCTTTCGAGGACTGGTATGTGACGATGCCAGCCACCAATGCGCTGCTGCGTCTCGCACGTACGCGTGGTGCAGCCGTTGAAGTGCTCGCCGCAGCAATCTCGCACGAGAGCAAGGATGTTCGCGACCATGCAGCACATGCTCTAGAACGTCTCGCGAAGGTCCATCCAGCGGGCCTCCGGCATGACATCGCGGACCGGATGGTCGCGAGTGACTACCCGCCCCTTGTCGAAGTTGGCAAGACATGGAAACGGATCATCGAGGAGTATCGAGCGGCAGGTGGGACGTTCGACCACCAGATGTTTTGAGGGTCACCGACGCCTGTACGCGTGCACTCCACGTGCACTAAGTAGACTGCTCAATCCGCAGTTCGCCGACATTCTGTGTCAGACGTTCCCGTCGTTCTGATCCCTTTCTATATCGCCTTCTCCAGCTCCACTGCGACTCGCATCCGATTGAGCGTTGCGTCCTCTTGTCGGGTGGTTGTCTGCTGCGATTGCTACAACCCCAGCAGTGGTATGGTCGAATGTAGTCGCCTTTGTCGCACGGCCTGACAGCCCGAGCACTGCCCGAACCGGTCCTGCGAGTAGCGCCTCGGTGCGCGACCGAGACCGCTCGTATTGAATATAGCCGACGATCGTGGCGGCGACGGAGCCCACGGGAACGCCGGTTACGAAGGCGTAGCGCTGGGTTACTCCAGGACTGACGAAAGTCGTGTGGGGGAGCAATGATTCATAATTGGGTGGTGCTTCTCCAAATTTCGCACCGAGAGGTTGGGCCTCCCTTGTCTCCGAGCCAGTACGGGTGGTCGTGGGATGCGGCTGGCGGTCGTCGCTCGTTTGACTCGTCGGTTGACGCCTAGGCACCTCTCGTGCGAACCTAATCTGCCCGACAAGAGTGCGCTCGTCGCGCGTGCGCGAGTCGCGGTACTTAACGTCCATCAGATTCGAACGACTTGCGGCGAGGCTAGCCAGCTTCCAGGACAAAAAAACCCGGCATTCCCGGGAGCCTGCGTTGCGCACGCTTAGGGTGACATGGAGAAGCGAACGGCTCGCGACTTCTCCAATCGCTATTGCATCGACAGTTAGCTCTATAGCAGGCCTGGCGATCTGCTGCCCATAGGAGCGTACATATGCCCAAGCCCCCAGGACGATTGCTGCTACAACCGTCGTGACGTCCGCCGCTGTATGTGCAACATCTGCGAACGAGCTGGCGAGCACAGCTGACTCAACCATGAGACGTCCTTCCGGGAGTGCCCGACAGGCAGTCGCGGCATAGCATATGACGTAACCAGATGCGAGCATGGACAGCCCGCGGCACTCGATTGTCCATGGCCATGAGAAAGTCCCCGTGTGTGGCCGGATCGAGGTCCCCGGTGGTGGCCAGTTAAAAGTCCCCGTCCCTCGCCCGTCGTGTCGTCCGGGAGTTTGAGGCCCGGGCGGTGACGGTGGCGGTGTCAGCCCGTCACCGGACCGCCCGGGGAGCTTCCATTGAAGTCTGCGAGGGAACGGATGGACATCATTTCGGCCTACCGTGAGGTGGGCACTTACCGTGGTGCCGCTGTGATCAGCGGCACGACGCACAAGACCGTGAAGCGGGTGATCGCCCGGCACGAGGCGGGCGCGGGACCGGCGCTGCGGGTGCCGCGGGCCCGTAATTACGACGCGGTGGCGGAGCTGGTGGCCGCGCGGGTGAAGGCCAGTTCGGGGCGGATCTCGGCGAAGCGGCTGCTGCCGGCCGCTGAGGCCGCCGGCTACGCGGGGTCGGCCCGGAACTTCCGCCGCCTGGTCGCGGCTCAGAAGCAGGCGTGGCGGGCGGAGCATCACCGTGGCCGCCGCCCGGCGACGTGGCTTCCGGGTGAGCATCTGGTGATCGACTGGGGCGCCGAGGGCGGCCTGCACGTGTTCTGCGCGGTGCTGGCGTGGTCCCGGGTCCGGTTCGTTCGGTTCGCTGCCGATGAGCGGTCCGAGACGACGCTGGCGATGCTGGCGGAGTGCTTCGAGGCCCTCGGCGGGGTGCCGGGCAAGGTGCTCGCGGACCGGATGGGCTGCCTGAAGGGCGGCGTCGTCGCCAACGTCGTCGTGCCGGCGCCGGAGTACGTCCGGTTCGCGGCGCATTACGGGTTCCGGCCTGATTTTTGTGAGGCCGCGGACCCTGAATCGAAAGGGATCGTGGAGAACCTCGTCGGCTATGCCAAGGCCGATCTGATGGTGCCGCAGGCGCCGTTCGGTGACCTGACCGGGGCGAACGACGCCGCGGCGGCCTGGTGCGCGGAGGTCAACGGCGCGGTGCACAGCGAGATCTGCGCGGTGCCCGCAGAGCGGATGCTGACCGAGCGGGAGCTGCTCGCCCCGCTGCCGTCGCTGCGGGCCAGCATCGGCAAGATGACCACCCGCAAGGCCGGCCGGCTGTCCTGCGTCCGTTTCGGCTCGGCCCGCTACTCCGTGCCCGTCCGCCTGATCGGCACCGAAGTCAGGCTGCGGACCGACGACGGCCGGCTGCTGGTGATCATGACCGGGACCGGGGAGGTCGTGGCTGAGCACACCCTGGTCGCCCCCGGCGAGGCCTCGGTCCGCGATGAGCACTACGGCGGGCCGCGGCCGGACACGCCGCGCCGCGCCGTCCGGCCGAAGACGGCGGCGGAGAAGGAGTTCTGCTCTTTGGGGCCGGTCGCCGAGGCGTTCCTGACCGGCGCGGCGGCTTCGGGCAGTACCCGGCTCGGGACGGACCTGGCCGAGCTGAACACGCTGCGCGCTGCCCACGGCGACGAGGAGTTCCTGGCCGCGCTGGACCGGGCGGTGGCGTTCTGCCGGTGGCGGCCCGCTGACGTGCGGTCCATCCTGGCCGCCGGGGCGGGCGTGCCCGGGCCCCAGGTCCCGGCCGGCGACGCCCTGAACCTGGACCTGCCTGCCGTGCCGGTCCGTCCGCTCGCCGACTACGCGATCGGCGCGCTGTCATGACCGCGCAGGCGCAGCCGCTGGCACCCGACATCGCCGCCGGGCTGCGGCGGCTCAAGCTCGCCGCGATGCGGCAGCTCGCCCCCGAGCTGCTGATCACCGCGAAGACCCAGCGGTGGGCGCCCGAGGAGCTGCTGCGGACCCTGATCGACGCCGAGATCACCGCACGCGAGGCCTCCAACGCCCGGACCCGGATGAAGAACGCCGCGTTCCCGGTGATCAAGACCCTCGACGAGCTGGACCGGTCCGCGTGCTCCATTCCCGGCCCGACCCTGAACTACCTCACCACCCTGGAATGGATCCGGGCCAAAGAGAACCTGTGCCTGGCCGGGCCGCCCGGCACGGGCAAGTCCCATGTCCTGGTCGCGCTCGGCGTCGCCGCCGTCCACGCCGGGCACAAGGTCCGCTACTTCACCGCCGCCGACCTGACCGAGGCCCTCTACCGCGGCCTGGCCGACAACTCCGTCGGCCGGGTCATCGAGAACCTGCTCCGCAACGACCTCATCCTGGTCGACGAAGTAGGGTTCGCCCCGCTTGACGACACCGGCGCCCAGCTGCTATTCCGGCTCGTCTCCGCCGCCTACGAACGCCGCGCCCTCGGCATCGCCAGCCACTGGCCCTTCGAGTCCTGGGGCCGGTTCCTGCCCGAGCACACCACCGCCGTCAGCCTCCTGGACCGCCTGCTCCACCACGCGAACGTCGTGGTCACAGCCGGCGATTCATACCGCATGCGCCAGGCCCGAGCACGAGGAGGAACCACCCTGAAAGAGAAATGATCAACCCGAGGGGTGGGGACTTTTAACTGGCCACCACCGGGGACCGCAACTTGGCCGTTGACACTCGATCATGGAAGTTCAGGATCTGCCTGCCCTGGCCCGCAAAATCGCAGCTGCCACAGGTTGTACGGAGGACGCAGCAGCCGACGCGATCATGGTCGGCGTCAGGCGGCTGAAGCCGAGCAGCGCCAAGAGTGGCATCGTCGCCGGAGGATAGCCGCCGCCGGGAAGCGCGCGCGCTGCCGTAACGGTAGACGGTGGCCCGGCCGGGGATTCGCCGGAGAATCACGGCCGTATGCAGCCTGGGTTTTGATGAACAGATAAGTTGGCCTACAGCAGACGGGCGCTGCCTGCGTCTTCGCAGGTGGCTACAGCGTCAATGCGCGGATGGATGGCAAGGAGAAGGTCTACGGCAACAATGTAGGCGGGTGCCTGAACTGCTGGCCGCCGCGGCCCGCGCTTGCGGAGCCGTGAGCCCGTCTGTGCATATCGGGCGAGAACGAGTCCGCCAACACGATCGTTCACGAGCACGCACGAGTACTAGCGGGACGCCTCTGACCCTGTGCAATCCCGATACCATGCCGATCATGGACGCGGCGACGATCTGGTCAGCGGTTGGGGCATTAGGCGCGGTCGCAGCAGCGAGCGTCGCAGCATGGGCGGCCCGCCAGTCGCACAATGCGGCGGTCGAGGCGAACGCTGCTGCCGGTTCGCTGGCTGCGATCGAGCGCGGGCGCCGCCATGACGAGCTTGCTCCGGAGTTCGAGCTGAAGTTCGCCGAAACCGGTCCCAGCAGCGCCAACCTGCTAGTGACCTTCGTCGGCGGCGGCCCGGGGAGCTTGGACGAGGTGACATTCACGATCCTCGACGAGACTGGCAAGGATCACTGGTCCGGCGGGCTACCTGGCACTCTGACTCAGGAGCAGGCGGAGGCGTTCGTGTGGGGACCATGGGAGTTCAACACCGCTGCTGCCGTGCAGGTCGTCAGCAACCGTGAGTCCCGGCCACGGCCATACTCGCGAGTCAGCGGCAAGAACTGGGATCTGCTGCCCTTGACGCGCACCCGGCCGGGCCACTGGATGTCCACATACAGCCAGCAGCAATGGCAGGAGGAATACGAGGACCAGCCGATCCGCCTGCTGATCACCTGCCGCCGCGAAGGCTACGAGCCATGGACCCTGCTCCGGGAGGTTGTGGCCGGGGCCGGGCCTGAGGAGCGCAAGCAGGCCAGCGAGATCAGGGTACGATCCCGGACGTGCGACGGCGCCCAGGCCGGTGTGCTGCCGCAAGAAGCGAGTAAGCCCGTCCACATGCTCGTTGTGACCAACGTGTCGAACCGGCCTATCCGCAACCTGGCAGCGCAGATCGAGGTGTTCGGCGGGGTCTCACCAGGGACGAAGCTGGCAGACGTGGTGGGGAGGATCGAGCAGATGCACCTTGGTTCTACCGCCACAACTGATGCTTTCGTTCCGGTCGCCCGGAGCAGCCGCCAGGAACTTCTCGACGCCCGAGAGAACGCAGCATTCGCCTGGGCGTTCGATGTCGAGACGTACCCGAGGGTGGAGTTCACCATCAGGTTCACCGATGACCAGGAACTGGAATGGGAGGTCGGTCCCGACCTGCGCCCCAGGAAGCCCCCCGCCCGCGACTGGTAGCGGTTCAAGAGCCCGTAGGCTCCCCAAATGCGCCCCAAAGTTGCCAGCGTCCATGGAAAAGAGCCATGGTCAAGGCGCCAGGAGAGGAAGAGATTAAGCCAGTGCAGCAGGAAAGTACAGCAACCGGCCCTATAACAGGGCCAGTCGGCCTAGGGCGGGTGTCAGCTCGAAACCCGTCGGAGGGATGGCCCGGCGGCACTCCGTCCTCGGAATGCTCATACCAATAGCCCAGCTCTTATGGCTCCCGCACAGCTGGCGTTTACCTGCGTTCATTCGAAGATCCTGACTCCGGTGGCGCGTAGGTGTCAGTGCCGATCGTTTTCGCGAACTCGCGCTCCAGATCAAACGCTGCCTTGTTGGAAAAGACAAACCGCGACGCCATGAACACCTGTCCTGAATTCTCGCCTTGGACCATCTGGTCGGTAAACGTAACCGGTGAAATTCGGCAGTCGAACCGAGAAATCTTCGCATCGCGCCAGATCCCCTCGTCGGGATAGCAGTACATGACTACATCCGGCGCAAGGGGATACACGATGTAAGTCCCTTCGCTTAGGACGCCTGCCTTGACCCACATTCGGTTATCTGCCGTTCGGAAGGCGACAGGGTTGTCCGACGTGATCCGAGTCCACGGTATGACCGCCAGACTTGGAGAAGGCTGCCAGTATTAATCGAGCATCCGCGGTACGAAGGAACTGAAGGGCACGAAGAGGCTGACCAGCTCCCGGTTAACATCAGGGACAGCGAGCAAATCGCCGGGCTCACCTTGTCGGATCCAGTCGAGCCACTGGCCTGTGATAGCTGAGACCTCGCCTTCGAGGTCCGCGAACTGCCTCTCCATAGTCAACGGGTCATGTCCCTGTTCGGCCAGTTCGGGCAGGAAGTAGAAGTTCGACTCGGCTGCGACTGATCCTGGCCTGGCAGAGAAGATCTTGTCGTTCTCTCGGTCCCAGACCCGCAGTCGGCCGGTCGGGTCGGCGAACCGGCGCAGATGGAACTGCGGCACATAGTGATGAAGCTTGGGATTGCTCACACCGACATCATCCACTGGTGTGGCGCCCTGTCGGTCAGTCGCGGCATTCGATACCTTGCGGGAAAGCTGGGAGCACCGCCAGTTCGCCCGACCCTCGCAACGACCTTTGCAGGGCAGGAGTTCGGGGCGGCGCTATCGTCCGACTCCCCAAATACGCCCCAAAGTAACGACGTCCGCGAGGAAAGGGCCAGGTCAAGACCTCATTCGGAGTGGTCTGATGCGATGAAGGAGCGGGCCTCCGCTTCTGGCGGATGCTGGAAGGTGCAAGCATCCGTCTCCACCAGGTTGGGAGGCCCTTATGTCCGAAGCCTACGACGGCCGTGAGATCGTCGGAATGGACCTGCACCGG
>WNGE01002119.1_pt1 | contig 24574 bp, 19 predicted proteins | sample 5400651 | NCBI WGS metagenome assembly WNGE01 (sample SAMN13153370, study PRJNA577476) | soil metagenome | isolation source: 60 cm soil or saprolite under grassland replicate 2 | place: USA:California | collected 2016-06-15
GAGTTCATGCCGGTGGTCAAGACCGGCCGCACCCACCTCCAGGACGCGACCCCGATCCGGCTCGGCCAGGAGTTCCGCGGCTACACCGGCCAGCTCGAGGAATCGATCCGCCGGGCCCGGGCGGCGGAGGCGGAGCTGGTGGTGATCCCGCTCGGCGGGACCGCCGTCGGCACCGGCGTCAACTCCCATCCCGAGTACGCGGCCCGCGCCGCGGCCCGGCTGGCGGAGCTGACCGGGCTGCCGGTCCACGAGACCCCCAACCACTTCCACGCCCAGGCCGCGCTGGACGCCGTGATCGCCGCCCACGGCCTGCTGCGCACCGTCGCCCTCTCGCTCTGGAAGGTGGCTTCCGACGTGCGCCTGATGGGGATGGGGCCGCGCGCGGGGATCGCCGAGCTCGCGCTGCCCGAGACCCAGCCCGGCTCCAGCATCATGCCCGGCAAGGTCAACCCGGTGATCGTGGAGTCCCTGACCATGGCGGTGGCCAGGGTGCTCGGCAACGACGCCACGGTCGCCTTCAGCCAGACCGGCAGCTTCCTGGAGCTCAACGTGATGATGCCGGTGGCGGCGGTCTCGATCCTGGAGACCGTGCACCTGCTGGCCGCCTCCGCCGCCAACTTCGCGGCCCGCGCCATCGAGGGCCTGCAGGCCACCGCACGGGGGCCGGAGCTGATCGAGCAGGGCCTGATGCTGGCCACCGCCTTCGCGCCCGTGATCGGGTACGACGAGGCGGCCAAGATGGCCAAGGATGCGCTCAAGAGCGGTCGCACGATCCGCGAGCTGGCCCGCGAGCGGGGATTCAGCGACGCCGACCTGGAACAGATCATGGACCCCGCCAAGATGACCGAGCCGGGCCTGGACGCGGGAGCCGGCGGCGGCGGGTAAGCCGGCGGCGGAGCCGCTCCTGGAGGCGCGCGACCTGCACGTCCACCGGGGCCGCCGCCACGTCGTGCGCGGGGTCAGCCTGGCCGTCGAGCCGGGCCGCTGCATCGGGATCGCGGGCCCCAACGGCGTCGGCAAGTCCACGCTGCTGGGCGCGCTCGCCGGCTGGCTGCACCCCAGCTCGGGGGAGGTCCTGCTGCGCGGCCACCCCCTCCACGGCCGGGTCCCGGCCGAGATCGGCTTCGCACCCCAGGAGGTGTCCTTCTACCCGCACCTCTCGGGCCGCCACAACCTGGAGCTGTTCGGCCGGCTCTATGACATCCCGCGGGCGGCGCTGGCCGGCCGCATCGACCAGCTGGTGGAGAGCTTCGAGCTGGAGGACTGGATCGAACGCGAAGCGAGGAGCTACTCGGGAGGCGTCGCCCGCCGCCTCCACCTGGCGCTGGCCCTGATCCACCGCCCGGCCGTGGTCCTGCTCGACGAGCCCACGACCGGCCTCGACCCGGGGTCGCGTTCGACGCTGGTCAAGGTCATCGGCGAGCTGCTGGAGCAGGGCCATGGGGTGGTCATGGTCAGCCAGGTGATCGCCGACCTGGAGGTGGTGGCCGATCGCCTGCTGGTCCTGGTCGAGGGCCGCTCCGCCCTCGACGAGGCGATGGCGGGCGTGATGGCGCGGGCCGGCGCGGGCGTGGTCGTGATCGAGCTGGCGCGCCACCCCGAGGAGGACATCGAGCTGGGGGACGTGCCCGGTGTGGTGGGATTCGAGCTCCACGAGGGCGTGCTCACGGTCCGGCTCGACGGCTCGCCGACCCGGCTCCCGCTGCTCCTCGACCACCTCCGCCGCCACGGCCTCCGGGTGGCGCGACTCGAGTTCCAGCCCGCCTCCCTGCAGGCCGTGCTCAGCCAGCTGGTCCCGGGCTGGTGATCGGCGCCCTGGCGGCCGTCCGGCGAACGGCGCGCATGACCGCGCACGAGCTGCGGGTGGTGCTCACCAACCTCCGCTTCACGGTCGCGCTCTTCGGGATCCCGATCGCGATCACCGGGCTCGTGAACTTCGTGCTCCAGGAGCCCGGCCTGCCGCCCGACCGGCTGGCCATCCAGGACCTCGACAACTCGACCCTCTCGCGCCAGCTCACGCAGCAGCTGGAGTCGTGGCCGGGGCTCAAGACCGAGAAGCTGGCGGCCGTGGACGATGCTCGGAACCTGGTCGACAGGCAGTCCGACGTGATCGCGATCGTGATCCCGGCCGGCCTCAACGACGCCGTCCTGCAGGGCAACCCGATGCAGCTCAAGCAGTACGTGAACCGGGCCGGCGCGGCCCAGAACCAGCCCGCCGCGACCGCCGTCTTCAACGCCGGCGTCGAGGTTTCGGCGGTGGCGGCGGCGGTGGCGACCGCCCGGCTCGACGCCAGCCGCCGCCGCGCCGACGAGAACGCCGCCGCGCAGGCCGCGGAGACCACCGCCCTCCAGAAGTTCAACCTGCGCCGCAACCGGCTCAACACCACCACCCTCGGCGAGCGGCCGATCTCCGGCTTCACCAAGCAGTCGGCCTTCGCGACCGAGGAGGGCATCAGCCTGATCGAGTTCGTGGCCGTGATGCTGGCGCTGCTGATGGTCGAGGACCGCGAGCACGGGCGCCTCACGCGCCTGCTCTGGACGCGGCTCCGGCTGACTCAGCTGGTGGTCGCCAAAGGGCTCTCGATCTTCCTGCTCTGCAGCTTGGCGATGGCCGCGATCATCGCCATCTCGGTCTACTTCGAGATGGGCGTCGGGCCTTCGCTGCCGCTGCTGGGGCTGGTCACGCTGGTGACCGCCTTCGCGGTCACCGGCTACTCGCTGCTGCTGCTCGGGCTGGGCCACTGGGCGCCCCACGTGGTGCAGCTGGTGGGCGTGGTGGCGACGGTCGCGCTGTCCGTGTTCGGCGGCTCGCTGGTGCCCACCGAGAACCTGCCCGGCGTGGTCCAGCTGCTGGGTTCACTGACACCTAACGAGCGGGCTACCGAGGCGTATCATGCACTGCTCCTACACGGGCAAACGGGCGGGGGAGGGCTCTGGGTACCGCTGCTGGTCCTGGTCGCCCTGGGGCTGCTCCAGGCCGTGGTGGGAGCGCGAGTGCTGGTCTACGCGATGAGGAACGCACACTGACGCCGCCCGACCAGGACCCCCCACCGAACGACGCCGAGGCACGCCCGCTGATGCGACCCGGCGACGACGACCCGGTCGCGGTCGCCACCCTGCGCCAGCACCTGTACACGGAGACCGCAGCGCCCCCGGCCGCCAAGCTCCCGCGACCGGCCATGATCCAGGCCACCGGCCTCTGGAAGGAGTACGCGGTGCGTCACGGCAAGCCGCCCAAGCGCGTGATCCGGGGCGTCCACCTGACCGTCGGGGTAGGGCGCGTCCACTGCATGATGGGGCTCTCCGGCGCCGGCAAGTCGACGCTGGTGGGGATGCTGGCCGGGCTCCTGACGCCGAGCCGCGGCACCGTCAACTTCAACGGCAGCCCGGCCACCTCGGAGACGCTCCGCCAGAACGTGGCCCTGGCGCTGGGTGTCGACGGCGGTTTCTACGGGCGGATCTCGGTGCACGAGAACCTCGAGTTCTTCGGTGCGCTGATCGGGATGCCACGGGCCCGCCTGCACGCGCGCGCCCAGGAGGTGCTGGGCCTGGTCGGCCTCCAGCGGGCGGCCGCCGCCGAGTACCGGACACTCTCCTCCGGCCAGCGCCGGCAGGCGCACCTGGCGCGCGCGCTGCTGGTGCACCGGCCGTTCCTGATCGCCGACGAGCCGACGCGCGGTCTCGACCCGTCGACCGAGCAGCACATCGTCGACCTCCTCTACGAGATCAAGAAGTCGGGGCAGACGATGCTGGTGGTGACGCACGACGTGCACCTGGCGTCCGGCCTCGCCGACTGGGTCAGCGTGCTCGACGCGGGCCAGATCCTGAAGAGCGCGGCGCCCACCGACCTGCTGCACCTGCTGACCGCGACCCGCATCTACATCCGCTTCCACAAGGACCCCACGCGCTGCGTGGAGCGGCTGCGCCGGCTGGAGCGCCTGACCGAGCTGCACGTGCACGAGAACGAGCTGCACGCGTACACGCAGAACCCCGAGCGCGACCTCGACGCCGTGATCCGGGTGGTCGTCGAAGAAGGCCTCGAGATCGCCCACATCGAGGTCCCGGAGCCGGGCCTGGAAGAGGTGTTCCTGAAGGTGATCGCCGAGCGCAAGCACCAGGAGCAGGAGCGCCGCCTGGGGGCCCGCGGGCGGGGCGGCGAGTAGCCCATGTACGTGCAGTGGCTGCTACTGAAGCGCATCTTCGCGGGCCACGGCCCGCTCCGCTTTACGGCCCTCATGACCGCCGTCAACATCCTGGTCGCGCTCGGCGTCTTCTACTACATGACCGTCGTCGTCGGCACCAGCAGCGGCACCCGCGCCCAGGTCTACCGCTTCTACGGCGGGGTGACCGCGTTCATGGCGGTCGGGGTCGCGATGAACGCACTGCTCACGGTCGGCCTCAACGCGGTGGCCAAGGCCATCAACGACGAGCGCAACCAGGGCACGCTCAGCTACTGGGTGATGTGCCAGCCGCGGCTCATGAAGCTGGTGCTGCAGGCGTCCGCCGGTGAGTTCCTGCTCGCCGCGATCAACGCCTTCGCCACCTTCGTGCTGCTGGTCTGGCTGTTCGACGTGCGCTTCCACGTCAACTACCCGTCCTTCCTGGTCGTCAGCGCCGTCAGCCTGCTCGCCGTCACCGGCGTCGGCCTGGCGGCGGCCTCCCTCAACGTCACCGGCAGCACCGGGCAGAACCCGATCCTCTGGGCCTGGGGCCTGACCACCAACTTCATGGCCGGGGTGTTCGTGCCCGTCGAGGTCTTCGACAACCAGCTCATACACGCGCTCAGCACCGCCGTCCCCGTCACCCACGCGCTGCTGGCGATGCGCTCGGCCGTGCTCCGTAACGCGCCCCTCGACGACACCGTCCTGGATGGCCACCTGCTGTACTGGGGAGTGTTCGCGGTCCTCATGCTGCCGCTGGGCGCGCTCCTCTTCCGCCGTGGCCTCAGCCAGGCGCTGGAACGGGGCAACCTGATCCAGAGTTAGGCGGGAGGGACCAGCAGTGTTGACCGAGCCGCGGCCCGTGAGCCCGGAAACCGAAGCCTTCCCGACCTCGCTCGCGCAGCGCGGAATGTGGTTCCTATGGCGGCTGGCGCCGGGCAGCGCCTTCTACAACGTCCCGCTGGCGCTGGCGCTCAAGGGCGCGCTCGACACCGGCGCCCTGGAGCGGGCGCTGGCCGAGGTGGTGCGCCGGCACGGGGTGCTGCGCACGACCTACCGCGAGGGACCGGCCGGCGCGCCGGTGCAGCTGGTGCACACCCCCGCCCCGGTGCCGATGCCGGTGGCCGACCTCCGCCGGCGGGCGGCGACCGAGCGCGCGGCCGAGCTCGCCCGGCTAGCCCAGGCCGAGTACGAGCGGCCCTTCGACCTCGAGGCCGGGCCGGTGCTACGCGCCCAGCTCGTGCGCTCGGCGGAGAGCGCGTCAACGCTGCTGCTCACGCTCCACCACGTGGCCTGCGACGGCTGGGGCGCCAACGTGCTCATGCAGGAGCTGCGCGTGCTCTACCGCGCCTTCGCACAGGGCCGCCCCTCGCCCTTGCCCGAGCTCGAGCACCAGTACAGCGACTTCGCGCAGGCCCAGGCCGACGGTTTCGGCGGCGCCGCCGAAAACCGGCAGCTGGAGTGGTGGCGGCAGCGGCTGGCGGGCGCGCCGACGGCGCTCGACCTCCCCACCGACCGCCCGCGGCCGGCCGTCCAGACCTTCCGCGGCGCCCGCATGGACGTCCCGCTGCCGACGGCGCTGGCCCGCCAGCTGCGGGCGCTTGCGCGCGCCCACAACGCCACCCTGTTCATGACCCTGCTGGCGGCGCTGGATGTGCTGCTGGCGCGCTACACGCGCCGGCAGGACGTGGTCGTGGGCGCCTTCGTGGCGGGCCGCGGCCGCACCGAGCTGGAAGGCCTGGTCGGCCATTTCGCCAACACCGTGCTGCTGCGCACCGACCTCGCCGACGATCCCACCTTCGCCGAGCTGCTGGGCCGCGTCCGCCATGACGCGCTGGACGCCTTCGCGCACCAGGACGTGCGCGTCGAAGCCCTGGTCCGCGAGCTCGCCCCCGACCGCGACCCCACGCGCATGCCGCTCTGCCAGGTCGTGCTCTCGCACCTCAACTTCAAGGGCGCCGCGCGCCCGGAGGGCGGTGTCGACGTGCGCCGCAGCGCCACCAAGTACGACCTCGTCGTGCACGTCAACGCGGCGGCCGCGGACGCCGGCCTGACGCTGGCGGCCGAGTACAGCTCGGACCTCTTCGACGAATCCACCATCGCCCGCCTGCTCGGCCACTACCGCGCCCTCCTGGAGGCGGCGGTGGCGCATCCCGCCCAGCGGGTGTCGAGGCTCTCGATGCTCGGACGCGACGAGCGGCAGCGGGTGCTGGTGGACTGGGCCCAGGACCCGCCGGTGCCCTACCCCGCCGACCGCCGCCTTCACGAGCTGTTCTCGGAGCAGGCGACGCGGACGCCGGCCGCCATCGCCCTGATCGACGGCCGTGACCGGATCACCTACCGCGACCTGGAGGCGCGCGCCAACCGGCTCGCCCACCACCTCCGCGCCCGGGGCGCCGGGCGGGAGACGCCGGTGGCCGTCTGCCTGGAGCGGTCGCCGGCCCTGGTGGTGGCGCTGCTGGGCGTCCTCAAGGCGGGCGCCGCCTACGTGCCCCTCGACGCCGCCTATCCGCCGGCCCGGCTGGCCCACATGCTCGAGAGCTCGGCCGCGCCCCTGCTGGTGACCACCGCCGAGCTTGGGGAACAGCTGCCCGAGACCGGCGCCCGGCGGGTGCTCCTCGACCGCGACCGGCGCGCGATCGCCCGCCGCCCGGGCACCCCGCCGGCGGTCCCCGGGGCCGGCACCGACCTCGCCTACCTGATCTACACCTCGGGCTCGACCGGCGAGCCCAAGGGCGTGATGGGCACCCACCGGGGGATGGTCAACCGCTTCCACTGGATGTGGCGGACCTTCCCCTTCCAGCCCGGCGAGATCTGCTGCCAGAAGACCGCGCTCAGCTTCGTGGACTCGATCTGGGAGATCTTCGGCCCGCTGCTCCGCGGCGTGCCCTCGGTCCTGGTACCCAACGACGCCGCCCGTGAGCCGCGGGCGCTGATCGCGATGCTGGCGGCGGGCCGGGTCTCGCGCCTGGTCGCGGTCCCCTCGCTGCTCCGCATGCTCCTCGACACCGAGCCCGACCTGGGCGCCGCGCTGCCCTGCCTGTGCCTGGTCGTCACCAGCGGCGAAGCACTGCCCGCGGACCTCGCTCAGCGCCTGCTGCGGGTGCTGCCCGGCGCCCGCCTGCTCAATCTCTACGGCTCCTCAGAGGTGGCCGCCGACGCCACCTGGCACGAGGTCACCGCCGGCGAGCCGGAGGGCCCGGTCCCCATCGGGCGTCCGATCTTCAACGTCCGCGTCCGCCTGCTCGACGAAGCCCTGCAGCCGGTCCCCATCGGCGTCGCCGGCGAGGTCTACATCGGCGGCGACGCGCTCGCCCGCGGCTACTGGAAGCGGCCCGACCTGACCGCCGAGCGGTTCCTGTCCGATCCCTACGGCGAGGGCCTGCTCTACCGCACCGGCGACCTCGCCCGCCACCGACGGGACGGCGTCCTGGTCTACCTGGGCCGCGCCGACCACCAGGTCAAGGTGCGCGGAATGCGCGTCGAGCTGGGAGAGGTGGAAGCCGCCATCAAGGGCCACCCGGGCGTTGAGGAGGCGGTGGTGGTGGCTCGCGAGCATGGTCCCGGCGACACCCGCCTGCTGGCCTACGTGGTACCCCGGACGGTGGCCGTCGAGGACCTCCGCCGGACCCTGGCCGCCCGTCTTCCCGACTACATGCACCCAGCCGCCTACCTGCCGCTGGACGCCCTGCCGCTGACGCCCAACGGCAAGCTCGACCGCCGCGCCCTGCCCGAACCGCCGGCGGTGAGCACCCGGGCCTACGTGGCTCCCCGCAACCGCGAGGAAGCGGCGCTGGCGACCATCTTCGCGGGCGTGCTCGGAGTCGAGCGGGTAGGCGTCCACGACGGCTTCTTCGCCCTGGGCGGACACTCGCTGTCGGCGACCCAGGTCGCCGCCCGCGCCCGCGACGCGCTGGAGGTGGAGATCCCGCTGCGCCTGATCTTCGAGCGGCCCACCGTCGCCGAGCTGGCGGCGGCGCTGGCCGGGCTCGAGCACGGCGTGCACCCGGAGCCGATCGCGCCCGCCCCCGGCATGGCCGCCGACTGGCAGCCCCTCTCCTTCGCCCAGCGCCGGCTCTGGTTCCTCGACCAGCTGACGCCGGGCAGCGCCGCCTACACGATCCCCACCACCTACCGCTACCGCGGACGGCTCGACGAGGCGGCGCTGCGGCGCGCCATCGGCTGGCTCGTGCAGCGCCACGCGGCCCTCCGCACCACCTTCCACGAGACCGCCACCGGGCCCCTGCAGAAGGTGGCGTCGGAGCAGGAGCTGGAGATCCCGGTCGCCGACCTGCGCACGCTGGCCGAGCTCGAACGGGAGGGAGAGGCGAGGCGGCTGACGGGCGAGCTCTACCGGCGCCCCTTCGACCTCGGCCGGGGACCCCTGATCCGCGCCCTGGTGGTGCGCCTCGCCGACGAGGACACGCTGCTCTTCGTGGCCGTCCACCACATCGTCTCCGACGGCTGGTCGATGCAGGTGCTGGACATCGAGCTCCGCGCCGCCTACGCCGCCTACCGCACCGGTGCCGAGCCCCCCCTGCCGCCGCTGCCCCTGCAGTACGGGGACTACGCGGCCTGGCAGCGGCGCTGGCTGGACGGAGAGGCGATGGAGCGCGAGCTCGAGCACTGGCGGAGCCGGCTGGCAGGGGCGCCGGGCTCGCTCGACCTGCCCACCGACCGGCCCCGGCCGCCCGCCCAGAGCTTCCACGGGGCCCGGATGGCGATGGTGCTGCCACGCGAGCTGGCCGGCCACCTGCGCGAGCTCGCCCAGGGCGCCGAAGCCACCCTCTTCATGGTCCTGCTGGCGGCCTACAAGGTGCTGCTCAAGCGCTACTCGGGGCAGGACGACGTGCTGGTCGGAATCCCGGTGGCCGGCCGCGGCCGCCCCGAGCTGGCGGGGCTGATCGGACTCTTCGTCAACACGCTGGTGCTGCGCACCGACCTCTCCGGGGCGCCACCGTTCATCGAGGTGGTGCGGCGGGTGCGCGAGCAGACGCTCGACGCCCTCGACCACCAGGAGCTCCCGTTCGAGCGCCTGGTCGAAGAGGTGGCCCCGGTGCGCGACCTCTCTCGCTCGCCGCTCTTCCAGGTCATGTTCGTGATGCAGAACACGCGCGAGCCGGTGCTCCAGGCCCTCGAGCAGCAGGCCCTCCAGGCCGAGCCCGGCGACCTCCGGCGCATCCACTGGGCGGTGGAGGGGGTGGAGGCCAAGTTCGACCTCACCCTGACCGCGGCCGAGCAGCCCAACGGCATCCGGCTGACCTTGGAGTACAGCACCGACATCTTCGACACCGCCACCGCCCGCCGCCTGCTCCGCCACTACCGCCGGCTCCTGGAGGCGGCGGTCGAGGACCCGGCATGCGGGATCGAGGCGCTGCCGCTGATGGGCCCCGGCGAGCGGCGGCGGATGCTGGTCGACTGGAACCAGACCGGGGCGCCGCTGGCCGTCGACCGCTGCCTCCACGAGGTCTTCGCCGAGCGGGCCCGGCGCACCCCGGAGGCGGTCGCGGTCGAACACGAGGGCGCCGCCCTGACCTATGCCGAGCTCGACGCCGCGTCGGCGGCCTGGGCGCGGCGGCTGGCCGCGCTCGGGGTGCGCCGCGGCTCGCTGGTGGGGATTTGCCTGGAGCGCACCCCGGAGCTGGCGGTGGGCCTGCTGGCGGTGCTCCGCGCCGGCGCCGGCTACGTGCCGATGGACCCCGGCTTTCCCAGCGCCCGGCTGCGCTTCATGGCCGAGGATGCCGCCTGCCCGGTGGTGCTGACGCGCAGCGACTGCGCACCCGACCTGCCCGGGATCCCGGTTCTCGCGCTCGACGGCCCGGCGCCCGCGGCCGAGTCGGCGCCGGAGGCCGCCCTTCCCTCGGACGTGGCCTACGCCATCTACACGTCCGGCTCGACCGGGCAGCCGAAGGGCGTGCTGGTGGAGCACCGGCAGGTCATGGGCTACGTGCTCGGGATGGCGCAGCGGGTGGGCTGGGCCCCCGGCGCGGGCTACGCCATGCTCCAGCCCTTGACCGTCGACTCGTCGGTCACCGTGCTCTGGGGGGCCCTGCTCGGCGGCGGCCGCCTCCACCTGGTCAGCCGCCAGCGGGCGGCCGATGCGGCCGCGCTGGCCGGCTACTTCGAGCGCCATCCGATCGACTACCTCAAGATCGCCCCCTCCCACCTGGCGGCGCTCCAGAAGGCGCTTCCCGACCGCCCGCAGGCGGTGCTGCCGCGGCGCTGGCTGGTGATCGGCGGCGAGGCCTCCCAGTGGGAGTGGGTCAAGCGGCTGCCGGCGCTGACGCCGGGCCTGCGCGTCTTCAACCACTACGGGCCCACCGAGACCACGGTCGGGGTGCTGACCTACGACGTCAACGGCCGCGAAGAGGAACGGCACGGAGTTAGCCCGCTTGGCCGGCCGCTGCCCAACGTGACCGCCTACATCCTCGACCCCTGCGGCGAGCCGGTGCCGGTCGGCGTCCCCGGCGAGCTCTGGCTGGGCGGCGCCGGGATCGCCCGCGGCTACCTCAACCGCCCCCAGCTGACCGCCGAGCGCTTCACCGCCGACCCCCTGGCGCCCGGAGGCCGCCGCTACCGCACCGGCGACCTCGCGCGCTGGTCGCCGGAAGGGGTGGTCGAGTTCCTCGGCCGCCTCGACCACCAGGTCAAGATCCGCGGCTTCCGGATCGAGCTGGGCGAGGTCCAGGCGATGCTGGCCCGCCACCCGGCGGTCGGCGACGCGGTGGTGCTGGCCCGCGGCGAGGACGACGAGAAGCGGCTGGTCGCCTGGTTCGCGACCCGAACCGGCGTGGGCCTCGGCCAGGCCGTCGACCTCGACGAGCTCCGCTCCTGGCTCCGCGAGCAGCTGCCCGACTACATGGTGCCGGCGGCGCTGGTGCCGCTGGACGCGCTGCCGCTGACGCCCCACGGGAAGGTCGACCTGCAGGCGCTGCCCGAACCTCCCGCCGACGCCCAGGAGGAGGAGTACGCGCCGCCCTCGAGCGCCACCGAGGCCACGCTGGCCGAGATCTGGTCGGAGGTGCTGGGCCGCGACCGGGTGGGCGTGCGCACCAATTTCTTCGACCTCGGCGGCCACTCCCTGCTCGCCACCCAGGTGGTGGCGCGGGCACGCGACCGGCTGGGCGTGGAGGTGCCGCTGCGGGCGCTCTTCGAACACCCGACGGTGGCGGGCCTGGCGGACGCCCTGGGCCGCGGCGCCACCTGACACAAGCTCACCTGACAGAGGTTCGGGCGTGGCTGCTGATCACCGGAACCGGGAATCCGAGCCTGCTCTCCGATGCCGAGCGCGAGCGGGCGGCCGGCTTCCAGCGCGCGGCGGACCGGCGGCACTGGGTGGCGGCGCGGAGCGCGCTGCGGCAGGTGCTGGGCCGCCAGCTCGGCCTCGACCCCGCCGGGCTGGTGTTCGAGGCCGGGGCCCGCGGCAAGCCCGAGGTGGCAGGGCGCCCGCTCCGCTTCAGCCTCGCCCACAGCGGCGGCCAGGCGCTGATCGCGGTGACCGCGCGGGCCGACGTGGGGGCCGACCTGGAACGGCTGGACGCGGCGCTGGCGCGCCCGCCTTCGGCGGAGCGCTTCTTCTCGGACGCGGAGCGGGGACGGCTGGCCGTGCTCTCGGGGCGCCGCCGGCTGGAGCTCTTCTACGCGCTCTGGACCGAGAAGGAGGCCTACCGGAAGGCGACCGGCGAAGGCATCACGGCCGGCCTCGGCGAGCTGGACTGGAGGGGGTGGACCCGGCTCCGGCCGGAGGTCCCGGCCGGCTACGCGGCGGCGATCGCCGTGCGCGCCCCGAGCGCCCTGCTCACGCTGGCTGCCTGGCGGCCGTGAGAACGGCGTCAGCCGCTTCCAGCAGCTCGTCGACCTCGGCGTCGGTGACCGGCGTCGACATGGCGCCCATCCCGCGCATGTTGAGGAGCACGCCCCGGTTGGTCAGGCCGAGCACGAAATCGCGCAGCTGCGCCGCGTCGCCGCGCCGGCTGTCGCGATGGTTGCGGACCGGGCCCGGGGTGAGGTGGACCTGGAAGAGGGAAGCATCGCCGGTCACGGTGGCGGCCACCTGGTGCTCGGCGAAGACGGCGCGCAGCCCCTCCCGCGAGCGCTCGCCGAGCCGCTCCAGCTCGGCGTAGGCCGCCGGCGTCAGCAGCTTGAGGGTGGCCAGGCCGGCGGCCATGCCCAGCGGGTGGCCGTTGAGCGTGCCCGCCTGGGGCAGGAAGTCGGGCCGCCGGGGGTCGAGGACGTCCATCACCCCGGCGCGCCCCCCGAAGGCCGCCACCGGCAGGCCGCCACCGATGACCTTGCCCAGGGTGGTGAGGTCGGGCGTGATGCCGTAGCGCTCCTGGGCGCCGCCGCGGGCGACCCGGAAGGAGATCACCTCGTCGAAGATGAGCATGATCCCGTGGCGATCGCAGGCGACCCGCAGCGCCTGCAGGTATTCGGGGTCGGCCGGGATCATACCGCCCGCGCCCATGATCGGCTCCACGATCACCGCCGCCAGCTCGCCGGCGTTGCGGTCGAGGATGCGGGTGGCGGCGGCGGCGTCGTTGAAGGGGATGACGACCGCGGTCTCGAGCGCGTAGCTGAGCGTGCCGACCGCGTCGGGGGTGGCGATCGGCGCGTCCTCGGGGCCACCGTGCTCGAGGTCGACCCGGGTGCTGACCTGGACCAGGTCGTGGCTGCCGTGGTAGCCGCCCTCGGCCTTGGCGAACTTCTCGCGTCCGGTGTGGGCCCGGGCCAGCCGCAGCGCCATCATCGTGGCCTCGGTGCCGGAGTTGGTGAAGCGCACCTTCTCGACCGAGGGGACGCGCTCGACCAGCTCGGCGGCGAGGTCGACCTCGTGGGCGTTGGCGGCCGCGAACGAGGTCCCCAGCGCGGCCTGCTCCTGGATGGCGTGGACCACCGCGGGGTGGGCGTGGCCGGCGATCATCGCGGTGTAGTTGACGACCAGGTCGAGGCGGCGTGTGCCGTCGACGTCCCACACCCGGCAGCCTTCGCCGCGCGCCGCGTAGAGCGGGTAGGGCGGGTGGTAGACGCTGGTCCGGGTGGTGCCGCCGGGCATCACCCGCTCGGCGCGCTCGTAGAGGGCGCGCGAGCCGGGGGTCTGCGCCAGGTACTCCTCGGCCACGCTGCGGGGCTGGGTGCGCATCGCCGTGCACTCTACAAGGCGCGATCGAGGAGGATCAGCCGCCAGGGGCGGAGCATGCCGCGATGCTCGGCGATCTCGGTGAACCCCAGCTTGCGGAACAGGCGGCGGGCGTCCAGCAGCTCGTAGGGGACCCGCCCCCAGACCCTGCTCGCCCCCGCCCGGCGGGCGCGGCCGACCGCATGCTCGCAGAGGTACTCGCCGAACCCGTGCCGCCGGTGGTCGGGGTGCACGGCCAGGCGGTCGACGACGCAGGCGCCGGTGGGAAAGGCGACCCGCACGGTGCCCACCGGCATGCCTTCGAAAGTGGCGCGATAGACCTCGAAGCCGCCCCGGAACCAGCAGCCGACCTCGGCCGCGTCGGGGGTCAGTTCCTCCCAGAGCGCCTCGCCGACCTGGTCGCGATGGGGCTCCCAGGCGGCCAGCAATAAACCGGCCAGCTCGGCGGCGTGCTCGGGCGCCGCCAGTGACAGGCGTGGCACCGGCCTGAAGAAGCGCAATGTGACATTGGATAAAGTACGGCGGCCATGGACGTGCTTCAGCACGCGCGCAAGCTGTACGAGAAGGGCGAGGTGTATGACGCGCTGGAGGCGGCGCAGGCGGCGTGCGATCGCGCGCCCCGTGACGCCGAGGCGTGGTGGCTGCTGGGGTGTGTCAGCCGCCACGCCGGGCTGCCCCAGGCCAGCGATCATGCCTTCCGGCGGGCGGCCGAGCTCTCGCGCCGCAAGCCGGTGCCGGTGCGGGTCTCGCCGGCCGCCTTTGCCAGCGTCGTCGAGCAGGCGCGCCACGAGATGTCGCCCGACGCCCGGCGGCGGCTGGCCGCGACCCGGATCCGGCTCGCCGAGCTCCCCACCGAGGATCAGATCCGCGCCGGGACTCGGCCCGACGCGACCGCGGCCCGCAACCGCCGACCCGAGGACGTGCTCACGCTCTACCAGGTCAACCTGGAGAACCACGCCGGCAGCGAGGCCGCCCTGGCCGCGGCCGTGGTCAAGGCGCTGAGCAAGGCCTAAGCGAGGCCCGCCTCCCGAAGCACCTCCTTGGTGTGCTCGCCGAGGCGGGGCGCGGGTCGATTCACGAGGTTGCGCAGGCGTGGCAGCGGGCCGGCCACGTGGCGGTACCGGCCGTACCCCGGGTGCGCATCCTCGACCACCATGCCCCGGGCCAGGGCCTGGGGGTCGGCCAGCGCCTGGTCGACCCCGTTGACCGGCGCGCAGGGCACGCCGGCCGCCTCCAGCCGCGCCACCCAGGCGGCGGTGCTGTCGCCCCGGAGCCGGCGGCCGACCACGTCGAGCACCTCCGTCTTGTGCTGGGCACGGCCTGCGATCGTGTCGAAGCGCCGGTCCTCGAGCTCGGGCGCCTGGAGCGCGGCCCGGGCCCGCCGCCACATCGGGTCGTTGCCGACGAAAAAGCTGACCCAGCCATCGGCGGTGGCGAAGTTCTGGGTCGGCACCAGGACCGGGTGGCCGCCGCCGGCCACCGGGCGCGGCACCTCGCCGGCGTTGAGCGCGTAGCCGGCGAGGTAGGTCAGCATCGACAGCTGCACGTCGAGCAGCCCGACGTCGAGGTGGCGGCCGCGGCCCGTCCGCTCGCGCTCCAGGAGGGCCCCCAGCACGGCCACCACCGCGGTCAGGCCGCCGGTGTGGTCGGCGTAGGCGATACCTGGCCGCACCGGCGGGTCGGCGGTCAGGCTCTGGATCCCGGCCAACGCCTGGATCGTGTAGTCGTAGCCCGGGCGCCCGGAGTAGGGGCCGTCCTCGCCGAAGCCGGTGATGGAACAGGTCACGAGGCTTGGGTTGCGGGCGGCCAGCGCCTGGTGATCGAGCCCCAGCTTGCGCATCACGCCGGGCCGCGAGTTGTCGACCAGCACGTCCGCCCAGCCGGCCAGGCCGTACATCCGCTCGCGGTCGGCGGGGTCGCCCAGCCGCAGCGCGACGCTGCGCTTGCCCCAGTTGAGGCTGAGGTAGTAGAGCGACTCGCCGTCCTGGAAGTGGGGCGGCATCGAGCGCGCCTCGTCGGGATGCTCGGGATCCTCGACCCGGACCACGTCGGCGCCCAGGTCGGCCATCACCAGGGTGCAGTAGGGGCCGGCCAGAAAATGGGTCAGGTCGAGAACGCGGATGCCCTCCAGCAACTCGGACCGCTATGTTGCTCCCCATGCCCGACGTCAGGCTGGAACGCGACGGCGACCTCGCCATCCTCACCATCGACCGCCCCCACGCCCGCAACGCGATCGGGCTGGCGACCATGGACGAGCTGGACGCGGCCCTGGCCGGGCTCGCGGAGGGGGATGCCCGCTGCGCCGTCCTGACCGGCGCCGGGGACCGCGCCTTCGTGGCCGGCGGCGACCTCCGGGAGCTGGAGTCGGTGACCAGCGAGGACTTCGCGGCCGGCATGGCCGTGCGCATGCGGCGCACGCTGGACCGCATCGCGAAGCTCCCGATCCCGGTCATCTGCGCCATGAACGGGGCCGCCCTCGGCGGTGGCGCCGAGGTGGCGGTGGGGTGCGATTACCGGATCGCCGCCCATGACGCGCGCATCGGCTTCACCCAGGTGCTGCTGGGGGTGATGCCGGCCTGGGGCGGCATCGAGCGGCTCTGCGGGCTGGTCGGGCGGGGCCGCGCCCTCTATCTGCTCACCACCGGCACCGTGCTCACCGGCCGGGAGGCAGCAGAAGTCGGCCTGGTCGAGGAGTCGGTGCCCCGGGAGCGGTTCGAGCAGCGCTGGCGGGCGCTGGCGGAGCAGGTGGCGCGGACGCCCCGGCACGCGTTGAGCGGAATCAAGCGCGCGGTCGACGCCGCCTCGCCCGGCAGCCACCCCGACCTCGAGGAGCGGGCGGTGAGCGACTTCGCCCAAACCTGGACCGATCCCCGGCACTGGGAAATGGCGGCCGAGCTCGAGCGCCAGCGACGCGAACGCCGCCAAAACCCATAATCAAGTCCATGGGCGGACAAATTCGTGCACTTCTGAGCGGTTTGGCGATCTTGTGCCTGGCGGCGGTGGCGTGCGGCTCAAGCGGCGGCGGCACCTCGGCCACCAAGACCGGCGAGGACCTCATCCTGGGCGCGCCGCTGTCGCTGTCCGGGAGCGCATCAAAGGAAGGCGCCCTCGCCAAGCAGGGCTACGACATGTGGCTGAAGTGGATCAACGAGCAGGGCGGCATCAACGTCAAGGGCACCAAGCACAAGGTCCAGATCCTCTACGCGGACGACCAGAGCAAGCCCGACATCTCGGCCCAGCTGACGCAGTCCCTGATCACCGATAAGAAGGTGCAGTTCCTGCTCGGCCCCTACGGTTCCGGGCCCACCGCCAGCGACGCCGTAATCGCCGAGAAGAACGGGATTCCGATGGTGGAGGGCAACGGCGCCGCCCAGGCCATCTTCAGCAAGGGCTACAAATACACCTTCGGCGTGCTCTCGCCCGCCAACAAATACCTTCAGGGCGTGATCGACCTGGCGGCCACGCTCAACCCCAAGCCGGCCACCATCGCCATGCTGGCGGCGGATGACAGCTTCTCGCAGGAAGTCGCCGCCGCCGTCAACGACTACGCGCCCACCAAGGGCTTCAGCATCGTCTACAACCAGAAGTACCCCAACGGCTCGACCGACGTCTCCAGCCTGATCGCGGCCGCCAAGGCCAAGAACCCGGACATGGTCCTCAACTCCGGCCACCTGGCGGAGGCGATCGCGATCAACAAGGCGGCCAAGGACCTGCAGCTCAACGCCAAGCTGTTCGCATATTCGGTCGGTCCCTCGACCCCCGACTTCGTCAACTCGCTGGGCAAGGACTCCTACTACGTGATGAGCGGCTCCCAGTGGACGCCGCAGGTCAAGTACAAGGCCTCCTTCTACCTGTCCGTGCAGGAGTACGTCGACTACTACAAGAAGCAGTTCAGCACCCAGGAGGAGCCCGACTACCACGTCGCCGAGTCGACCGCCGCCTGCCTGGCCCTGCAGAAGGCGATCGAGAACGCGGGCACCGTGACCAACGCCGACAAGGTGCGCGACGCGCTGGTGGCGCTCGACGTGATGACCTTCTTCGGCCAGATCAAGTTCGACAGCCGCGGCGTCAACGTCACCAAGCCGATGGTGGTGGAGCAGATCCAGACCGACGGCAAGCACCACACGGTGTTTCCGGCCGAGGTGGCCGACAAGTCTGCCCAGTACCCGACCCCGGCCTGGTCCCAGCGCTAACCGGAAGCCGATCGTCGACCTGATCACATGACGCTGTTCATCCAGCAGGTGGTCCTGGGCCTCCTGCTGGGCGGCGTCTATGTGGCGGTCGCGATCGGCTTCTCCCTGGTCTGGGGGATCCTCAACATCGTCAACCTCGCCCACGGCGCGCTGGTGGTGGTCGGCATGTACACCACCTGGTACCTCTTCACCCACGCCGGCATCGACCCTTTCATCACCCTGCCGGCGGACGCCGTGGTCCTCTTCGTGATCGGCTATGCCCTCCAGCGCGGCCTCATCAACCGCGTGATCCGGGCGCCGCTCTTCTTCACCCTGCTCCTCACCTTCGGCATCAACCTGGTGCTGATCAACCTCTTCCTGGTCTGGTTCAAGGCCGACTTCCGCTCGGTCACGACCTCCTACTCGGGGGCCGGGCTCGACATCGGCGGCGTCACCATCCCCTACATCCGGCTGGCCGCGCTGGTGATCGCCATGCTGCTGGCGGGACTGATCGGCCTGCTCATGAACCGCACGCGCACGGGGTTCGCCATCCAGGCGGTGGGCGCCGACAAGGACGCCGCCCAGCTGGTCGGCATCGACCTCCGCCACGTGTACGCGATCACATTCGCGGTCGGCGCCGCCTGCGCGGGCGTGGCGGGTGGGCTGCTCAGCACGATCCAGGCGATCAGCCCGACCGCCGGCGAGCCCTACACCCTGCAGGCCTTCGTGGTGGTGATCCTGGGCGGCCTCGGGCGGGTGTCGGCGACGGTGGTGGGCGGGCTCCTGTTCGGGCTGATCGAGGTCCTCGCCCAGAGCCAGGTGCCGGGCCTCGACGCCGGCTGGTCGAATGCGATCGCCTTCGCGGTCCTGGTGCTGGTGCTGGTCCTGCGTCCGCAAGGCCTGATGGGCAGGCTGGCCTAGGTGGCGACCGAGGCTCCGCCTCCGGTCGCGGATGAAACGCCGGTCGCGGCCTTCTCGACCCGGCCCTCGCAGGCGGGCCGCCGCGTGCGCCGCGTCATCCTGGTCCTTTTCTTGGTGGCGATCGCGGTGTTGCTGGTGCTGCCGCTGACGCTGACCACCCCGGCGGAGGACGCCGGGCTCGACCCGGCCACGCTGGGGATCGACTTCCTGATCAACAAGTCGATCATCCGGCTGGAGACCAACATCGCCATGTTCGTGGCGCTCGCCGCGGCCTGGAACCTGATCGGCGGGCTGACCGGCTACGCGGCGTTCGGCAACGTGGCGTTCTTCGGCCTGGGCGCCTACACGGTGGCCTTCCTGACCGACAAGCTGCACCTCAACTTCGCCTTCGCGCTGCCCCTGGCGCCGCTGGTGGCGGCGGGGTTCGCGGGCCTGATCGGGCTGCCCCTGCTGCGCCTCCGCGGCCACTACTTCGCGATCGCCACCCTGGGCACCGGGATCGCGGTCGGCGAAGTGATCAAGAACCTGCCCTGGTTCGGCGGCGCCGCCGGCCTCTTCCCCCCCATCTACCGGCACGCCGACGCCCTCTTCTTCTACCTGATGGCGGCGGCGGCCGGCCTGGCCGTGCTGGCGACCTGGCTGGTCATGCGCAGCCGTTTGGGCTACGGCCTGATCGCGATCCGGGAGAACGAGGAGGCGGCCGCCGTGCTGGGCGTCAACACCACTGCCTACAAGGTGGCCGCCTTCGCGCTTTCGGCCGCGCTGACCGGGGTGGCGGGCGGGATCTTCGCCCAGTGGAACAGCTTCATCGACCAGGAGGCCGTGTTCCCGATCCAGTACAGCGTGCAGATGATCCTGATGGCGATCATCGGCGGCGCCGGCACGCTCTTCGGGCCGGTGGCGGGCGCGATCGTGCTCGAGTGGCTGATCCTGACCCTGGCCGGCGGCGGCGCCAACGCCGTCTACGCCCAGATCGGCCTCGGCCTGCTGCTGGTCGTCACCGTCATGTTCGTGCCCCGGGGCGTGGTCGACTTCTTCGGCGGCTCCAGCCGGCTCTCGCTCGCCTACCTCCGCCGCTCGCTTCGCGAGACCAGCGTGTAAGCGGTGGCCCCCCTGCTCGAGTTGGCTGTCGTCACCAAGCGCTTCGGCGGTGTGGCCGCCCTCAACAACGTCAGCTTCCAGGTCGCGACCGGCGAGATACTGGGCTTGATCGGCCCCAACGGGGCCGGCAAGACCACGCTGCTCAACTGCATCAGCGGCGTCTACGGGCTGGACGGCGGTGCGATCACCTTCGACGGCCGCCGGATCACCGGCCTGCCGCCGCACCAGGTCGCGCGGCTGGGCGTCGGGCGCACCTTCCAGGTAGTCAAGCCCTTCGCCTCGATGACGGTGCGCGAGAACGCCGCCGTGGGCGCCCTGTTCGGCAGCGCCGAGGCCCACCTGCCGCCCAAGGCGGCGTTCACCTGGGCGGACGAAGTGCTGGAGGTGGTGGGCCTGGCCGCCAAGGCCGGGCTGACGGTGGGAAGCCTGACCATCCCCGACCGCAAGCGCCTTGAGGTGGCGCGGGCGCTGGCCACCCGGCCCCGCCTGCTCCTGCTCGACGAGGTGATGGCCGGCCTCAACCCGGTCGAGGTCGACGAGGCCCTGGAGATGGTGCGCAAGGTCCACGCCGGCGGCATCACGATCGTCCTCATCGAGCACGTGATGCGGGTGGTGGTCGGCGTCTGCGACCGGGTGATCGTGCTCCACATGGGCCAGTTCCTGGCCGAGGGCACCCCCGACCAGGTGCTCCAGGACCGGCGCGTGATCGAGGCCTACCTGGGCGAGAAGTACGCGCAGCGGGCGGCCCGGGGACGGGGCGATGGCTGAGGCTCCGACCCTGCTCGAGGTCCGCGGCCTGACGGCCGGCTACGGCGCGGGGCCGGTCCTCTTCGGCGTCGACCTTGACATCCGCGGCGGCGAGCTGCTGGCTCTGATCGGCGCCAACGGCGCCGGCAAGTCGACCCTCCTCGGCGTACTCAGCGGGCTGCTGCCGCCGACCTCGGGCAGCATCCTCTTCAACGGGCGCAACCTGACCGGCGCCCGTCCCGAGCAGATGGTGCGGGCCGGGATCTCGCACGTGCCCCAGGGCAGGCGCCTGTTCGCCACCCTGACCGTTCACCAGAACCTCATCCTGGGCGCCTATCTGCGCCGCGACCGCGAGGTCACGGCCGACATCGAGCGCGTGACCGGCTACTTTCCAGCGCTCGGCGACAAGCTCCGGCGGGTCGCCGGCACGCTGTCGGGCGGCGAGCAGCAGATGGTGGCGATCGGCCGCGGCCTGATGGGGCGGCCCCGGCTGCTGATGATCGATGAGCCCTCGCTGGGACTGGCGCCCAAGGTGGTGGAGACCGTGGTCGACGTCTGCCGCAACATCAACCGCGACGGGGTCTCGGTGCTCCTCGTCGAGCAGGACGTGGTGGTGGCGCTGGAGGTGGCCGACCGCGGCTACGTGCTCGAGAACGGGCGGATCGCGCTCAGCGGCCGCGCCCGCGAGCTCCAGGACGACCCCGCAGTCCGCAGGGCGTATCTCGGGGTCTGACCGGACCCTGGGCCTGTGACCCACCCCCTCAACCGCTTCCGGCTGCCCGCGGCGATGCTGGCCCTGGTGCTGGCGCTGGGCACGCTGGGGTACGTGCTGATCGAGGGCTGGTCGCCGCTGGACGCCCTCTACATGACGGTGACCACGATCAGCACCGTCGGCTTCGGCGAGATCCATCCCCTCCACCCGCCGGGCCGGATCTTCACGATCGGGCTCATCCTGCTCGGGGTGGGTACGATCTTCTACGCCTTCGGGATGCTGGCGGAGATCGTTTTCGAAGGCGAGATCGCTCGGTACGGGAGGGTGCGCTCGATGGAGAAGCAACGGGCGGGGCTGCGCGACCACTTCATCGTCTGCGGCTACGGGCGGATCGGCACCCAGGTGGTCAGCGAGCTGGAGAGCGCGCGGGTGCCCTGCATCGCAATCGACAACAACCCGGAGGCGATCGCCCGCCTCGAGCACGAGGGCAAGGTGCACGTGGCCGACGACGCCGCTTCCGAGGACATCCTCCGGGACGCCGGCATCGAACGGGCGCGCGGCCTGATCTGCGCCGTCGACTCCGACGAGCGCGCGGTCTACATCGTGCTCGCGGCCAAGGCCCTGCGCAAGGAGCTCTACGTGCTGGCCCGGGCCGGCCGTCCGGAGTCGATCCGGCGCCTGGAGCTGGCGGGCGCCGACCGCGTGATCTCCCCCTATCGGATGGCGGGCCACATGATGGCAGAGCTGGCGCTGCGGCCGGCGCTGGTGGAGGTGATGGACTTCCTCCAGCATGGCGACACCCCGGTGGGGGTCGAGGAGCTGCTGCTGAGGCACGGCTTCAGCGCCATCGGCAAGACGATGCAGCAGGTCGGGCTGCTGGGCAAGCAGACCGCCCACGTGCTCGCCATCCGGCGCAAGGATGGCAACCTGCTCGTCAACCCCGATGGCGACCTCGTGCTGGAGGAGGGCGACCTGGTGATCGCATTCGGCAGCGCCGAGGAGCTGGGGCGGACGGCGGCCCTGATCAAGTAGGCCGCTCCGGCCTCAGGTCTAATAGGAGGGCGATGCTGCTCGCGGCGCTCGCCCGCCGGCCCCAGCTGGTGGCGCTGGCCTCCCTCACCGTCGACATCACGATGGTCGTCGCCAAGCTGCTGGTCGGGCTGCTCACCGGCAGTCTGGGCATCCTCAGCGAGGCGGTGCACTCGCTGCTGGACTCGGTGGCGTCGGGCTTCGCGTTGCTCGCGGTGCGCACGGCGGCCAAGCCCGCGGACCGCCAGCATCCCTTCGGCCACGGCCGCGCGGAGAACCTGGCGGCGTTCGTGGAGGGCATCCTTCTCCTGCTGACCGCGCTCGGGATCGCCTACGCGGCCGTCAACCGGCTCCTGGTGGGTGGGGCCCACGTCGATGCCGCCTGGTACGCGATCGCGCTGCTGGTGGCCGGGGTCGGGATCGAGACGTTTCGGGCCGTGGTCCTGCGCGCGGTCGGCCGCCGGGCGGTAAGCGCCGCGCTGCAGGCCAGCGCCACCAACCGCGGGGCCGACGTGCTCTCCTCGCTCGGCGTCCTGGCGGGGCTGATCGGCGTGCGCCTGGGCTACGTGTGGACGGACGCGGTGGCCGCGCTGCTGGTGTCGCTGGTGATCGGGCGCGCGGCCCTCCGGCTGGTCCGGCAGTCGGGCGACATTCTGATCGACCGCTCCCCGGAGGCGATCGAGGAGCAGTTGAGCAACGCCATCCGCGGGGTCGCCGGTGTGCGCGACGTGAAGATGGTGCGGGTCCGCAACTCGGGCTCCCGCCTGCTGGGCGACGTGCGCCTGTCGGCACGGCGCACGCTCTCGGTGGAAGGGGCCGAAGCGCTTCGTGAGGGCGTCCGCGAGGCGGTGGCGGGCGACCTGCCCAACCTGGCGCTGACGGTCGAGGTCGAATCCGATGTGCGCTCGGCCGACCTGGTCGAGCGCGTCCACGCGGCGGCCGCCCGCTACGGCCTGGTCAGCGACCTCCACAACGTGACCGTCGAGCGCGAGGCCGATGGCACGCTGCACCTCACGATGCATGCCAAGATGCCCGGCCAGATCTCGCTCCGGGAAGCGACCGGGATCAGCGCCGGGCTCGAGGGGGCGCTCCGCGAGGAGTTCACGGAGGCTTCCCGGATCGACATCCACCTGGAGCCGCTGGAGCCCAACCTGATCCGCGGCGAGGACGTCACCGCGGCCCGCCGCGACCTCGCCCAACGCGTGCGCGAGATCTGCGAGGGGCTGCCCGAGGTCGTGCGCTGCCGCGACGTCGAGCTCTCGGCACGCAACGGCGCCATCTACGCCCACGTGGTCGCCGAGATGGCGCCCAGCGCCACGCTGGAGAGCGCCCACGCCGTCGAGACCCGGCTCGAGGAGATGGTGCGCGCGGGGGTGCCCGACCTCGAGGACGTGGTCGCTCGGGTGACTGCTTGACCACCCCACAAACTCTGCGATTTTGCGGGGACCCCGGATGACCACCCCACAAAATCTGCGATTTTGCGGGGACCCCGGATGAGACCTGGCCGGGCCGCCGACCTGCCGGGGCTGCTCGAGGTCCACCGCGGCCTCGTCCGCGAGGGGGTCTTCAACGCCACCCCGACCCGGGGCTGGTTGGAGCGCACGATGGGCGACTTCGACTGGGCGGCGCGCTCACGGGTGGTCGAGGAGGACGGCCGCCTGGCGGCCGGCGTGATCGTCTTCGACCGCCCGGTGGCGGAGGGCACGCTCGCCCGCGCCGAAGTGATCGCCGGCCCCGAGCTGCTGGTACCGCTCGCCGACTGGGGGATCGCCCTCGCCCGCGCCGCCGGCGCCTGGGGGGTCCAGGTCTGGCGCGGCCGCGGCCACGGCGGCGGGCTGGAGCGGACCGGCCTCCGGCGCGCCCGCCACTTCTGGCGCATGGACCGGCCCAACCTGCTGGCGGTGCCGGCCCTGCCGCTGGCGGCCGGCTACCGGCTGGCGGACGCGGGCGACCCTTCGATCATGGAGTCCCAGTGGCTGGAGGTCAACGAGGGTTCGTTCGCCGAGCACTGGCGGCACACGCCGACCACGCTGGAGGCGCTCCAGCGCCGCCGCGCCGCATCCGACTACCGCCCCGAGCTGGAGGTGATGGCGCTCGACGGCGACCACCGCCCGGCCGCCTTCGTGACCGCCGGCCTGGAGAGCTACGAGGACGACCGCCGGCCCCAGCCGGTGGGCCTGGTGGCCCTGGTCGGGACCCTTCCCCGCCACCGGCGCCGGGGACTGGCGGTGGCACTGACGGCGGAGGCGATGCGCCGCCTGCGCGCGGCCGGAGCCCGGAGCTCGTCGCTCTACGTGGATGGGCTCAACGGCACCCGCGCCTTCGACGTCTACCGACGGCTGGGCTACGAGGTCGGGTTCGAGGAAGAGGTCTGGGAGACCGCCTTCAGCTGATCCGCGGCGATGCCGATGGCGTCCCAGGCGATGCGGACGTCGGCCTCGGTGGTGCGCAGGTTGCCGATCGCCATCCGCAGCGCGTACGCGCCACGGACGGTGGTGTAGGAGATGAAGGCGGCGCCCGAGGTGTTGACGGCCTCCTCGATCGCCTGGTTAGCAGTATCCCCGGCCCGGTGCCGAAAGACCACCGTGCTGAAAGG
>WNGE01004556.1_pt1 | contig 24574 bp, 25 predicted proteins | sample 5400651 | NCBI WGS metagenome assembly WNGE01 (sample SAMN13153370, study PRJNA577476) | soil metagenome | isolation source: 60 cm soil or saprolite under grassland replicate 2 | place: USA:California | collected 2016-06-15
TGGCGGCGCTGTTCGAGCTGGCGGAGCATCCCGCGAGGAACATGCCCCCGCCGAGCAGGACGCTGCCGATCATGAGGCCGGCTACGACGCCGTGCCTGGTGTTCCCCGGTGTGTTCCGCATGCCGTTGTGACGGCCGCCGGGAGCAGCGCGGTTCCGCGGCGCTGGTCACGATCGCGCAGCAGCCCGGCCGCGCCCGGATCACGGACATCAAGCGTCAGGGCCCTAAGCCCGCCGACGAAGCCCTCGGCCGGGCGGCCCTCCGGTACGTTCCACTAATCAGCGTCTGCCAGGCTGGAGGCATGGAGCCTACGAACGGGCGGCCGCACGTGGTGATCGTGGGCGGCGGGATCTCCGGGCTCGCGGCGGCGTTCTTCCTGCGGGACGAGGCGGTGCGGGTGACCGTGCTGGAGGGCTCGCCGCGGCTTGGCGGCAAGCTGTCCGTATCCGAGATCGCCGGCACCGCCGTTGACGAGGGAGCCGAGGCGCTGCTGGTCACCCGACCGGAAGGGACAGCGCTGATCGCCGAGGCCGGGCTGGCCGACCAGCGAGCCGACCCGGGGCCCACGTCGTCCGCGATCTGGACGCTGGGCGCGCTCCGGCCGCTGCCTCGCCGGCAGTTCATGGGCGTGCCGTCCGACATGGCCGAACTCGCCCGGTCCGGAGTGCTGTCCGACCAGGGTATAGCCCGGGCCGGGCGGGACCTCGAACTGCCGCCTACCACCCGCGACGGCGACGTGTCCGTCGCCGGGTACGTCGGGGAGCGCCTAGGCGCAGAGGTCGTGGACCGGCTGGTCGACCCGCTGCTGGGCGGGGTCTACGCGGGACGTTCGGCGGAGCTTTCCTTCGACGCCACGCTGCCCGCGCTGGCGGCCGCGTCCCGGCGGCACGCCTCGCTCGCCGAGGCGGCCCGGTCCCTGCTGCCGCCCCAGGCGCCGGATTTCGCGGGCACCCGCGCGGGCGGACCGGTGTTCACCACGCTCACCGGCGGCCTCGGCATGCTCCCTGACTACCTGGCCAAAGTATCGGGCGCGGAGGTGCGCACCGGCGTGATGGCCCGTGAGCTGGCGCCTGCCGGGCGCGGCTGGCGGCTCACCGTGGGCTCGGCGGCGGCACCCGGGCAGGTCGAGGCCGACGCGGTGATCCTCGCGGTCCCGGGCCGGCCGGCGGGCCGTCTGCTCGCGGGCGTTCCCGGCGCGTCGGCCGCGGTCACGGCGTTCGGCCAGATCCGCTACGCGAGCATGGCGATCGTCACGCTCGCTTATCCGCGGTCCGCGTTTCCCGCCCCGGGCCTGGCCGGCCTCGGCTGGAGCGGGTACCTGGTGCCCGCCGTGGACGGCAGGGCCGTCAAGGCCGTTACCTTCTCCACCGTCAAATGGCCGCATCTGGCCGGAGCGTCCGCGTCGGAGGACGGGGCCCTGGAGATCGTGCGCTGTTCGGTCGGCCGGATCGGGGAGGAAGCGCTGCTGCAGCGCACTGACGACGAGCTGGCCGCGCTGGCCGCGGCCGAACTGGCGGCTGCGACCGGGGTGCGGGGCGGGCCGGTGGCTACCAGGGTGACCCGCTGGGGCGGTGCGCTGCCCCAGTACACGGTGGGGCACCTGGACCGGGTCGCCGCGATCCGCGCGACAGTGGCGGGCCAGCCGGGGCTCACGGTCTGCGGCGCGGCCTACGACGGGGTGGGCGTACCGGCCTGCGTGGCGACCGCGCGCGCGGCGGCAGGTCAGGTGTTGGCGTTCCTCGCGGGCAGGCCGCCGGGCGGCCACGCCGGTGCGGTCCGGTGACCGCCGTGGCCGACAATGGTGGCATGGCTGACGAACTTTCCACGGCCCGCAAGCCGAAGGCCCGTGATCTCAACGAGCTGGTCCGCTACACCATGTGGTCGGTGTTCCGGGTCACCGACCGGGGCGCGCTCGAGGCCGGCGGCCCCGCCGCGGCCGCCGCCGAGGTGGCCGAGCTGCTCGACCAGGCGGCAGGCAAGGGCATCGTCACCCGCGGCTGCTACGACATCCAGGGCCTGCGCGCGGACGCGGACTTCATGTTCTGGTGGGTGGCGCCGACCTCCGATGACCTGCAGGACCAGTACGCGCGCTTTCGCCGGACCCGCCTCGGCCGCTGCAGCGAGCCGGTCTGGTCGGTGATGGCGCTGCACCGCCCGGCCGAATTCAACAAGAGCCACATCCCGGCCTTCCTGGCCGAAGAGGAGCCGCGCGCTTACGTGAGCGTGTACCCGTTCGTCCGCTCCTACCAGTGGTACCTACTGGATCCGGCGGAGCGCCGTCGGCTGCTCGCCGAGCACGGGAAGATGGCCCGCGAGTACCCGGACGTACGGGCCAACACGGTCGCCTGCTTCTCGCTCAACGACTACGAGTGGATCCTCGCGTTCGAAGCCGATGAGCTGCACCGGATCGTGGACCTGATGCGCCACCTGCGGGGCGCGGAGGCACGGCTGCACACCCGGGTCGAGATCCCGTTCTACACCGGCCGCCGCAAGCCTGTCGGCGAGCTCGTCGCGAGCCTGGCCTAGCCGCCGTCAGATGCCTGACGACCTACGGGTGAACGGCTGGCTGGTGATACCGGGCAGCGAGCTGCACGAGCGCTTCTCCCGGTCATCTGGCCCCGGCGGCCAGTCGGTCAACACGGCGGACAGCCGGGTCGAGCTCTCCTTCGACGTAGAGCGGTCGGTCGCGCTGCCCGGATGGGCGCGAGACAGGATCACCGGACGGCTGGCCGGGCGGCTGACCGGCGGCGTGCTCACCGTGGCCGCCTCCGAGCAGCGTAGCCAGCTCGCTAACCGCCAGGGGGCCAGGGCGCGGCTCGCCGGCCTGCTCAGGGACGCGGTCGCGCCGCCGCAGCGCCCGCGTATTCCGACCCGGCCCGGCCGGGGCGCGAACGAGCGCCGCCTAGAGGCCAAGCGCCAGCGGGCCGCCATTAAGCGCGGACGCCGCATCGGCCGGCCCGGCCTGGACTGACGAGGCCCGGACGGGCGAGGCCCGGACGGGCGAGGCCCGGACGGACGAGCAGAGCCCAGGTCACAGCGACGGTACGTTGACCACGATCGCTTCCTGCGTGGACCGGGCGATCACCACGACGGCTTCGGTGTCGAGGGAGGGGTTCTCTTCCCGGTGCGGCACGTGCGGCGGCACCCACACGTAGTCGCCCGGTACCGCCTCCAGCCGGACCAGCGATCCGCTGTCCGGGTCGCGGAAGACGAACACCGGGTGGCCCGATACCACGTAGATGCCCGTTTCCGAGTCACCGTGATGATGGTCGCCAGACGAGGTCCCCGGCAGCACCACGGTCCGCCCCATCCACAGCGCCGAGGCGCCGGTCAGGTCGCCGGAAATGGCGGCCGAGCGGATCATCCCGCCGGTCTGCGCGGTGGCGGCGGACAGGGAGTCTCCCCGGATCAGGCGCAGGCTCATGGGCGCAGCGTACCGCCGCGAGCCCGCGAGCTTAAAGAATCGGAAATGTCGCTGCCCGGTGCGATACTCGTGCAATGGTGCTACGCGTGTCAGCGGGCCGCATGGTCGGGCGGGACGACGAAATCGGCCGCCTGCTCAGGCTGCTTGATGACGCCGAGGCGGGCCGCTCGGTCGTCGCACTGGTGAGCGGCGACGCGGGGGTAGGCAAGTCCCGGCTGGTCGCGGAGGCCACGCGGCTCGCCGCGGGCCGCGGGTTCACCGTGCTCTCCGGTCAGTGCGCGGAGCTCGGCGACAGCGTGCCCTACCTGCCGCTGGCGGACGCGCTGCGGGGCGCCGCCCAGGCCGGGGCGGTCCGTGACGCGCTGAGCTCGCGTCCGGCCCTGAGCATGCTGCTGCCCGAGGGCGGCGGAGGGCTCACCATCGACTCGGACCGTTCCGGCCTGGCCCGGCAGCAGATGTTCGGCGGCGTGCTCGGCCTGCTCACCGAGCTCGCGGCCGCGGGCCCGGTGCTGCTGGTGCTCGAGGACCTGCACTGGGCCGACACCTCGACCCGGGATCTGGTCACGTTCCTGTCCCGGATGCTGCACCGGGAGCGGGTCGCGCTGATCGGCACCTACCGGACCGACGACCTGCACCGGCGGCACCCGCTCCGGCCCGTGGTGGCCGAGCTGCTCCGGCTGCCCGGGGTCATCGCGGTCGACCTTGCCCCGCTGGATCCCTCGGCGCTGGCCGAGCACCTGACGGCGGCCGCGCAGGGCCGGATCGGCGCCACCGAGCTGAACGACATCATGGCCCGGGCCGAGGGCAACGCCTACTACGCCGAGGAGCTGCTCGCCGCCTCGGTCAGCGGGAACCGCCCAGAACAGAGCCTGCCCGCCGGCCTGGCGGCGCTCCTGCTCAGCCGGGTGGAGCAGCTCTCCGACGCCGCCCAGCAGGTGCTCCGCGCGGCGGCGGTGGCCGGCCGTAAGGCCGACGACGAGCTGGTCCAGGCCGCGTCGGGCCTGGTGTCGACCGAGTACGAGGCCGCCGTGCGGGAGGCCGTCACCCACCAGCTGCTCGTGCCCGATGGCACCGAAGGCTACGTGTTCCGGCATGCGCTCCTGCGCGAGGCGGTGTACGGTGACCTGCTGCCGGGCGAGCGAACCAGGCTGCACGGCACGATGAGCGCGCTGCTGGCCGACGAGCACCGGCTGGCCACGCCGGGTACCGCGGCCGAGCTGGCCCAGCACTGCCTGGCCAGCCACGACATCCCCGGGGCGTTCGCCGCCTCCATCAGGGCGGGTGACGAGGCGGAACGGCTGGGCGCGCCGGCCGAGGCGCACCGGCACTACGACCAGGCGCTCGCCCTGTGGGAGCGGGTGGCCGAGCCGGAGAAGACGGCCGGCATGGCCCGCGGCAAGCTCGGCCTGCTGTCCGCGACCAACGCGGCGGACAGCGGCGACGTCGACCGGGCCGTGCACCTGCTCCGGCGGCTGCGGCATGCCCTCGCCGCGCTGCCCGGCAAGGGGCACGATGAGGTGAACCTGGCCAGCCGGATCGGTGAGCGGCTCGCCTTCTACCTGTGGACGACCGACGACGCCAAGGCCGCCGCCGAGGGCGTCGAGATCGCCCGGGCGACGGTGGAGGAGACGCCCGCCGACCCGCCGACCTGGCAGTACGCTCGGGCGGTGGCCACCTACGCCAACACCTTGCTGGTCGATGACAACTTCGACGTGGTCCGGGAGCAGGCCGAGAACGCGCTCGCCGCGGCCCGCGCGGCCAACGCCCCCTGGGTGCAGGCCGACGCGCTGGTCACCCTGGGGTTCCTCAGCAACCGCGAAGGCCGCAACGACGAGGCGATCAAGCTGCTGACCCTGGCGCACAAGCAGGCCCGCGAGGCCAAGGTGCTCGGCGTGGAGCTGCGGGCGGCGTACCACCTGGCCCGGGCGCACCTGGAGCACGGCGATCTGACCGCCGGCGGGGCCGTGGCGCACGAGGGCACCAAGCGGGCCAACCAGACCGGGCTCGGCCTCGCGCCGTACGGCACCGACGTGCAGCATCTGCACTTCCAGTGCCACTACGCCGACGGCAAGTGGGACCACGCCCAGGAGATCGCGGACGGCTTCCCGGTCCGGGTCACCAGCCTCCCCGAGGCCTCCCTGTCCTCGATGGCGTTGTTCATCGACGTCGCGCGCGGCAACCCGGTCGTGGAGGAGCGGCATGCCTGGATCGAGCCGTTCCTGTCGGCACACGGATTCGACGGGTTCATCGCGCGCGGGCTGATCGCCGAGCACGCCCTGTGGCAGGGCGACGTCGAGGAGGCACTGACCCAGACGCGCGCCGCGATCGACGTCGTCTACGAGCCGCCCTGGGGTTTCCATCCCTCGGCCATCAGGCCGGCCGCGGTCGCGATGTGCGCCCTGGCCGACCGGGCGGTGCAGGCCAGGGCCACCGGCGACGACACGGCCGCGGCCGCGGCGGTCAGCGCGGCCGGCGAGCTGCTGCAGATCGCCCGGGAGGGGGCGGCGTTCCCCAAGCGGCCCAAGTTCATCCTCGGGCCCGAGGGCCGGGGCTGGCTGGCCCGGGCCGAGGCGGAGTACCGCCGGGCCGACGGCAGCAACGACCCGCAGGCCTGGCAGGCGGTCCTCGACGCGTTCGGTCCCGGCTACCTCTACGAGATCGCCCGCACGCGGTGGCGGCTGGCCGAGGCGCTGGCCGAGGCGGGCCGCCGGGACGAGGCGGCGGAGCAGTGGCACCAGGCGGTGCAGACGGCGGACAGGCTCGCCGCCCGGCCGCTGCGCCGGACCCTGGACGACCTGGCCCGCCGGGCCAGGATCGGGACCGCGGAGGCGCACGGCGACGGTGCGGTGCTGACCTCCCTGACCAGCCGGGAACGCGAGGTCCTCCGGCTCATCGCCGCGGGCCGCAGCAACAGGGAGATCGCTTCCGTGCTGTTCATCGCGCCGAAGACGGCCAGCGTGCACGTGTCCAACATCCTGGGCAAGCTCGGTGCCGCCAGCCGCACCGAGGCTGCCGCCATCGCGCACCGCGAGGGCCTGATCCCGCAGCCCGCCCAACCCTCAGGACGCTGACCTCAGGACGCTGACATCCCCGCGCTCCCGATCCGCGGGAACGGCTCGGTCGAGAAGACCACCTCGACCGGCACCTCGAAGTACGCCGCCAGCCGCAGCGCCAGGTACAGGCTCGGGCTGTACTCGCCGCGCTCCAGGTAGCCCACGGTCTGATAGTGCACGTTGAGGGCCTCGGCCAGCTGCCGCCGGGAGATCCCGCGCTCCGCCCGCAGCATCGCGATGCGGTTGTAGATGACCTCACTCATGGTGCCGCCTCACCCTGCTACCTGCCGCAGGACCTTCTCGCGGCGCGCGGCCACGCTCGACCCGGACTCGCGGCGCGCCACCCAGCGCAGCAGGATCGGCGCCACCACGAGCCCGGCGACGGCCCACGCGCTCAGCACGCCGAAGGTGGCCAGGTGCCGCCAGGAATGACCGATCTCGACCGAGACCAGGTTCGCGGGCAATAGGGCCGAACGGGTGCCGAGCCCCAGCCAGTGCAGCGGGAATGCCTGCCCGACCCATTGCAGCCAGTGCGGCAGGCGGGTGATCGGATATAAGATCCCGGAGATCGCGGCCAGCGCGCCCATCGCGAGCGTCAGCAGGCCCGCGCTGCGAGCGCTGGGGAACAGGGACCCGAGCACGGCGCCGATCGGCAGGGTGGCCAGCAGCCCGAGCAGCAGCACCGGGATCAGCGTGTGCGTACTACATGCCGGCAAGCGCATACCGCACCAGCGAATATCGCGGCGTCAGCGATCAGCCCGGTTCAGCGCGGGGCTAGCCCGGCGAGGATCTCCCCGGCCCGTTCGGCCGCATCCCCGGGCGCGACCGCCGGGTTACCCACCTGCGGGTCCCAGTTCAGGTCGTAGAACAGCTCGGTGACACCTTCCCCGGCGAGCCACGCGGTGTCCTCGCGGATTTGCTCGTAGCTGCCGGACAGCAGGCGCCGGCGGCCGTCGGGATCCTTCGCCTCGGTCCCGGCCAGCACCACGCACCGGCAGATGATGCGGACCGCGCCCGGGTCCCGGCCCGCGGCGGCGGCCGCCTCCCCGATCACGCGGACCGCCTCGCTGATCTTGGTCAGATCGGCGCGGCTGGAGGTGATCCAGCCCTCCGCGATCCGTCCGGCCCGCTCCATGGCCGGCCGGGACATGCCGCCGAGCAGCACCGGCGGTCCGGGCTGCTGCACTGGCCGGGGATCCTGCCGTCCCGCCGGGACCGTGTAGAACTCGCCGTGGTAGGAGCTGACCTCGTCCGCCCACAACGTCCGCAGCACGGCCAGGTACTCCTCGGTCCGGGCGCCGCGCCTGGCCGTGGAGCCGCCTGTCACCGCGAACTCCTCCGGCATCCAGCCGATGCCCAGCCCGAGGTCGAGCCGCCCGCCGGACAGCACGTCCACGGTGGTGGCCTGCTTGGCCAGGTAGGCGGGGGAGACGAAGGGCAGGTTGAGGATGGCCACGCCGAGCCTGATCCGCGACGTCCGGGCGGCCGCGAACCCCAGGGCCACCATCGGGTCGAGCACGCTCCGGTACACCGGGTCCATGCCGGAGCCCTCAGGCACCAGCAGGCGCTGGAACGTCCACAGCGACGCGTATCCTGCCTCCTCGGCTTGTTCCGAGAAAGCGGCGAGGTAACCGGGGGTGGCCCAGGCGCCCGCGACCGGGGCACCGAATCCGATCTTCATGACCCTCACCTTAGTAAAAGGCCCTCGTAGACTCCTGTCATGCCCGACGAGTCCTCCCTGCCCGTCACCGAACGCACCCGGCACCGCCGCTTGCGCGAGCAGGGCAGTACCGACCGGGCGGACCTGCCAGCCATCCTGGCCGCGGGGGTGATCTGTCACCTCGGCGTCGTGGTGGACGGCTACCCGATGGTCGTGCCGACCGTGTACGGGCTGGACGGCGACACGCTGTACCTGCACGGCTCGGTGGCCAGCCGCAGCCTGGTCTCGGCGCCGCGGGCTACCGTGTGCGTGACCGTGACCCACGTGGACGGGCTGGTGCTGGCCAGGTCGGTGTTCGAGCACGGGGTCAACTACCGCAGTGCGATGATCTACGGCACGCCCCGGCTGGTGACGGACCGGGAGGAGAAGCTAGCCGGGCTGCGCGCCCTGGCCGAGCACATCGTGCCCGGCCAGTGGGACTACGCCCGCCGCCCGAACAAGAAGGAACTGGCCAAGACCTCGCTGCTCGCCCTGGGCCTGGCCGAGACGTCGGTGAAGATCCGCCGCGGCCCGCCCGACGACGGCGACTCGCCAGACGCGGCCCTGCCGGTCTGGGCCGGCGTGCTGCCGCTGGCCGCCGCCTGGCAGGACCCGGAGCCCGACCCGGTGCTCCCGCCCGGGATACCCCTGCCCCCGCACATCGCCGCCCTGGCCCGCCGCCCGCCGGGATGACCGCGGGTGAACTGGTATGGCGCGCACGAGGACGACGGCGTGGTGTCCGGCCTGGACCGTACCGACCGCGTCCGGCTCGCCCGGGCGATCGCCCGGATCGGGTTCAACAGCGTGCGGCTCCCGTTCAGCCTGTGGATGACCGAGCAGGCCACCCCGGTCCCGGACGAGTACCTGGCCGCTAACCCCGATCTGTCCGGAGGCTCCGGTTCGACGCCTATACAGGTCTACGACGCCTGCGTCGAGGCGCTCACCGGTGCCGGCCTGGTCGTCATCCCCAACTGCCACACGCTCGACGCCGGCTGGTGCTGTGGGGAGGACGACGGCAATGGCCTGTGGTTCAGTGACAACTGGCCGGCCGCGAGGTTCTTCGCCGCCTGGCGGGACATGGCCGCGCGGTACGCGTCGAACCCCCTGGTCGCGGGGATGGACATCATGAACGAGCCCAGGCGGTCCCGGGTGGGCGGGCGCGTCCTCACCCCGACCTGGGGCACCGGATCCGCGACCGACATCGCCGCCATGTACACGGCCCTCGGGAACCTCATCCACGAGGTCAGCCCTGAGGTGCTGATCATCTGCGAGGGCGTCGGCTTCGCCGCCGACCTGGCCGGCGCGGCCAGGCACCCGGTGCGACTGGAACGCCCGGGCAAGGTCGTCTACAGCCTGCATGACTACACCTGGTACCACCCCGCCGGGCAGCCGAGGTCCGCGTACTTCGACCAGATGCACCGGGCCGGCGGGTACATCCTCACCGAGGGCATCGCGCCGTTGTGGATCGGCGAGTTCGGCAACGACACCAGGTCGCTGGACAATTTCGGCCGCGCGGCGTCACCCGCGGCCGGGTGGTGGAACAACGTCGAGGCCTGGCTCACCGAGCACGACGTGGACTGGTGCTGGTGGCCGCTCAACCCCACGCAACCCAAGGGAACGGTCCCGGTCACCGGGCGGCACCGTTCCGACTGGGGTGACCCGGAACCGTGGGGCCTGCTCGCCCCGGACTGGCGCGGCGTGGCGAATCCGCCGGTGCTGGACATCCTCAGGGCGTTGATCCAGGCCCGCACCGGTCCCGGCGTTGTACCCTGAACTAAGGCAGCCACGCCTGCCCGATCCGAGCTGCGACGGCCCGGCGCCGGTCGCAGCGCCCGAGGACAAGAGCGGCATAGCCCTCGCGTGGGAGGCCCTCCCTTCATCGTGATCACAGACGGTGGCAAGCGCCGGGCGGAGCCACCGGTTTGGGGATGCGATGTCACACGACAAGATCAAGGCCGCGGCCCGGGCGCGGATGGCGAGCACGGGTGAGCCGTACGCCACCGCCCGGCGCCAGGTGATCGCCGAGATCCGCGCCGCCGCGGCGGCTCACGAGGAGTTGGGTCCCGAGTACAGCGACGCGGTGGTGGCGTCCTTCCTTGAGCGGGTCGAGGAGGAAATAGACGCCCGCGTGGACGCCCGGATGGCCGAGGCGCGCCGCCCGGTGGCGCCGGCCGGCCAGGACAGCCGGCGCGCGCTGTGGCGGGGTATCGCGATCGGCATCGTCGTCGGCCTGTTCATCACGGTCGCGGTCGGCGGCAACCCCGACGAGCAGTTGCACCGCCGCGTGCTGGTCATGGGCGCCGTCGCGGTCACGATCGCGGTGACCTACGCGGTCGGCGCGACTCGCGCCTGGCGGAGGCTGGCGAATCAACGGGATGCGCGCCGACCGGTGCTCTAGCTGGGTCCGGCCCGGCGTCAGCCCAGTTTAGGGAGCACCGCGGCGGCCAGCCGCTCCATCTGCTCGCGCTGGTCGAACAGCGCCGTGAACAGGATGAGCCCCGCCCCCGCCTCGGCTACCTTGTTCACCTCGCCGACGCAGTCGGCCGCCGAGCCGGTGACCGTGGCGGCCTCGATGGCCGGCACCCGCTGCCCGTAGATGCCTTCCAGGGCGGCGTTCATCCGGTCCCGGGCCCGCTCGGTGTCGTCATCGATGCCGATGTAGACGCGCTTGGCGATCGGGAAGTTGTCGGCGGCCTGGCCCGCCTCGGCGAGCGCGCCCCGGACGATCTGCACCTGCTCGGCGAACTTGGCGGTGGTGGAGGAGCCCGCCCCGAAGAAGCCGTCGCCCATCCGCACGGCGCGCCGCAGCGCGGGCTCGCTGGCCCCGCCGAACCACAGCCGCGGGTATGGCTTCTGGAACGGCTTGGGTTCCATCGGCAGGTTCTCGAGCTGCCAGAACTCGCCGTGGAAGGTCACCCGGGGCTCGGTCCACAGCGCCTTCATCAGGTTGACGCCCTCGGTGAACCGCGACACGTACCGGTCCGGATCCACACCGAAGGCGGCGAACGGGCGACCCCGGCCGCCGGTGCCCACGCCGACCTCGATCCGGCCGCGGCTGAGCTGGTCCAGCGTGCTCAGGCTCTTGGCCAGGTGCACCGGGCTGTGCAACGTGGACACGAACACCACGCATCCCAGCCGCATCCGCTCGGTGCACGCCGCCGCGTAGGTCATCGCTTCGATCGGGCTGAGCTGCGGGCCGAAGCCCAGCGTCGATTCCTGGGTCCAGGCGCTCTCGAAGCCGAGCTCCTCGGCTCGCGCGAAGTACTCGCGGAAGGATGCCGGGTCGAACTCGCCGTCGGCGTAGAACTGCGGGATCGCGATAGCGAACTTCATGGGCAGCAGCGTATCCCGGGTGCTGATGGAACAATCAGGGGATGAGCGATCTGGCTGGGCGGCTCCGCGCGATCTGCCTGGGCCTGCCCGAGGTCACCGAGCGGCCCAGCCATGGCGCGCCGACCTGGTTCGTCCGCGGCAAGAGCTCGTTCGCGACGCTCTGGGCCGATGGCCATCACGACAACCAGTTCCCGCACCTGTGGTGTGCGGCGCCACCAGGAGCGCAGCAGGAGCTCACCGCGTCCGACCCGGAGCGCTTCTTCCGGCCGCCCTACGTCGGCGGCCGCGGCTGGATCGGCGTGCGCCTCGACCGCGACGCCGACTGGGCCGAGATCGCCGAGCTCTGCCAGGACGCCTACCGCGTCATCGCCCCCGCCCGGCTGGCCGCCAAGCTGGACGGCTAGCCCGCGGCTAACCCAGGACGCCTAGCCCAGCACGGCCCGGGTAATCTCGGCGGCGCAGCCCCAGGCCATCGAGACGCCGGCGCCGCCGTGGCCGTAGTTGTGCCATAGCACGCCGCCACCGAACGGCTCGGATTCCAGCCGCACCTCGGGCCGCCACGGCCGCAGGCCGACCCGGTGGCCGAGGATCTTCAGCCCGCGCAGCCGAGGTTCGATGGCGGCGCACCCGGCCACGATACGTTCGGCCACCTCTGGTTTCGGGTCCGTGTCCCAGTTTCCCTCGTCGTTCGTGCCGCCGAGCAGGATGGTGTCCCCATGCGGGAACATGTACACGATCCACGGCGGCTCGGGGTCCCGGCTGATGAGGAACTCCTCGATGCCCGGGTTGGCGGCGATGACGACCTGCCCGCGCACCGGCACCACCGCCGGGTCGGGCACCAGGTCGTGGGCGGCGGCGCCGGAGCAGTTGACGATGACCGGAGCGGCGCCGGCCAGGCCGGCCAGCAAGGGGACCGGGGAGACCTCGAGCGTGCCGCCCGCCCGCTCGAACCTGGCGCGCAGGTAGTCCAGGTAAACGGGCATGCTCGCCAGCGGCGCGGTGTAGTGCCAGCCGCTGGTGAAGCCGTCCGGCAGTTCGGACTCCTCGCAGTCGCGCAGGTCGGTCAGGAGCCGGGTCCAGTAGTACCGCTCGAGCGGGGCGCGGGAGACCTCCCGGCCGGCCGCTAGCCGCACTCCCGTGCCGGGTTCGGCGGCGAGCTTGGACAGGACCTCGAGCCCGACCCGGCCCCACTCGAGGACCCGGTTCGGCGGACCCACCTTTACCGCGCCCCAGACCGCCCCGGCCGCCACTGACGTGGTCTGTGCGGGCAGCGCGGCCGTCCTGATCGTCACGCTGAGCCCGGCCTCGGCCAGGCTGATCGCCGTGGTGAGGCCGACGGCCCCGGCCCCGATTACGAGAACATCCATGAGCCGACCGTATCCCGTGGCTCTCTGCGGTGAAACGCGGCGCGTGCTAGCGCGGGCGGACCAGGGTGAAGGTCTCGAACTCGGTGTAGTCGGGGGTCGGCGCCCCCTTGGCGCCGGTGCCCGGGTTGACCGGGTCCGCGCCGACCGCGTGGTAGTGGGTGACCTTGATGCTGGGCTGGCCGTCCGAGCCGTGACCCGGGTCGACGTCGAAGACAGCGATCCCGTAGCCGGTGGCCGTGTCGCGCTTGGCCGACCAGACGGCGTCTTCCACCGCGTCCGCCGCCGCCCGGGTAAAGACGCCCGGTGTGGACGTGGCGACGGGCCGGTCGGCCGTGGTGAACACCTTGGCCTGCCGCTGATCGTCGGCAGCGTCGGTGCCGTACTCGTCCAGCGGGGCGTCGGTGCCGCCGCAGCCGAGGATGAGGTGCACGGTGCCGTGCCTGGTGTCGAATACCCCGCTGTCGGTGGTCGTCACCGGGCGTGGGCGCAGGGTGTTGACCACCGCACCGGTGGCTACCTCGCGGCCGGCGCCGGTGTCGGCGCCGCGCACCGGGAAGGACCGCTCGTAGTCGTGGTCGTGGCCGCAGAGCACCAGGTCCACCTGATACCGGTCGAACAGCGGCAGCCACTCCTTCCGGATGCCGAGGTCGGAGCCGTTGCCGGTGGACGAGGAGGAGGCGGCGCACTGGTGCATCTGGACGATGATCCAGTCCACCGTCTCGTCCCGGCGGCCGGCCGCCAGCGTCCGCTCCAGCCAGGCGGTCTGGGCGCCGCCGGAGTAGCCCCTGAGGTAGAACGACGTGCCTGGCTTGACCGCCGGGTGGCCGGTGCCTGCCGCCGGGGTCAGCGCGGTCGGGCCGGCCACGAACGCGGCCGCGTCCTGGAAGACCACGTCGTCGGCGTCGAGCGAGACGAACAGCACCGAGCCGATGCGGAAGGAGTACCAGCGGCCGCCGAAGCCGGGCACCCGGTTGTCCGGCAGGGTGTACCGGGACAGGTAGGAGGTGAAGCCCTGCGGGCCGTTGTAGAACTCCACCTCGTGATTGCCCGGGCACGGCATCCAGGGCCGGTTCGCGGCGGAGGTCTGGTTGTTGTTGCCGAAGTCGCGCCATACCTCGGGCTGGACCGTGGGGTTCAGGTTCGCGTAGCACAGGTCGCCGTTGAGCAGGTGGAACAGCGGCTGGAAGGATTCCACCGTCTCGACTGCGTACGCGCTCTGGCCGTAGGAGAGCACCCACGCGGTGTTGGGCGTGGCCAGGTCGCCGAAGCTGGTGAAGCGGAACGCGGCCCGGCCCGCCGGCGCGGTGCGGAACGTGGCGCTGAACGGGTCGGTGGCGTTGCCGTCGTTGTCCGCAGTCACCGCGTAGGCGTACGTGGCGCCGGGCCGCAGGCCGCCGACGCGGGCATGGTAGGTCCAGACCGCCTCGCCGCTGATTCCGTCGGTGTAGGGGCGGGGCTCGGCCGGGATCACCCGCTGCCCGATCCGCACCCGCGGCCGCCTCGCCTGGCCGGGGGAGGCCCAGGAGACCACGACCCCGGTAGCCGGGTTTTCGCTCCAGGTGAGGTGGACCTGCTCGGGAGTGCCGTTGCTCGCGGCGCGCGATCGGCGCGCCCGCGTCGCTGCCTTCGCCGGGCTCACCGTGGCCGCCAGCAGGCCAGTGCCGCCGGCGCCGGCCAGCACCTGGCGGCGCGACATCCCCCCAGGGGCCAGGGGGGTTTGGGGGGACGGGCAGTCCCCCCAAACCGGGGGGGTCTGGGGGGGTCGTCCCCCCGGGCTAGCACTGTTCTCCGGCACGATGGAAAAGCTAACGCCGGAGAGTGAACACCGGATGGCGGGCCGGGATGACCGGCTCCGCCATCCGATGAACTATCTCAGCTCAGGAGCCTCAGAGGCGCGTCCAGGCCTCGCTCAGCACGGCGCGCAAGATCCGCTCGATCTCGTCGAAGTGTTCCTGGCCGCAGATGAGCGGCGGGGCCAGCTGGATGACCGGGTCGCCGCGGTCGTCGGCCCGGCAGACCAGCCCGGCGTCGAACAGCGCCTGGGACAGGAACCCGCGCAGCAGCCGCTCGGACTCCTCGTCGGTGAACGTCTCGCGGGTGACCTTGTCCTTGACCATCTCGATGCCGTAGAAGTACCCGGCGCCGCGTACGTCGCCAACGATCGGCAGGTCGTACAGCTTCTCCAGGGTGGCGCGGAACGCGGCCTCGTTGGCCCGGACGTTCCCCAGCAGGTCTTCCTTCTCGAAGATGTCCAGGTTGGCCAGGGCTACCGCGCACGACACCGGGTGGCCGGCGAACGTGACACCGTGCAGGAACGTGGCCGTGCCCGCGGTAAACGGCTCCATCAGCCTGTCGCTGACCAGCATGCCGCCGAGCGGCGAGTAGCCCGACGTGACGCCCTTGGCGAAGGTGATGATGTCCGGCTGGTACTCGTAGCGCTGGGCGCCGAAGTAGTAGCCGAGCCGGCCGAACGCGCAGATCACCTCGTCCGAGACGAGCAGCACGCCGTACTCGTCGCAGATCTCCCGTACCCGCTGGAAGTACCCGGGCGGCGGCGGGAAGCAGCCGCCGGAGTTCTGCACCGGCTCCAGGAAGATCGCGGCGACCGACTGCGGGCCCTCGCGCAGGATGGTCCGCTCGATCTCCTCCGCGGCCCACTCGCCGAAGTCCACCTCGTCCCCGGCCACGAAGCCAGGCGCCCGGTAGAAGTTGGTGTTCGGCACCCGGACGCCACCCGGCACCAGCGGCTCGAACGGATGCTTGATGTCTGCCAGCCCGGTGATGGCCAGCGCGCCCATCGACGTGCCGTGGTAGGCGATGTCCCGGCTGAGCACCTTGTACCGGCCGGGCTCGCCGGTCAGCTTGAAGTACTGCTTGGCCAGCTTCCACGCCGACTCGACCGCCTCCGAGCCGCTGGTCGTGAAGAAGACCCGGTTCAGGTCGCCGGGAGCCAGGTCGGCCAGCCGGGTGGCGAGCTCGATGGCCTTCGGGTGCGCGTAGGACCACAGCGGGAAGTAGGCGAGCTCGGCCGCCTGCCGCGCCCCGGCCTCGGCGATCTCGGTACGGCCGTGGCCGACCTGGCTGACGAACAGGCCGGAGAGCCCGTCCAGGTACCGCTTGCCGCGCTGGTCGTAGACGTACGCCCCGGATCCGCGCACGATCACGGGGACGTCGCTGTCCTCGTAGGCGGACATCCGGGTGAAATGCAGCCACAGATTGCGCTTGGCCGCATCCTGTGCGTCGCTGATGGCGTCGGAGGATGTCATCTTGTTCCCCATGAGTAGGTCTGCTTGCGGAGCTTGAGGTAGACGAATGTCTCTGTGCTGGTCACGAACGGCACGGCGCGGACCCGGCCCAGGATCTCGAGCAGGTGATCGTCGTCCTCGCAGACGACCTCCGCGAGCACGTCGAACGAGCCGGCGGTGATGACGACGTAATCGATCTCCTCCATGTCGGCGAGCTGCCCGGCCACTTTCTCCAGGTCGCCATCGGTCTTGATGGCGATCATGGCCTGCCGCCGGAAGCCCAGGGTCAGCGGATCGGTGACGGCGACGATCTGCATCACGCCGGCGTCCTGGAGGCGCTGCACACGTTGCCGGACGGCCGCCTCGGACAGCCCCACGGCCTTGCCGATCGCGGCGTAGGAACGCCGGCCGTCCTGCTGCAGCTGCTCAATGATTAGCTTAGAGACATCGTCGGGTACGAGACCACCAGGATTCTGGGACGGGAGCGTCCTCGGGCTTCGCGCCATACCGCCGTCTCCTCTCCCGGACTCGGGCCCTTGGGGTTCTCGGGTTTTGTGTCGGCCTACTAGTCAACTGATTTCGTAGGTAAGAGTAAAGATAGCAACTGAATCACTTGTGAAGATAGTCCAGCTCTGCGAAGCTCGTCGCAGAGGATCATGCGGATGGAGGGCCGAAGATGGCAGACCGCGCACTGCAGAACTTCGTGAACGGCAAGTACACCGACGCCAGCGACGGACGTACCAGCGACCTAATCGATCCCAGTACCGGCGAGGTCTACGCGCAGGCCCCGGTCTCCGGCCGCCAGGACGTGGACGCCGCCATGCAGGCCGCGGCGAACGCATTCGAGGGGTGGCGGGACACCACCCCGTCCGAGCGCAGCCTGGCCATGTTCCGGATCGCCGACGCGATCGAGAAGCGGGCCGACGACATCGTCGCGGCGGAGACCCGCAACACCGGCAAGCCGGTCGCGCTGACGGCCTCGGAGGAGATCCCGCCCGCGGTGGACCAGATCAGGTTCTTCGCCGGCGCCGCCCGGGTGCTCGAGGGCCGCAGCGCGGGTGAGTACATGAAGGATCACACCTCGATGATCCGGCGCGAGCCGGTCGGCGTGTGCGCCCAGGTCACCCCGTGGAATTACCCGATGATGATGGCGGTCTGGAAGTTCGCGCCGGCCATCGCGGCGGGCAACGCGATCGTGCTCAAGCCCTCCGACACCACGCCTGTCTCCACCCTGCTGCTGGCCGAGATCGCGGCGGAGTTCCTGCCGCCGGGCGTGTTCAACGTGGTCTGCGGTGACCGGGACACCGGCCGCGAGCTCATCTCGCATCCCACGCCGAGCATGGTGTCCATCACCGGTTCGGTGCGGGCCGGCATGGAGGTCGCCCGCACGGCCGCCGACGACCTCAAGCGGGTGCACCTCGAGCTGGGCGGCAAGGCGCCCGTCGTGGTGTTCGACGACGCCGACATCGAGGCCACCGCGGAGGGCATCGCCGGGGCCGGGTACTTCAACGCCGGGCAGGACTGCACCGCGGCGACGCGGGTGCTGGCCGGGCCTCGTGTCGCCGCCGACCTGACCGCGGCGCTGGCCGAGCAGGCCAACAACACCACGACCGGCGGGCTCGACGTGCCCGACGCCTACTTCGGCCCGCTGAACAACCCGAACCAGCTGGCCAGGGTCGAGGGCATGATCGGGCGCAAGCCAGAGCACGCCGAGGTCGTGGCCGGCGGCCACCGGGTAGGGGAGCGCGGCTACCTGTACGCCCCCACCGTCGTCTCGGGGCTGCAGCAGGACGACGAGATGATCCAGGACGAGATCTTCGGCCCGGTCATCACCGTGCAGCGGTTTACCGACGAGGACGAGGCGGTCCGCTGGGCCAACGGCGTCCAGTACGGGCTGGCCTCGAGCGTCTGGACGAAAGACCATGGCCGCGCCATGCGGATGGCCAAGCGCCTGGACTTCGGCGCGGTGTGGATCAATACCCACATCCCGATCGTGGCCGAGATGCCGCACGGCGGCTTCAAGCACTCCGGCTACGGCAAAGACCTGTCAATGTACGGCTTCGAGGACTACACCCGCATCAAGCACGTCATGAGCTTCATCGGCTAGCCGACGCCATCGGCGCCGTCCCGGCTCAGCCCTTGTCCGGGCGGCGCCAGACGTCGCGTTCGTGCATCAACTCGATCTGCCGGTCGATGATCTCGCGGCGGTACTCGGCGTGGGTGTACGGGGCACGGTCCAGGTAGAGGTTCTTCGGGTAGATCGGCTCTTCGTAGATGATCTGGTACTGCTCGGTGGTCAGGTCCTTGATCCAGTTGTCCCACTGCGCGCTGGCCCGGAACTTGCGCAGCGCCTCGACGTCGATGGTCCCGGCCACCCAGGACGAGCCCGCGCTGTAGTCATGCCGCCCGACGATCTGTCCCCGGTAGTCGATCACCGCCGAGCCGCCGCCGAACGTGTCGATCGGCACGTCCGAGTCCGTGTGCAGGTAGTAGGTGCCGACGTTGCAGGCGATCAAGTAGAAGTTGTTGTCCAGCGCCCGGGCGCGGTTCTGCACCTCGAACAGGCCGTTGCCGACATGCGGGTGCGGGTAGGGCCCCCGGTACACCACCTCGGCGCCGTTCATGGCCAGGCCGCGGGCGTTCTCCGGGTACGAGCCCTCGTTCGCCATCAGGAACCCGAGCCGGCCGATCTCGGTGTCGGCCACCGGGTAGAACGCGTCCAGGTTGCGGCCGTACAGTTCGATCCACTTGTCCCACACGTTGTGCGGGGTCACCGAGTGCTCGACCGGCAGCAGTGGCACCACCTTGTGGTGCCGCAGGACGATCTCGCCCTCCGGGCTGAGCACGAACCCGACGTTGAAGAAGCGGCCGGGGAACTCGGGGTGCCGCGCCTTGGCCTGGCCCATCACGAACGCGTTCCACTGCCGGGCCAGCGCGCCCAGCGCGTCCGTCTCCGGGCCGGGGACGTCGATCGCGCACTCTCGCGCGAACGTCTCGTGGTCCAGGTCAAGCACCTCGTCGTTGAAGCCCTGCAGCGCCCCTTCCGGGATGGCGATCAGCCGCACCGGCAGGTCCAGGCTGGACAGCCATGAGGCGGCCTTGATCAGGTGGGAGATGTGCTCGATGTTGACGCCGATCTCGTCGCGGTGGCGAATTCCCCGCATGGTGGGCACCAGGCCGATGGCCTGATAGGGCTCGATCATGACCGTCCTCCGGCGCTGCGTCCCTGGTGATTAACCCGCTGCCCCCTGCCGGGCCTCGGCTTGCTGCTTGACGGCCTCGTTGATCGCCGTGAACGTGTCCTGGACGCGGCCGAGCACCTTGACCATGGCGCGGCCGCGGCCGCCGCCAAGTCCCCGGTAGCTTCCGGCCTGCACCAGCGAGGTGCCGTCGGTGGTTGAGCTCAGGCGGAATTCGCGCTCGCTTATCGTCAGCCCGAGCAGCTTCGACACCCAACGGAGCTCCGTATCCGGCTCAGCGGTCAGCACCTTGACCTTGGCGGTCATGGTTCGGCCGCTCGTCGGGTGGGTGCTCGTGATGGTGAGGGTGCTTCCGGCAGCCAGTTGCCCGGTCACCGCCTGGTACATCGGGTGCCACTGCGGATAGCTGGCCAGGTCGGCCAGCACCGCCCACACGTTCTCGGGTGTGGCGGCGATCTCGATCGTCGTCGATATCTCATAAGCCATCGCGGTCGGCCTCCTGCCGGGATCATACGTCGCGCGGACGGGCGCCGATCCGGTTAATCCGGGTGACGCGTGTGCCTGGAGATGCCTGAATGTGACGAAATGCTTACGTACGGAGTATTTATCGATCCATATCTGCATTCACCCCGTTCCCCTGGGTAGGAAGAGGCCGAGCTAAGACCCCATCGGCCCGGTGCCCGGCGGAACCCTGCGCCGCCGGGCACCCTCCTATTCCGGGCGGGCTAGCCGACGTTGAGCAGCACGATGCCCGCCGCCACCAGCACGGCGGCCGCGATACGGGTGCGTCCGAACGGCTCGCGGAAGATCAGCGTGGCGATGATCGCGCCGAAGATCACGCTGGTCTCGCGGAGCGCGGCGATCGGGGCCAGCGCGCCCCGCGTCTGCGCCCACAGCACCAGTCCGTAGGCGAGCACGCTCAGCGCCCCGCCGGCCAGGCCGGCCAGCAGGATCCGCTTCGGCTGCTTCAGCAGCACGTCGCGCCGCCGGGCGAGGGCGAACATCGGCACGCACAGGCTCTCCAGCACCATCAGCCAGCCGATGTAGCCGACCGGGCTGGCCGACAGCCGCACGCCCACGCCGTCGACCGTGGTGTAGGCGGCGATGGTCAGGCCTGTGCCCACGGCGGCCAGGAAGGCCGCGCGCCCGGGCCGCCGGCCCGCGAGAACGAGGGTGGCCAGCCCGGCCGAGACGACGAGCACCCCGGCGATCTGCGGCAGGGCCAGGTGCTCGTGGATGAAGATCGCGGCCAGGATGGTGACGACCAGCGGGGACGTACCCCGGGCCAGCGGGTAGACCTGGCCGAACTCTCCCAGCCGGTAGCACCGCATCAGCAGCAGGTTGTAGAAGACGTGGATCGCGACCGAGCCGAGCAGGTACGGCCAGCAGTCAGCGCGGGGCATGGCGGCCACGATGACGAGCGGGATTCCGACCGCGGTACCGCCCACGCCGATCAGCGCGAAGGCGAGCGTCTGGTCCTTGATGCCGTGCGCGATCGCGTTCCAGGCCGCGTGCGTGACGGCGGCCGCGATGACGGCGAAGGTGACGGTGAGCGAGAGGGTGGTCGACGGGTCCAACGGGCTCCTCAGGCAGGCTGAACAGGAGCCCTCAGGGCTTCTATCCCGTCAGGTGTTCCCCGGCCCACTAGCTAACCGGGCCGGGTCGCGGCGCCGCTCGGTCCAGTCCCCGCCGCCCTGATTGTCGTTTTACCTGGCGGACAGCCGGCGGAACCCTAGGCGCAACCACGTGCTAACGACAGCTTAACCCGTCCGGGCGTGACCGTGCCTGCCGGTGATCTCGCCGGTCTCGTCCTCCAGTTGAGTCCGCAGTAGCAGCGTGACCCAGGTCCGGTAGGGCCGCCAGTTCTCGCTGATCTGCTGGACCTGCTCGGGTGTGGCCGGGCCGGGCAGCCCGTAGGCGAGCGTGATCGCGCGCGCCAGCCGCGGCTCGGCGTTGGGCACGGCGTCCGGGGCGCCCGCTCCGCGCAGCAGGGTCAGCCCGGCGGAGAAGTCCCCGATCCCGGGCAGCTTCTTCAGGTCCGCCAGGGCATCCTCGGCCGGCATGGCGCGCAGCCGGGCGGCGTCGAGATAGCCGTCCAGGGCTGCCTGCGCCAGCGACCGAAGCCACTCCGGCTTGCGCCCGGCCAGGCCGGGGAACGTGTCGAGCTTGGCCAGCTGCTGCGGGGACGGGAAGGCGTGCACCACCCGGCCGCGGAAGCTGACCGGCTCGCCGAGCCGTTCGGCGATCCGCGCCTTGAGCGCCGCCGCCTGGGTGATGCGGATGCGGTGGCCGATGATGGTCCAGGCCGCCGCCTCGTACGGGGACCAGAACCCCACCGGGCGCAGGCCCGGGTACCGCCGCTGGACCTCGCCGATCACCGGGTCGCGCTCGCCCACCTCGGGAAACCCCGAACCGTCCACGTCGAGCGCCAGAATCCGCTCCACCTGCGGCCGCACCTCCGCGACCAGGTCGGGGCCGGGTGCGGCCGGGCTGACGATCTCGCCGTTCACCGTCTCCCCGGCCTGGCTCACCCGGACGCCGACGGTGCGCCAGCTGCCCTCGGCCGGGAACGCCAGCTCCAGCACCCCGTCCGGCGCGCTCGAATACGACGCGGGCGTGAACCCCTCAAGGAACCTGATGCTGGCCGCCAGCGAGAATGGCCCCCGGGGGACCAGCGTGAACGTCTCCATACCCCTCATCACACCACCCCCCACCGACATTTCCGCTGGCCCCAGCGGCATCCACGTCTTACGGCCCGATGCTGACGGGGCCAGCGTGACGGAAGTCTGTTTAGCTGTGACGCCTGGCGCAAATGCGCCGCTGACCCCCATGAGGTGGGTGGCTTCACACCTTGGCGGCGCGCGGTCGACACCCAAGACCGCCCGGCTTAGGCGAGATGCGGAGCGGCCGGTCAGCCCGCCCGCGGGGGGTTTTGAACAGCTGCCGAATAGCGATCAATACTGAGCGTACACGTGTTCTAGTCGGTATACTGGTGACGTGAATCTGACTGAGTGGGCGCGTGCTCAGGGTGTGCATCCGCAGACGGCATACCGGTGGTTCCGGGAGGGGACGTTGCCGGTCCCGGCAGTGCGGGTGAACCAGCGGACGGTGCTGGTCTCCCCGGACGCAGCCACCGAACCTGCCGCCGTGGCGTATGGCCTGTATGCACGGGTTTCCTCCCATGACCAGCGAGAGGACCTGGACCGGCAGGTGGCGAGGCTGACCACCTGGGCCGCGGACGCGGGCGGTCAGGTGGTCCGGGTGGAGGCCGAGATCGGGTCGGGGATGAACGGATCACGTGCGAAGGTCCGCAGGCTGCTGGCGGATCCGAAGGTGATCGCGGTGGTGGTCGAGCACCGCGACCGGCTCGGGAGGATGAATACCGAACTGGTCGAGTCCGCGCTCTCGGCGCACGGCAGGCGGCTGGTGGTGCTCGATGACGGGGAGGTGGCCGACGACCTGGTGCGGGACATGGTGGAGGTGCTCACCAGTTTCTGTGCTCGCCTGTACGGCCGCCGGTCGGCGCGGAATCGGGCGTTGAAAGCGGTCGGCTGCGCTCAGAGGGACATCGGCCCGCAGGCGGCTGTCGGTGCAGGAGGGCAGGATGCGGAATCATGGGTGAGCGGGTGAGCCTCGGCGCGGCAGGGCAGCGGCTCGGAGTCAGTGGCGGCGACATCCGCCGGGCCGGGTACGCCAAGGTCACGGCCGGCCGACTCGCAGCCTGGGAACACGAGCCACCGGCATGGCTTGGCAAGGCCCGGGCTCGCAAACGCCGGCCGGGGCCGCGCCGGGTCGAGGTCTCATGCTGCGTCTGCGGCACTGTGCGAAAAGTGCGGCCCAGCCTGGCGCAGGACTGCACGCACCTAGTGTGCGGCCCATGCAGCAGTAGCGGGAAACGACCGGAGGTCCCCAGCCGGCCAGGCATGATTCTTGTGCGCACCTTCAACGTGGCCGGGTACTTCGACGGGTACGTCCACCGGATCGCCACAGCCGGGGAGCGCGCCAGCGTTCACCAGGCTGCTGCTCTGGCTCGCGCTGGCTTCCTGAACGCTCCGGGAGAGCCGGAGTCGTGATGGCCAGGTTCGAGATCCCGGGCGGCTGGATGGTGCAGGCGTTCCAGTTTGCGCTGGACTGCACCCCGGAGCAGGCGGCGTGTGTGCGGCGTCAGTTCGGTGGCCGCCGGTACGGCCGCAACTGGGCGGTCCGGACCCTCAAAGAGGACCTGACCCGGTACCGGGAGACCGGCGAGGAAACCGGTGCCCCGTCGCTTGCCGGGCTGCGGAAACGCTGGAACCAGGTTAAGGACGCCGAGTGCGTGGACGCTGACACCGGTCAGGTGTGGTGGCCTCAGATCAGCAAGGAGGCATTCGCCGACGGTATCAAGGCCGCGGTAGATGCCTACTGGAACTGGCAGACCTCCCGTTCCGGTAACCGGCAGGGCCGCCGTGTCGGGTTCCCGCGGTTCGCGAAGAAGGGCCGCGACCGCGACAGGGTCACCTTCACCACCGGCGCCATCCGGGTCGAACCCGACCGTCGGCACGTCACCCTTCCCCGGATCGGCACCGTCCGGGTCCATGAGAACACCCGCCGCCTGGAGCGGCTGATCGCCAAAGGCAGAGCCCGCATCCTCGCCGCCACTGTCTCCCGCCGCGGGACCCGGCTGGTGGTCGCTTTCCGGGTTCTCATCCAACGCCCCATCCAACCCCGTGTGGGTGACCCGGCGTCGCAGGTCGGAGTGGACGTAGGTGTGCGCGTCCTCGCCACTGTTGCCGACCAGCACGGCGAGGTGATCGAACGGGCGCCGAACCCGCGGCCTCTCGAAGCAGCGTTGAGAGAACTACGGCATCTGTCTCGGGAGCGGTCACGCCGGACCCGCGGCTCCCGCCGCTACACCGAGACCCAGCGGAAGATCACCCGGCTGCAACGCCGGGTCGCCGGCATCCGCGGCCACCACCTCCACAGCCTGACCACCAGGCTCGCCAAAACCCACGGCGAGATCGTGGTCGAAGGCTTGGATACGGCCGGGATGCTGCGGCAGAAGGGCCTGACGGGCGCACGCGCCCGCAGGCGCGGCCTGTCCGACTCCGCCCTCGGCGAGACCCGCCGCCAACTGGCCTACAAGAGTGCGCCATGAGGCGCACTGCTATATCGCCCGCTCAGCGGGCAGAGATGAGAGGAGATATCTCTGGATCTGATGCCTGACCTGAATCCGAAAGGATGAATGGGAAAATAGCATGGCAGCAAACCGGCAATC